>ULYJ01008298.1_pt1 | contig 26803 bp, 28 predicted proteins | sample 1962111 | NCBI WGS metagenome assembly ULYJ01 (sample SAMEA4835861, study PRJEB28245) | human gut metagenome | biome: gut microbiome; material: fecal sample | place: Denmark | collected 2008
TATAAAATCATTTACACAAATTTATCGATAGTCTCCCAGATGTTTTTGTAATGTGTGATTATGCTAAAACTTTAGGGGAAAGCTTTATATCAACTCCTAAAATTGTTTTTGAAGTTGTATCTGAAGAGTATTCTGATAATGATTATTTTATAAAAGCTAGAATATATCAAAAGTTTGGAGTATTAGAGTACAATATAGTTGAACCTAGTGGATCTATAACTCAGTATAGATTAATTAATGGACATTATGGAACTCCAAAGGTATTTGAAGGTAATGATGTTTATACTAGCGTTGTATTTAATGATTTAAAAATTAATCTTAAGGATATTTTTATTTAAATACCTCCAGGGTAGAGCCGTTTATTGGGTATACCCTGGAGGTATTTATTTAAAGTGAACAAATTATTTTATTTAATTCTGATTTATTGATAATAATGTTATATTATTTAGTCTAGGTTTTTATACTACATAAAATTACAAAGCATAATATATTTAAAAATATTTTAAAAAATATTATAATATTACTATAATATTTTTTTTTAAATGATTTACGAGGAGTGCTAAATAATGAAACATTTATTTACAGAAAAAGTTGTACCAATAGAATCGGATAACAAAGCCATAAAAATAGACTATGACAAATGTATAAAATGTGGTCTATGTAAGCGTGTATGCGAGAGAGAAATAGGAGTTGCAAACTTTTTTGATTTAGAAAAAACTAATGATATAGCAATATGTATAAACTGTGCACAATGTGCTCAAGCATGTCCAGTAGGAGCTATAACTCAAGTGGAAGATATAGATAGAGTAAAAGAAGCTGTAGAAGATAAAGACAAAATAGTAATATTTAATACGGCACCAGCAGTTCGTGTTGCTTTAGGTGAAGAATTTAAAATGGATGCAGGTTCATATGTGGAAGATAAAATGGTACATGCTCTTAGACAACTAGGAGGAGACTATGTATTTGACGTTACTTTTGGAGCTGATATGACTATAATGGAAGAAGCAAATGAGCTTGTAAAAAGAATAGTTGAAAAGAATGAAAATATACCACAATTTACAAGTTGTTGTCCAGGCTGGGTTACATTTGTAGAAACTTTCTATCCTGAGTTATTAAATAACTTATCCACTGCTAAGAGTCCAATTTCTATGCAAGGAGTAACTATTAAAACATATTTTGCTAAAAAAGCAAATATTGATCCAAGCAAGATTGTAAATGTAACAATAACGCCATGTACAGCTAAAAAGTTTGAAATAGATAGACCAGAAATGAATGATTCAGCTAAATTTAATGACATAGAAGGTTTAAGAGATAACGATATTATAATAACTACTAAAGAGTTAGCTAAATGGATTAAAGAAGAAGGAATAGACTTTGAAAATTTAGAAGGTTCTAAGTTTGATAATATGTTAGGCTTAGGTAGTGGTGCTGGAGTTATATTTGGTAATAGTGGTGGTGTTACAGAAGCTGCTGTTAGAACTGCATATCATTCAATAACAGGTGAAGATCCAACTACAGAGCTTTTAAACTTTGAGCCAGTAAGAGGATTAGATGGAGTAAAAGAAGCTTCTATAACTATAGGAGAGGTTAATTTAAAATTAGCAGTAGTACAAGGAACTGCTAATGCAAGAACATTAATTGAAAAAATAAAAAATAATGAAGTTAATTATGACTTTATTGAAGTAATGGCTTGTAAAGGTGGTTGCATAGGTGGTGGAGGCCAACCTAAAACTACAAAGGTAATAAACGATAAAATAAGACTTAGCCGTATAGAAGGGTTATATAATAAAGACCAAAAGTTAAAGATAAAATGTAGTTACCAAAATCCAGATATTATAGCAGTATATAATGAATTCTATAAAGAACCATTATCACATTTAGCACATGAACTTTTACATACAACATATAGTTCAAAAAAACATATGCTAGGTCTTGATAACAACGAAGAAATATCTTCAGATGAAATTATATAATTTATAAAACATAATATTTTTTTAGTAAGCTGTCTTAAATTTACATAAATTTAGGACAGCCTATTTATAATAAAATATTGAGAGTTTTATAGTTTTTAAATATGGTAAATTATCAAAAATATATTTAAGTAAAGCCAAGTTTATTTATAAATAAAGAGGTGGTAAAAGTGGATATTAAAGCTATAATACAAAAGCTATATGATACTAATGATGCATCAAGAGAAGAATTATTATATCTATTAGATAATATAGATGATCATAGTAAAAAATTTCTTATAGAAAAAGCTTATGAAACAAGATATAAATATTTCAAAAATACAGTATTCGTTAGAGGGTTAATAGAAATTAGTAGCTACTGTAAAAAAGATTGTTTATACTGCGGACTTAGAAGAAGCAACAAAAATGCTGAAAGATATAGATTAGATATAGATGATATATTAGAGTGTGCTAAAAGAGGCGATGAGCTAGGGTATAAAACTATAGTTTTACAAGGTGGAGAAGATGCTTTCTATACAGATGAAAAAATGGTTGAAATTATAAAAGCTATTAAAAAAGAACTGCCAAACAATGCATTAACTTTATCCATTGGAGAAAGAAGTTATGATTCTTATAAAAAGCTATATGAAGCTGGAGCAGATAGATTTTTACTTAGACATGAAAGTGCAACTAAAAGTCTTTATGAATCTATCCATAATACTGAATCATTTGAAGAGAGAAGACGTTGTTTAAGGAATCTAAAGGAGATAGGATTCCAAGCAGGAGCAGGATTTATGGTAGGACTACCTAATCAAACCAATGAAGATTTGGTAAATGATTTAAGATTTGTAAAAGAATTAGAACCTGCTATGTGTGGTATAGGTCCATTTATTCCTCATAAAGATACACCTCTTAGAGACTGCAGTGCAGGTACTACAGAAAAGACTATAATTTTACTTGCAATAACAAGACTATTATTACCAAAGGTTCTATTACCTGCAACTACAGCACTGGCAAGTATTGATAGTAATGGAAGAAATGAAGGTCTAAGAGCTGGAGCAAATGTTATAATGCCAAACTTATCACCAATGGCAGTTAGAAAAAAATACTCTTTATATAATAATAAAGCATTTATATTAGATGAAGATGCAGAGTATAGAAATACTATAGAGGAAAAGCTAAAGGAAGCAGGTTTTGAATTAGTTGTTTCAAGAGGAGACAATCCAGACTTTGTATAGTTTTTAAATTTTAAACAACAGGATAAGAGTTTATGGAGTAAACTATGGCCAGATAAACAAAGTGAATTTTATATAAAAGGAGGAAAATTATGTTTATAAATCATGATTTTATATATAAAATATTAGAAGAAACAAAAAATCCAAGTAATGAAGAAATTAAAGAAGTTTTAGAAAAAGCTAAAAAAAGAGATGGATTATCATATAAGGATATAGCTATATTACTTCAAGCTGAAGATGAAAATCATTTAGAAGAAATATATAAATTAGCAGGAGAAATAAAAAAAGATATATACGGAAAAAGAGTAGTGGTGTTTGCACCTCTTTATGTTAGTGATTACTGTGTAAATAACTGTGTATATTGTGGTTATAAAAGAGATAATAAGTTTACAAGAAGAAAATTAACTATGGAAGAAGTTGCAGAAGAAGTTAAAATTTTAGAGAAAATGGGACATAAAAGATTAGCACTAGAACTTGGTGAAGATCCGGTAAATGCTCCTATAGATTATGCACTAGAATGTTTGGACACAATATATAAAACTCAAAATGAAAATGGAGAAATAAGAAGAGTTAATGTAAATATAGCTGCTACCACTGTAGAAAACTATAAAAAATTAAATGAAAAGGGAATAGGTACATATATCTTATTCCAAGAAACTTATCATCAAGATTTTTACAATAAGATGCATCCGAAATCTTTAAAAGGAGATTATGAATATCATTTAACTGCTTTTGATAGAGCTATGGAAGCTGGAATAGATGATGTAGGAGCAGGTGTATTATTTGGACTTGCTGATCCTAGATTTGAAGTATTAGGTCTTATGATGCATAATGCGCATTTAGAAGAAAAGTATGGAGTAGGCTTCCACACTATATCAGTGCCAAGACTTCAACCTGCTAAGGGAGTTACGCTTGAAAACTACCCATATTTACTAGATGATAAGATGTTTAAGAAAGTAGTTGCAATACTAAGAATTGCAGTGCCTTTTACTGGACTTATTCTTTCAACTAGAGAAACACCAGAAATGAGAAGAGAGTTACTTAAGTATGGTGTAAGTCAAATATCTGCAGGTTCATCTACAGGTGTTGGTGGGTATAAACAAAGAGAAGAAGGAAATGAAGTAAAACAATTTAAAACCAATGATGAAAGAAGTCCAATAGAAATATTAAAAGAGTTACTAGAAGATGGATATATACCAAGCTATTGTACAGCTTGTTATAGAAAAGGAAGAACTGGAGATAGATTTATGTCTCTTGCAAAATCAGGAAACATAAAGTATGTTTGTGAGCCTAATGCAATTATGACTCTTCTTGAATTTACTTTAGATTATGGAGATAAAGAGTTATATGATAAAGCTCAAGAAATAATAAATGCGGAAGTTGAAAATATTCCAAGAGAAGATATAAGGAATTTAACTAAGGCAAATTTAGAAAAAATGAAAAAAGGTGAAAGAGATTTTTATTTATAGGAGGTTAATATGAATACTACTCCAAATTCAAATAGAAAACATATAGGGATATATGGCAACACAAATAGTGGAAAATCATCCCTTATGAACACTATTTTAGGTCAAGATATATCACTTGTATCTAGTGTAGAAGGAACTACCACTGACCCAGTTCAAAAAGCTATGGAACTTATTCCATTTGGTCCAGTTTTATTAATTGATACAGCAGGCCTTGAAGATAAAAGTGAGCTTGGAGCAACTATTTAGTTGTTAAAAATATATACAAAGATGTTTAGTTATGAACAAATGTGTTTAATATATTTTTAATATAAAAAGCTCCCCATGTTTATAAAGAGCATGGAGTGATAGGAAATACCTATCCAAAACTACTTGAATTGCTGGAAGTTCCTAAAGCTAACTAAACCACAACGTAAACATGAAATAAAGTTAAGCGTGAAGGTTACGAAAGTAGAAAAAATTAGTTAGATGGCATAAGGTTAAATCCTAAGTGCTTATACAATGGATAATCAGCAGGTAAGCCTCGAATAGAGGAAACTTCAACGACTATTCCGTAAAGGAAGTACATCTAAGTGGATGGAAGTGGGTAGCACCTTTTAAAAAGGTGGTGATATAGTCTGTGCTTATGTGAAAGCATAAGAAGTTCATAAGAGAACTGGTATGGAGTAACGAACCATATTGAACATGCTAAAAATATATACATTTAAGTATGTTTTTAGCACCAGCTATAAGAATTAAGAAAAGTTATGAATTTTTAAAAAGATTAGATTTTGCTTTATATGTAGTTGATGCAGGAAATGCTGACTTAGATACTTATAAAACTTGGAAAAGGGAAGCAGCTAGATATAATGTAAATCATGTTGTAGTTATAAATAAAATAGATACTGTAAGTAAAGAAGAAATAGATAAATTAGTTAAAAACTTTAAAGAATATGTTCTTGTATCTTCTAAGGATAAAGTTGGAATTGATGATCTTAAAAGTAAAATAATAAAGCATCTAGAAGATGGTGAAGAGGAAAAGCCTCTTGTTGGTGACTTATTAGAATATGGTTCAAAGGTAGTTTTAGTAGTTCCAATTGATAGTGAGGCACCAAAAGGAAGAATAATTCTTCCACAAGTACAAGTTATAAGAGATTGTTTAGATCATGGTATAAAAACTTATGTTGTAAGAGATACTGAACTTAAAGAAGCTATTGGAGAGTTAAAGGATATAGATTTAGTTATAACTGATTCACAAGCTTTTAAAGAAGTTGATAGTATAATACCTAAAGATTTAAAACTTACTAGTTTTTCAATATTATTTGCTAGACAAAAAGGTGAGTTAGATGAGTTTTTAAAAGGAACAAAGAAACTTGATACTTTAAAGCCAAATGATAAGATATTAATTTGTGAAAGCTGCTCACACAATGTATCACATGAGGATATAGGTAGGGTTAAGATACCTAATATGTTAAGAAAAATAGCAGGTGGAGATTTAAATATTGAATATATGGTTGGTTATGATTTCAAGGAAAATGTTGAAGACTATGATTTAATAATTCACTGTGGTGCATGTATGGTAAATAGAAAAAGTGTACTAAATAAAATAAGTGCATGTAAAGAAAAAAATGTACCTATAACTAATTATGGAATGGTTATAGCTTATTTTACAAAAATATTAGATAGATCAGTTGAGATTTTTAAATAATTTATAAAAAGCATTAAAGTATAAAGTATAAAGTTTTAAATAAAAGGAGCTATCTCAAAATAGAGATTAGCTTCTTTTTTTTTGTACCATAATAATAAGATATATAGAAATTAATATATATTTTATTAGGGGTGAGAATATTGATATATAGGTCTGGAAAAGTTGGATATTACAAATCTTATGAATATGCAAAAAGAATATTAAGTAAAATGAAAAAAATAACTGCATTTAAAGCATTTAGTAATAAAAACCATGATTATTATGAGGTAATAGATAATACTAAAAATTATTATAATTTGATTTTGTTTGATGAAGATTCAAATCAGTATTGGTTTGATACTAATTGTGGATATAAAGGAATGGGCAGTGTTTATAGTGAGAAGATTTTAAGGTTAGTAGGTATTAGAGAAGATTATAATATAGCTTTTGAAAAAGAAATATATAAGTTTAATTTATGTCCAATTAATCAGTTGAATCTTTTAATTGTTGAAATTGATTTATTAAATGATATTGAAAAGTATTTTATAAAGTCTTTAATACGCTTAGATTTTGAAAATCCATATTTAAGATATAAGGCTTTAGATAGTTTGCAAATATTTGGTGCTATAAAGTCCATTAATAATGCTATAGGTGGAGATTTATATATAAAGTATTTTGATAATTATGCACCTGAAGAAAATGTTTTCGGAAAATCGGGTATTAATAATATATTATTTTTGGATAGTTATTTAGATAAAGATGTTAAGTCAAATATAAGTAATAATATAAAGAACTTATTACTAGAAAAAAATAATATGTTTATAAAAGAAATTGAAAAAACAGAATATGGAATATATACTTTAGGTTATAGATTTAATCTTAATGTGCCAAATTCTCTCATCTTCTAAAGTGGGAGATAAATTTCATTTATATCAAATTTAGATATAAAGTTTGCTTTTAATGAAATAGATAAGCTTATAAAATAATAGAAAAAATAGTAGTTTTCCAATTGATATATGGAACTACTATTTTTTATTAGATAATCTCTTTACCAGATGTTGAGTATGAAAAAACTTTAATAGTTCCACTTACTAAAAAATAGATATTCTGAACATTGAACAGACTCCTATCAAATAGACAGACTAAATAAGATAATAGTTAACGCGATCAAATTATTGGTCGCGTTTATTTATGCTGTTTTCCATTTCTTTAATTCTACGTTAGCCTAATAAGCGGCTATCCTTTTATTTTATGTAGTAGAATGCTAATAATTCTAAAAAGTTAATAAGGAATTAAGGGCTGCATTTATTTTTAATATAGGTATTCTTTATAAAGCTATAGTTGTGATATATAATAATAAAAAAGTTATTTTATAAAGAGGAAAAGAAAGAAGGGGTAATGTGGAATTTAGAAAAACAAATATTAATGATTTACCAGAAGTAATGAAAATAATTAGGGAAGCACAATCATATTTTAAAGAACAAGGAATAGATCAGTGGCAAAATAATTATCCTAATGAAGAAGTTATAAAGAATGATATAAAAAATAATCATAGCTATGTATTGGTTAAGGATGGTAAAATAGCTGCCACCACTGTTGCTTCTTTTAATGGAGAAAAGACATATGATAATATTTATGAAGGTAAGTGGCTTTCAGAAGATAAATATATAGTAATACATAGAGTGGCAGTAGCTTCAGATTTAAAAGGCATAGGATTAGCAACAGAGCTAATGAAAAATGTTGAGAAATTGGTACTCCAAAATAATGTGTATAGTATAAAGGGCGATACTCATGAGGATAATAAATCTATGCAAAGGATGTTTGAGAAAAATGGCTTTGTGAAATGTGGAGTAATTTATTTAGAAGATAAAAATAAAAGAATAGCATTTGAAAAGAGACTATAAACTATAAGTTTTATGGTATCTTTTTATATGATAAAATGGTGAAAAATTATGAATTTTAATTAGATTTTAATGAGAATCTTAATAAACCTTAATAAATTTTAAAGCAGTTTTTTAATATATTACCCTCATAATTAATTCAAGAATTTAGTTATGGGGGTTTTACTATGAAAGATAACTTTTTTATTCAATATATCACTCATCCGAGAACTGTAGGAGCAATATTACCAAGTTCCAAAAGATTAGCATGTAAAATGATTGATAATATTAATTTTGCAGATTGTAAGTGCATCGTTGAATTTGGTCCAGGAACAGGTATTTTTACTAAGGAAATATTAAAGAAGAGAAATGAAAATACGATATTTTTCTTAATTGAATATAATAAAGAGTTTTATAATATACTAGTAAGCAAATATGGTCAGCTGAAAAATGTACATATAATAAATGACTCAGCAGAAAATATTACTTATTATATTAAGGAGTATGCTATTGAGAGTGTAGATTATATTGTATCAGGACTACCATTTGCTAGTTTACCAAAGCATATGTCAGAAAAAATTTTAGCAGAAAGTAAAAAGGTGTTAGGAAATAAGGGAGAATTTATAACTTTCCAATATACTCAATTTAAAGTGCCATTAATAAATAATTACTTTAAGAATCTTCATTCTAAAAGGGAGTTATTAAACATTCCACCAGCATATGTTTTTAGATGTACAAATAGATAGTAGGGAGTAAATTTAGATGAAAAAATATATTCTAATAGTAGATGATGATGAAAATATAAGAAATTTATTAAGTATATATTTAGAAAATGAAGGGTTTAACACTATTAAGGCTGAAAATGCTAAAGAAGCACTGGAAATTTTAGCAGAAAAAGAAATAGAACTAATCCTTTTAGATATAATGATGCCACAGATAGATGGTATTGATGCTTGTATGAGAATAAGAAAAGATAAAAATATGCCCATAATCATGATATCCGCCAAGTCAGAAGATATGGATAAGATTCATGGGTTGACAGCAGGAGCAGATGATTATATTACTAAGCCCTTTAATCCCTTAGAGCTTATAGCGAGAGTTAAGGCGCAGCTTAGAAGATATGATAAGTACAATATAGGAAATAATAATTCAAAAGTTGTTATAGAAATTGGTGATTTAACTATTAATACGGATACAAGACAGGTTTGGGTTGACGAAAAAGAAGTAAGATTAACACCAAAGGAATTTGATATTTTAGAACTGCTGGCAAGAAATAAAGGGATTGTTTTAAGTATTAGAAAGATTTATGAAGAAGTTTGGAAAGAAGAATTCTTTAAAGCCGATAATACTGTAACCGTGCATATAACCAATTTAAGAGAAAAAATAGAAGCAGATTCCAAAGCTCCTGTATATATCAAGACTATATGGGGAGCTGGTTATAAGATATGATAAAGTTTAAGGGCATTGGCATAAATTTAATTTTAGGTGTACTTATGGGTATACTCTTTGCAACAATGATTATGGTTGAAGGATATGTTATTCTAGCTTCAAGGGAAATGGCTAATGGATTAGTATATGAAATTGCAGCAAAAGATTTATCCATCTTTAAAATTATTGCCGTGCTAGTTTTCATGGTTACCATCATTCTTTTTAATACAAGAAAAATCAAAAGTATGAATTTAAATAAGATTGGCATATATTTAATCCTCTCAGTTATTGGAGCCTTAATTGCAGCTATTGAGTTTATTGCCTTAGGGATGACATGTGTTGTTAAGTTTATGCCGGATGTTACTAGTTATGTAACAGAAAATTATTTATTGGCCATGAATATGATTTATATAGTTGTCTTGCTAGGTATTGCTGTATTTTTATTGGTATTTACGCTCTTTGTTAATAAGAAAGTAAAATATATAAAGTTTTTAAGCAGTGAAGTAAAAGTCATCAAGGATGAAGACTTTGGTAAAACCATTGAAGTAAGAGGGCAAGATGAATTAGCAGAACTTTGCAGCAGTATAAATAATATGTCTTTAGAATTACGTGAAAAAATAGATAATGAAAAAAAGATAGAACAAAATAAAAATGAACTAATTACAAATGTATCACATGATTTAAGGACACCTTTAACATCTATTTTAGGTTATGTGGATCTTTTAAAGCAAAATGGCTTTGAGGACAAAGAAAAGTTTGTAGAGTATATCAGCATTATTGATGAAAGGTCAAAGAGTTTAAATACTTTAATTAATGAGCTTTTTGAATACACTAAGCTTAATAGTCATGATATAAAATTAAATTATAACACAGTGGAAATTGGTTCATTAGTAGAGCAGTTGAGTGGAGAATATTCTCTTATCTTTAAGAAAGAAGGATTAGAGCTAATAAGTGAGATACCAGAAGAAGATATCTTTGTTGATATTGATATACAAATGATAGTAAGAGCTTTAGAAAATCTTTTAATTAATGCTAAGAAGTATAGTGTGAGAAATTCTCAGGTTTTGGTAAAGCTTTTACAAGAAAGTAATGATATAGTTATTTCAGTAGAAAATAAGGTGGAAAATATATCACAAGATGATTTAGATAATCTTTTTGAAAGATTTTATAAAGTTGATAAGGCGCGAAAAACGGGAGATAGCACAGGTCTTGGCTTATCTATCGTGAAGAGAGTAGTGGAACTTCATAAGGGCCTTGTAAAAGCGGAACTTATAAATGGCGTAATAAAATTTAAAATAATTCTTCTAGTCCAGAATTAAAGAGCCCATGGGATTTTAAAAATACCATGGGATTTTTCATAGAAAAAGATTATTATTTTTATGCTGTTTTAGTAACTTTATTCCAAATAAGGAATGAATAATAAGATATAAAAACAATAATTAAAGTGTTAAAGACATAAAAAATTGAAGAAGACACAATGGAATGGTTTAAAAGATAATAAAAAATATGTCACAGAATTTTAAAGATAACATAATATAGTACTATACTAAGAAGATAAAAGGGTGGTATTTATGAATAACTGTGAAAATAGGGATAAATGTTTAAAATATGCTCAAGCATATATAATACCTCAAAAATTTGAAAATTTATATTCTTTAAAAGATGCCCTTTATAAGGGAACAATATTTAAAGATTTATATAGACCTTACAAAGAAGATAATAGTGTGAATAAATGTAGATAGGTTTTAAGGAGGCGTAGATATGAATTCATATTCTTTAATGAATAATATACGAATGTTACAATTTGCAGCTATTGAATTAAATCTTTATCTTGATAATTTTCCAGAAAATAAAGAAGCAACAAAAAAATATAAAGAAATTTCCCCAAAATTAGATGAGTTAATTAATGATTATGAAGTTAAATATGGACCTATTAGAAATTTTGGAGATGCGTATGTTGAAGATCCAATTGCTTGGACTGAATCACCATGGCCATGGGAAAAACAAAGGTAAAGGAGAGGTAAATTATGTGGTATTATGTTAAGACTTTAGAATATCCAATAAATTTGAGATGTAATGATTTAAGAATGGCAAAATATTTGATGTCTCAATATGGTGGACCTGATGGAGAGTTAAGTGCAGCTCTTAGATATTTAAATCAAAGATATACAATGCCAACTGGTAAATCAAGAGCATTATTAACAGATATAGGAACAGAAGAAATGGCTCATGTGGAGATGATTGCCACTATGATTTATCAATTGATGGAAAATGCATCTGTAGAAGATATTAAGAGAGCAGGGCTTGCTGGACATTATACCGATCATGGAAAGGCGTTATATTATACTGATGCGCAAGGAAATCCTTGGACAGCTACTTATATACAGGCTAAAGGTGAAGTGATAGCTGATTTACATGAAGATATGGCAGCAGAGCAAAAAGCAAGAGCTACTTATGAGTGGCTTATAAATTTAACAGATGATCAAGATATTAAGGAAATTTTACGTTTCTTAAGGCAAAGAGAAGTGGTTCACTTTCAAAGATTTGGCGAAGCATTAATGGATGTTCAAGATAATTGTAAGGATAAATATGATAAAAAACATGGAGTATGGCGATAATTTATAATAATTAAAAAGATTAGCAGACTAATTAACATTATATATTAATTAGTCTGCTTTTTACTTATATATAAATGTCTGATAGTTCAATTTTTACATTTTCACTAAGGTTATCATATGAGGCATCTTCAGTTTCTATATTTGATGTTTCTGTTAAAGGTAATTCTATTAAAAAGATAGTTCCCTTATTAAGATCTGATTTAACAGATATTTTACCATTGTGCAATAATACAAATGATTTTACGATAGATAGACCAATACCGCTACCTTCATTTTTTCTAGAAAAACTAGTATCAAGCTGAGTAAATTTATCAAAAATTTTATTAAGGTTTTCTTTAGCAATGCCTATACCATTATCTGCTACGGAGATATATAAGCAATCTTCAAAATTTAAAGTTACTCTTATTTCACCATTAGGCTTAGAAAATTTAATAGCATTTGACAATAGATTTAACATTATTCTTTCAAGTTTATCTGCATCAACTTTTAGTATTACATCTTCCTTATTGGTATCGAAAATTAAATTTAAATTTTTAGACTCTGCATAAGGTACTACTGAAGCTACTAACATTTCTATGAGATTTACTACATTAACAGCTGATAGGTTTAGTTTTGTATCATCCAATTCATGTTTTTGTACATCAATGAGATTATTTATTAGCCTTAATAATCTTTTACAATTATCATCAATAATAGCTAGAGTGTTTTTATTTTTAGAATAAGAAGGAGACTCTTTAGTATTATAATTTATTAATTGTATAGCTGACATAATTACATTGATAGGTGTTTTAAGTTCATGGCTAATATTAGAAATAAAATGAGTTTTTATCTTACTAGCTTCTTCAGCATTATGCATGGCATTTAAAATTGCTTTTTCATATCTTTTTTTATAAACAATATACCAGAGTAAAACAAGTATCATACTTAGAAGGCCAATTAATAATAAGAGTGAAGCAATTAATATATTTTTATATTCCTTAATTAACTTTTTAGGATGATTAATTATAACAGAACCTTCAGGAAGATCGGAAGTTTTTATATTAAATTTCTTTAAGGCCTTATAATCGAAAAAGTATTGATTAGCTTCATCATCAGCAATAAACAATTCCTTGGTATCATAACCATTTAAAAGATTAAGTGCTATAGAGCCGGCTTTTTGGCCTTGAATAAAATGATTGATTACCTTTCCACCAATACTTCCTTGTCCTACATCATAATTTAAAATGCTATAAATAGGAGATGCTACGCAGCTTTCAGCAATTGTTTTATTGATTGTATTTCTATCAAAAGTATCAATATCCTTGAATTTATTTATATAAAGTTGTATTACAGCATTATTGCTAGAAAGATTTGATAAGATAGACTGTACTTCTGATAGAGTTTTATCTTCCGTTAAAATCCATTGAAAATTAATATCTGGATAATCAGCAACTATTTCTTCACAAGTTAGAATTCCATATGTATCAATAAATGTGATAGTATCTACGTTAGGATGAAGAGTTTTGATTAGTTCAATATTAGCTCTAATAGATTCAACTTCAGATACGCCTGAAACAAGTTCACATTCTAAAGCACGGTTTAATCTATCAAAATCTTGTACACCTAAGAATGAAATAGGAATATCCTTAAATAAATCATCTCTATACTTAATACAAAATTCTGTGGCATCATCATCTCCTGCAATTACAGCATCGATTTTATCGTAATTTTCCAGTGAGTATTTTAGTAAATTATAAAAAGTTTCTTCATTTTCAGTACTATCAAAAGTTTTTGAGTTCATATATTCGATCATTATATGAGCGTTGTTATTTAATTCCTTTTTTAAGCCGTTTAATTGATCTTCAATACTTATAAAATTAGGATCAAAAGAACTAATAAAAAGGATTTCTAATTTTTTTTCTTCGTTATTTAAAGCAAAAACAGAAGTTGTTTGAATTAGAAGAAAATTATTTATAAATACTATTAGGAAAATAATTGTTTGAAATTTTCTCATGGTTTTCTCCTAGTAAATATTAAAAGTTACAAAAATGATTATAACAAATAAAAAAATGAAAAAATGCAAATATTTGTCGATGGATATAAATTAATTTGGAAATAATAAAAAAATTAATGATATGTTTCCATATCATTAACTTTTTAGTTTTCTAAAGGACAGTGGAGTTTTTCCATGAACTTTTTTAAACATTTTTATGAAGTTACCACTGTGGTTATAGCCTATTTTTTTGGCAATTTCATCGATACTTAATTCAGTGGTGGAAAGCAAGTTTTCTGCCAAGGCCATTTTAAGAGAAGTTGTATATTGGTTAATGGACATATGATATCGTGCTGAAAAACCTGCCTTTAGTTTTTGTTCATTTAAAAATACCATTTTACTTAATGCATTAATGGTAGGTGGATTGCAAAATTCTTTGCTTAAAATATCATGGGCTTTTTGAATTGCATTAACATCGGAAGAAGTTAAAGTAACAGTGCGATTTTTTCCTATTTTTATATCACCATAATTTAATTGATTAGTAAAGACATTTTCAGGTGATGATTGTATTTCTGCTCCAATTAAAGCAATACATTCTAAAATCTTGCTTTCTAGATATAGAGAAGTAAGCTGTCCTTTTTCACCACGACTTCTTAGATTTTGAATAATGGCAGTCACTTCAATAGGTAGATAGTTATAGGTGAAATTGGTGATAAAACCATGAAAATCTAAGGCTTTTGGAAAATTTGATAAAATAACTTCATCAAAATATTTTTTATAAATAGTTATTTCTGCACCATGAAAATGCTGTCCTTTTTTCCAGGATTGCTTTCCTTTTAAATCTTTTTCATTAACAAAAAATGATGAAGGAGTAAAGGAGGAAATGGGGTTATTTTCAATTTCAAATTGTGTTTCACCACTATAAACGGTACCAAATCTTATAAGTTCTTCACTATGTTCAAAGTAAAGAGAAAAATCAGTTGGAATAGTATAATCACCAATGCCAAAATCATAATATCCATTTCGGCTATATTTAATGAAATAGCCAAGAACTTTTTGCTTTTTGTTGGTATATAATATGTAATTTTCTTTTGGATAAGCTGAAAAAGTCATTTTTTTTAAAACTTTGTTTTGAAAATCTTTTGTACTTTTAGCAATCATTAATTAATCTCACTTTCTTTAGATATAATCATTTCTTTTCTTTAGTTTTGGTAATAATAAATTTAAAGTAATATTTATTATAACAAAAATATTGTTTAAATAGATGATAAAATTATCAAATTAGGTGCATAACTTGAAATGATAATCATTCTCATATACAATTTGAATATAGCAAAAAGCAGGAAAACAAAAGAAATGTACATGGAGGTAAGAATAAATGAAAAGAAATTTATTAAAAACATTAGCAGTGGCTTGTGTAACAAGTGTAATGCTTATGGGATGTGGAAATACAGGAAGCGCAGAAGATAATTCTTCTAAAGGTAATACAATTACAGTTACAGATGTAAGAGGAAATGTTGAAATACCAGCAGATCCACAAAGAATAGTTGATTTAAGTGGGAATAGTGATATTTTATCAATTTTAGGATATGACGTTATAGGAACAGCAAATAGTGATGCATATGATTACACTAAGTTCCCATCATACTTAGAAGATACATTAGCAGGAGCTGAAATCTTAGGATACAGCATGCAAGATACTATGGATATAGAAGCAGTTATGAACTTAAATCCAGATTTAATTGTAATATCAACAGTTCAAGAGAAAATGTATGATCAATTAAGTGAAATAGCTCCAACAGTTATGATTCAATTAGAAGCTTTAAACTGGAAAGATGATGTAAGAAGCTTAGCAAAAGTATTTGATAAAGAAGAGGTTGCCAATGAATGGTTAGCTAATTATGAAGCAAAGGCTAAAGCAGCAGGAGATGCTATAAAAGCTGAATATGGAGAAGATACAACTTATCTTTCATTCTTAGCAAGTGGTGGACAATTCTTCGTATTTGATGGTGCAGGTTTTGGTGATGTATTATACAACGATATGCAATTAGCTAAACCAGCAGGAATGCCAGAACAAACAGATATAAGTCTTCCAGTTGTAACTTATGAAGGATTAGCATCAATAGAAGCAGATTACATATTTGCAATAGCTACAGATGAAGATTTAGCTCAAATGGAATCAAATGCAATTTGGAACAACTTACCAGCAGTTAAAGAAGGTCATGTAAAGGTGTTACCTGCATCACCATACTTTAACCAAGGATACAGCCCAATTGGAAGAGAAATTTTAGTAGATGAAATAGGTGACATGTTAAATGAAACAAAGTAGTAAGCGTTTATCAATATTTTTGATTTGCAGTTTGTTACTTTTAGTAGTAGGACTGGTTCTAGCCGTAAGGTTAGGATCCGTCCATATTGCTTTTTCAGACATTTTTAACAGTATTTTTAATTATAGTGAAACTTTAGAACTTATGCTTGTTAGAGATGTTCGTATTCCAAGAGCACTTTCTGTTTTAATGACAGGAGGAATACTAGGAGTAACAGGTGCAATGATTCAAGGTGTTACAAGAAACCCTATAGCAGAACCATCTATACTTGGTGTAAGTCAAGGGGCAACTTTAGTAATAGCTATTTTTTATGCAGCAGGAATAGGAATAACAACAAAAAATGTAATGATTGCTTCATTTATAGGAGCACTTATAACTGGTCTTATAGTTTTAGGCTTTATATCTAAAAAAGCAAATAATAATTCCATTGCAAAAATCCTTTTAGCAGGAACAGCCATGAGTACATTCTTCGTATCCTTAACAACAGTAATAGGACTTTTAACAAATCAATCTCAAATGATAGGTTTCTGGGTTTCAGGAGGATTTAGAAATGCAACTTGGGCAGATTTTAAACTTGTATTTATTGTAGGAATTATAGGTCTTATAATTACAATGATATTATCACCAAAGATAAATATTTTAAATCTTGGAGATGATGTGGCCATTGGTCTTGGTGAAAGTCCAGAAAAAATAAGATTTATTACACTTATTGTTATGATACCTATGATTGCAGCAGCTGTTGCAGTAGGAAAGAACATAGCATTTGTAGGGCTTATTATCCCTCAAGTAGTAAGAAAGATTTTAGGTGAAGATTATAGAAAAAATATTCCTTGTTCATTTTTACTTGGAGCAGTGCTTTTAACTTATGCTGATATTGCAGCAAGAATGTTATTTAATCCATATGAAACTCCTATTGGAGTATTTACAGCAATTATAGGAATACCATTCTTTATTTCAGTGGCTAGAAAGGAGAGAGGATAATGAAGAAAAATAAATTTAAAATAGTGTTAGTGATTTTAATGGCTTTATTAATAATCTCCTTTGGAGTGTCCCTATGTTGGGGTACATATAAGGTTACACCTTTAGAAGTTATAAATACTTTACTTGGAAATGGAAGTAAACTTCAAAATACAGCAATATTAAGTATAAGATTACCAAGGCTTTTAGTGGGAGCATTTGTTGCCATTGCATTATCAACAGCAGGAGCAATACTTCAAACCATCACTAAAAATGATTTAGCTGATACAGGAATAATAGGTATAAACGCTGGTGCAGCAGTGGCAGCAGTATTATTCATTACATATTCTACAGGAGCTTATTATAGTGAATTAGGACAACTTTCAATATTTGTACTGCCATTTATGGCCATAGTCGGTGCATCAGTTACAGCTATTATAATTTATATGATGTCAACAACTCATGAAGGAATAAGACCTAAAAGGTTATTACTTATAGGAATTGGATTAAATGCAGCACTTAATGCTTTTATAACTTTCTTTACATTTAGAGGTGGAGTAGGAGATTATAACAGAGTATTAATATGGACATCAGGAAGTCTTTGGGGATCAGGATGGAGCTATGTAAAAGTGATTGTTCCAATAGTAGCTGTAATGTTTATATTGGTTTTATTAAACCATAAAAAATTAGATGTTTTAAATCTTTCAGATGAACTTGCCATATCACTGGGATTAAATATAGAAAAAGAAAGAAAAAAATTCTTAAGCTTAGCAGTTGTTTTAGCAGGAACTGCCACAGCTTTTGCAGGAAATATTGGATTTTTAGGACTTATAGCACCACATATTGCAAAGAAATTAGTGGGACCTTATCATAAAAAGTTTATATCAGTATCAGCAATGATAAGTATAGTAATAGTACTTATTGCAGATGCAGTTTCGAGAAATTTATTTTCTCCAATTGAAATTCCAGTGGGAATAACAGTATCAATATTTGGAGTACCATATTTTATTTATTTAATGATGAAGGAGAAATAATTATGGAAGCTATTAGTGTAAAAAACTTAAGTGTAGCATATGAAAATAACACAATAATTGAAGATTTAAGTTTATCCATACCTAAGGGGAAAATAAGTATAATAATTGGAGCTAATGGATGTGGTAAATCAACATTTTTAAAAACATTAGCTAGAATTAATAAACCTAAGGCTGGAGAAATTTTTATAAATAAAAAAGATATTAAAAAGATAAATGAAAAGAATATAGCAAAGGAAGTGGCATTTCTTCCTCAAGGGCCAGTATGCCCAAGTGGACTTACAGTAAGAGAACTTGTGGCCTTTGGTAGATTTCCACATCAAAAGCTTATTGGTGGCTTAAATAGTCATGATAAAGAAGTTATTGACTGGGCAATAAAAGAAACAGGACTAAGTGAATTTGCAGATAGAGAAGTTGAAAATTTATCTGGTGGCCAAAGACAAAGAGCTTGGATAGCAATGACTTTAGCTCAAGAAACAGAAATAATAATGCTAGATGAACCTACAACTTATTTAGATATGTCTTATCAGCTTGAAGTATTAGAAGTTCTTGAAAAGCTAAATAAAGAAAAGAATATTACAGTGGTTATAGTTCTTCATGAGCTTAATAATGCATGTAGATTTGCAGATAACATTATTGGATTTAAAAAGGGAAAAGTTATTTGTGAAGGAAAACCATTAGATGTAATTACTAAAGAAAATTTAAAGAAAATATACGGAATAGAAGCTAATCTTACAATAAGTGAAGATGGCAAGTATCCAATATGTATGGAATACGATCTTTTTAGGGAGGCTTAATGAGAAATAAAAACTTTTTAATAATAGTAATAGGGCAGATAATTTCTCTCTTTGGAAATGCCATACAAAGATTTAGTATGTCATTATACTTATTAGAGTTTACAGGAAGTACAGCTGTATTTTCACAGATATTAGCAATATCAACAATACCTTATATAATTTTTGCACCTATTTCAGGAAAGCTTTCTGATAGTGTAAATAGGAAAAAAATAATGGTATATTTAGATTTCTTTTGTGCAGCACTTATTGGAATATATGCATTTATATTATTAAGAGGAAATGATAGTGCACTTATAGTTGGTACAGTGATGTTTATATTATCAATATGTTACACATTATATGGACCAGCAGTAACATCTTCCATACCTCAAATAGTAGATGAAGAAAATTTAACTTCTGCCAATGGAATAATAAATCAAGTAGGATCAATAGTAAATGTGGTAGGACCTATTTTAGCTGGAATACTTTATGGATTACTTGGAATAAAAGTTATTGTAATAATAAATGCTGTAAGTTTCTTATTATCAGCAATTATGGAAATGTTTTTAGATATTCCAGATGTGGCTAAGAATGATGAAAGTACAGAAAAACTAGTATCAATGGACTTTGTAAAGAAATCTTTTGGGGATATGAAGGATAGCTTTGTATATTTAAAAAAGGAAAAGAAAGTTGTTCTTGCAATTATAGCTTCATATGCCTTTTGTAATATATTCTTAGTACCTATTTTATCAATAGTTGCACCATATTTTATTAATGTATTACTTGAACTTCCATCAGAGATTTATGGAATTGTTGAAGGTGTATGTGTACTAGGTATGATATTAGGAGGCTTCTGGATAAGTATAAAGCCAAAGATGTTCTCAATGAAAAAGGTACATTATACATATTACCCTATGATAGCTGGTGTTATACTAATGTCTATTTTAGGATTTATAAAGATAAATAATTATGCAATGGCAACAATTTTTGCCTTTGGTGGATTATTAATTATGTTATCTTTATCATTATCCAATGTACTTACATTAACATTTATACAAAAACAAGTTCCATCAAATATGCTTGGACGTGTATCAGCATTTTCAGTGGCAGTGGCAACGATAAGCGTTGCGCCGGGGCAATTATTATACGGACAAGTTATTGATATGGGAATACCACTTGGAATAATTCTTATTGTAACAGTGATATTTAATATTGGACTTGTTGTCTTTATTAAGAAGAGGGTAAGTGACACAGTTGTGGAAAGTGAAGAAAAAGCAGCTTAAGATAATGATGAAATATCAGTGATAAATGATGAATTGAGGAATAAACTCATAAGTTTAGAAAACTGTATAATTAAGAATGAAAAATTAAAAATGAATATGCTTAATTAATTGAAAATTGATAATTAAGGATAAAAGTCTTTCAAAGTTTGGAAAGATGAAGAAATAGCTGAAAGTAGATTTAATAAGGGGAAGTGTTGCCCTTATTGTAATCATTACAAAATATCTAAATACGGAAAATACCATGGAAAAATGGCATTAAAATTTTACAATGCAAGGGAAGCAAGGAAGCGTGGAAAAGAAATAAATACAAGAGGTATATCCAAGGAATTTGACTGTGTGTTATGTGGTGTAGATAGATTAGGTAATTTATACACTGGATTAATATATGATGGTAGACCTAAATATACCGATATAAATAGGACTCTATTAAATGTTGTTGAAGAGAATTCTATATTATGTACTGATAAGCATAGGAGCTATATCTCCTTTGCAGCTCAACATAATTTTGAATTACATCAAATTAGAGATGGAAGAAAAACTATGGATATTTACAATATTCAAAGAGTTAATGCCTTTCATAGTAGTTTAAAAAGATGGATAAACAAGTTTAATGGAGTCTCAACAAAATACCTAACTAACTACTTATTCTGGTATAAGTGGAGGCAATTATTTAAAACAGAAATGGAAAGAAATAAGCCTAAAAAATTCTTTATTCATGCTAATTCAACATATTCTATATCTTTAATAAAGGATTTTAAAATCAGAAGACAAATATATATATATAAGGTAAGATATGTTTTATTTTACTGTTTTTTAATGTGCAATTAATATAATGATTGATGAACAATCTAAATGAATTGCGAACTAAAAAAATACCGCATATTTTTTATTTAATAATACGGTATTTTCATTAATTTTATTTTCTTAATATATTAAATTTTATAATAAACTACCTAGAATTTATTTAAAATAATTTAAATTATTCCAAATGAGTTTTTCTGAATTGGATTCTGTATCTCCAAAGTAGTCTATAAAATCTTTGTAATGTTTTGCACCCATTTTTTCATAAATTCTCTTTGCATTATCATTTCCTTTTACAATACAAATACTCATATGTTCATAACCTTTAATATAAGCATAGCTTCCTACTGTATTGATAAGTTTTGTTCCAACACCTTTTCCTCTTGAAGTTTCAGAAACATGCAGTGAATCTAAATATAAGCAATTCTTTAATTCTTTATCTTCCTTACATGCAGAAAAACCTAAAATTTTTTCATTTTCATACGCAACAAAGATCCTATGTTTTTCTTTATTAAGATATTCTTGCCATTTCTTTATTCCTTCATTAACAGTCAATCCATTCAAAAAGTTATCTGGTAACAAACCTACATATGTTTTTTTCCAATTCATAACATATAAACTTGCAATTGGTTCAATATCTTCAGCATTTGCTTCTCTAATATTCACTATATTCACCACCTAAAATTTAATTTATATAAATCAAGTTTAATATTATTATAAATAAATTATAGCACATTTTTTAATACCGTATTATTCAATTTTCAAAGATCATTTAGTTCGCAATATTAAAATATTGCGATTTAAATGGACGTCTATTGGACATCCCTTTATGTTATACTTATTTCCACATTATTTTAAAACAAAGCTAAAAATAATTGAAGCAGGAAAAGTTAATAAAAAAGAAGTAATAGTTGGAGATTGGTATCTTTAATTGTTACTTCTTTTTTGTGAAATTGTAAATTTTGAATGAGGACAAGTGAACCGTACCATAAATAAGTGAGGTTTATAGCTTTGGGCATTGATATAACTTGCCTAAGGCTATTTTTATATGTGTAAATGATATAACGTTAGTAATATGAAATAATAAGTTTAGAGATTGATTTTCTTGATTTTGTTATAATAAAAAGAGCTTAAATAAATGATAATCAAATTTTTAGTATAATATAAATATTAACTTAGTTGTGTAGTTAAGTATATTTATTATTTATATTATGGAGGTATTATTTTTGATAATTGATAAATTAAATGATAAATTAAATTCTAATGATCATCAAAGTACAGCATATATTATTAGTATGTATGTAAAAAAAAATATTGATAAAATATATAAAATGACCATAGAGGATGTTGGAGCACAATGTTTTGTATCGAAAGGTCAAGTGTCAAAGTATGTTAAATCTTTAGGTTTTAACTCTTACGGAGAATTTAAAACAGCATGCTTAGAGTATTGTGATTCTCTTACAAGAAAAAAGGTTTTGTTTTCTAAAGAACTTAGTTTAATTGAAAACAGCTTCTATTTTACAAGTAGTATAGGTAAAATAATTAAATTCGTATCTGAAAATATTGATTATTCTATTCTTAATAATATTATTAAGGATATTAGTAGAAGTAAAAGAATATATATTTACGCACAGGGAGATTCTCGAGCTTTATGCAATTTAATCCAAAGTGAATTTAGCACGTTCTATAAAGAAGTGTTTATATGCGATGTTGATTTTTTAAAAGAATACACATTTAAAGGAAATGATTTACTTATTATATTAAGTGTTAATGGCCAGACGTTTTATTATAATAAAAGAATTATTAGAAAAATAGAAAGTGCTAATATTAATATGTGGTTGATTACTTGTCAGCAGAATATTGATTTTTCTAAGAATAAATTGATTATTCCTTCAAATAATCAGATTTATAATGAATATGCCTTACGTCATATTATTGATATTATTATTTCTGAATTAAGATTGGAGCAAACAAGAAAGTTTCCGTAATGGAAACTTTTTTTACTTATCATATATAAGTATTTTATAATTATTAAAAAAACAAGGAGGATTATAAGATGGGATTTCCAAAGAACTTTTTATGGGGTGGTGCAACTGCTGCTAATCAATGTGAAGGTGGTTACAATGAAGGTGGCAGAGGGCTAGCTAATGTTGATTTAATGCCACTTGGGAAAGATCGTTATAGAGTTGGTACAGGAGAAATTAGAATGTTTGATTTCGATGAAAATTATTTTTATCCAGCACAGAAATCAATAGATATGTATCATAAATATAAAGAAGATATAGCTTTATTTGCACAAATGGGTTTTAAAACATATAGAATGTCAATTGCATGGACAAGGATTTTTCCTAATGGAGATGAAGAAAAACCTAATGAAGAAGGTTTAGCTTTTTATGAAGATATGTTTAAAGAATGTAAAAAATATGATATTGAGCCATTAGTCACAATTAATCATTTTGATTGTCCTATGTATTTAATTAAAAAATACGGTGGATGGAAAAATAGAAAAATGATAGATTTCTACGTTAAATTTGCAAAAGCTTTATTTAGTAAATATAAGGGATTAGTAAAGTATTGGTTAACATTTAATGAAATCAATATGATATTACATTTTCCTTTCGTTGCTGCTGGATTATATTTTGAAAAAGGAGAAAATAAAAAGCAAGTTATGATTACGGCAGTACATCATGAACTTATTGCTAGTGCGTTAGTAACAAAAATAGCTCATGAAATTGATCCTAATAATAAAATCGGATGTATGATGGCAGCAGGTTCATATTATCCGGAAACATGTAAGCCAGAAGATTACTGGAAATCAATTTGCGATAATAGAGAAAGTTATATGTTTATAGATGTTCAATCATGGGGATATTATCCTAACTATGCACTAAAATGGGTAGAGAAGCAAGGGGCTGTTATTCCTTTTGAAAATGGAGATAAAGAAATACTATTAAATAATACTGTTGATTTTATTAGCTTTTCATATTACTCATCTAGAGTAAGTAGTGAAAATCCAGAAAAAGCGAAACAAACGGAAAGCAATATTTTTGCATCTGTTATAAATCCTTATTTAAAAGCAAGTGACTGGGGATGGCAAATTGATCCATTAGGCTTAAGAATAACAATGAATGAGCTATATGATCGTTATAAAAAACCTCTGTTTATTGTAGAAAATGGATTAGGGGCAGCAGATAAAATAGAAAATAACGGTAAGATTATTGATGATTATCGTATTGAGTATCTTAAAGAGCATATTCAGGCTATGAAGGAGGCCATTGATGAAGATGGAGTAGATGTAATGGGATATACATCATGGGGATGTATTGATTTGATTTCAAACGGCACAGGGGAAATGAAAAAAAGATATGGTTTTATTTATGTAGATAGAGATAATGAAGGAAATGGTACATTGAAGAGAATTCCTAAAAAATCATTTTATTGGTATAAAAGAGTTATTGCTACAAATGGTGAGAACTTATCTTTAGAAGGGTTGGATTTATATGAATAGAATTCTTATAATAAAGAAATTCTTAATAGTTATTTTGGGTTCATCTATTATGGGAATTGGAATAGCGCTAGCCTTATCTACTTCATTGGGTGCTGATCCATTAGCATGGGTTTGGGTAGGAACATCAAATACGTTTCATATAAGTATATTGAAATCCAATTTATTAATTGCGATGTTAATGCTTATGCTTCCTTTAATATTTGATCGTTCACAATTAGGTATAGGAACGATTATACAACCAATAATAGTGGGTATTTCTAATGAATTATGTCTTAATATATTACCTAAAAATGAATATAATATGGTTATTCTTTTATTAGGTCTTGTAATTTTAGGAATAGGTGTAGGTATTTATACCGGTGCAAATTTGGGGAAAAATAGTTACGATTCGTGTATTTTTTTATTAAATAAGAAAACAAAGATTTCTATTGGATTATTGAGAAGTGTAGGAGATATGATTTTTTGTACTATAGGGTTATTTTTAAATAGGCAATTACTTGTAGGACCAATAATAGCTATTATAATCATCGGACCAGTTATGAATCATACCCTGAAAAGATTAAATATGAAATGAGTTTAAAAAGTTAAATAACAACTCACATATTTCTATATTCTAGATTAGATGCTATGTAAGAATAGATATAAGATATTAGATGGAAAAACATCGCTTACATCTAATATGGGGAACAATACCACAAGTAAATGCCAAAAGAGATTTTAGGATTATAAATTCAATCAATATAAATGGAACACAATACTAATAAAAGAAATAAATATATATGTTTCTTTTTATAAAAATTTGATATAATCTAAATTAGAAAAGCTTAGTGTTGGTAACACTAAGCAATCCTTAGAACATTTATTTTGTTTTAGGGCTATTGGATTTAAACAAATATGTTAACAAAAAGGATGCTACTCTTCGTCGGATGGAGCATCTTTTTCTTTGCTTTTAACTTCAATATCAAGACCAAGAAATTTAATCTTAATTTTTAAATGATGTATAAAAAGATTATGATTTAGAACTAATCTAATATGTAGAATATATACAGAAGAATAAAAGGGAAAAAACCTCATTTAGAAGTGTTACGGAGAACCGTATCACAAGTAAGTGAGGTTTATAGCTTTAGGTATTGGTATAACTTGCCTAAAGCTATTTTTGTAATTGAAAATATACTACCATAAGTAATAATAAAGAGTTAAAAAATATATTTATATTAATTTACACTTGACAAAAGTGGTGAATAGTAATAATATAATAACAAGATTAATTGAATAAAATTAAATTTGAAAAAATTTAAAAAAGGGGAATTATAATGGGTAAATATGAGAAAATGAAATTAGATAATCAGTTATGTTTTTCATTATATGCAGCCTCAAGAGAAGTAATAAAAACTTATAAACCACAGTTAGATAAATATGGACTTACATACACTCAATATATTGCTATGTTAGTTGTATGGGAATATGAAAAGATAACGGTAAAGGAAATGGGGAACAAACTACATTTAGATTCAGGAACTCTTACTCCTGTATTAAAAAAGCTACTGTCGATGGAATTAATAAATAAATATAGAGATAAAAATGATGATAGAGTAGTTATTGTGGAGGTTACTGAAAAAGGAAGAAAAATGAGGGATGAAATTATTGAGGTTCCAGAGAAAATGTATTGTAAGTTTGGCAAGAACATAGAAAATGCTGTTGAGCTAAAGAGATTATTAGATAATTTATTAGAAACATTTAAGTAAGAATTTGTTAAAATATACGTTTAATTATAATTTATTTTTTAATTAAATGTATATGTAGCAAATTCTATAAATTTAAGATAATTAATTGAATAAAATTAAATTTTATAAAATTAAAAGGAGATAAAGTATGAAATTTTATGATTTTTCAGCAAAAAAAATGA
>ULYJ01016264.1_pt1 | contig 24561 bp, 18 predicted proteins | sample 1962111 | NCBI WGS metagenome assembly ULYJ01 (sample SAMEA4835861, study PRJEB28245) | human gut metagenome | biome: gut microbiome; material: fecal sample | place: Denmark | collected 2008
TCTGGAGTAGAAAAAAAGATTTCAATAGATTATGAAGTTGAGTTAGGAAAAGAATATAAATTTGTGATAAAGACAGGCGACGGGAATAAGACAGAAAAAATAATAAAAATAGATGATTATTTCTATAATGTTACAAAAAATTTAGGAGAGGGTTCTAGAATAGATAATAATGCCACAAAAACCGCTTATAACAAGTCATATGAAGCAACAATATCAACAACAGAAAATTATGCAATCATAAGTTTGAGTGTAACAATGAATGGGAAAGAAATAACAACATCTGGAAGTGATGTGGTTGATGTTAATACAGGAAAAATAAAAATTGATAAAGTTACGGGGAATATAAATATAACAGTAACAACTAAAAAATTGGAAATACATTATACAGCTGTAGCGGTTAGTACAAGCAATAGTGCAAGTAATAAAAGTTCACTTGAAGCTAATACACAAAATAGGGGAACAACATTGTATATAAATATAATAGCAAAATTAGAAGGCAATAATTGTACAGTGGTATTAAAATCTGACAATTCAAAAACAGTACCATATGAAATAACAGCAAATGGAAAATATACATTTATAGTAACAGGAACATATAATGGAAAGACAATTAGTGAAGAAAAAGAAGTACTAGTAAATCAATATATGTCAGCACAAGATGTAGTTCAATATGATGCTGGTGACTGGACAAAAGAAGAAATAGAAGAATTACAAAACCAAAACCTATATATGATAAATAAAGAAAAGACAATTAATAGCACATTTAATTTAAATGACGCAAACAACGGATTGAACTTTACATTTGGAGGGTTCACATATAAAGGAGATACAACGAATGCAAGTGATATATCAAGTGGAAATATAATAACAAGTAGAAATCAAAGTGTAGCACCACAAAGTGGTTCAGGAAATCCAAAATATTCAGGATGGCAATTATTAGAAACAGAAACAAAACAAGATGCAAATGGAAACACAATAAAAAATGCAGACGGTAGTGATCGAATATATGTAGTCAAAATAACACATTCAGGAAGTCCAGAAAATTTTGCATATCAATGTATAGCTGATTATGACAATAAAAGAGTAGAATATTTATTATCAGGAGGAAAGAGACAAACAAATTTTAGTATATTGAGTACTGAAAAAGCAATAAATCCAAGAAGTTGGCAAATGTATGTAGACAAAAATCAAAAAGATTTAATAGCAGATACAGCAGATAAGGATGGAAAACCAATAAAAGATATACATGTAATGGATTATAATGAAGCATTAACAATAACAGAAAGTATAAATGCGACTACTGGAATTAGAAATACAGGAGGTGATTATTGGATTGCATATGCTAATGCGGAACATAATTTACGGTCGAGTTTGGAGTGTGAGTATACTAGGGGAGATGTTTGGTACATATGGAAATAATTATGGAATTCGTCCAGTAGTTAAAATGGCAGATGGGATATATATCAAAAGTGGTTTTGGAACTGAGTCCAACCCATACATATTAGGAAAAGATTAAAAAAAAGAGAAACAGTAAAAAAATAAACTACTAATTACAAATTGATTAATTATGTCGAAAAAAGTCAAAATATTTTTCTTGACAAATTATGTAAAACCATGTTAACATATAGTCATGCAATTAATTAGACAATTGCATGACTAAAAATATTTTTAAAACAATTTAAATAAAAATCAAGCAACCTAGAACGGACAAAAGATATTCAAAATAATTTAATCTAAATATTAATTCTAAAAAATTCAAGATTAAAAAAATTAAATTCAAAATTAAAATTAAAGATACCCAAAAATATTATAAAAATTAATAAGAAAGTGTTAATGATGCTAATACACTGATATTTAAACAAATAAAAAAATTATAGTCCAAAATTGTCTCTTTTAATTGTAAATCATATATAAAATTATACTAAAAGGTATTGCCAAAAACAAAAAAATTTAGTATAATTTAGAAAGGAAAAAGAGATGGAAAACACAAAACAAGAAAATCCACAAACAGAAGAAAAAATATATAATCTAAAGAATGACATTATATTCCAAGCTTTTTTTGCAAGAAAAGGAAACGAACAATTTTTAATTGATTTTCTGAATGCACTATTAAAAATGGACATAAAAAGCATTGAAATACGAGAAGAAGTCAACTTAGAAAGACTAAGCAAAGAAGAAAAAGGCGGAAGACTTGACTTACAGGCAAGGCTAGAAGACGGAACGATAGTTTCTATTGAAATGCAAATGAGAGATGAAGGATACTTTAAAGAAAGAACAATAATGTATGCTGGAAAAGTTGAATCAAGAGAAACAAAAAAAGGAACAAAATATGAGGACATTAGCAAAATAATAATGATAAACATATTAGGTTTCAATATGCTTGATGTAGAAGATTACATATCAGAAACAGCAATCGTACTAGATAAACATAGAGATTATGAAGTATTAAATGGAATCAAGTGGTATTTTATAGAATTACCAAAATTCAGAAAAGCAAAACCTGATATGAACGAAAAAATTAACCAGTGGTTAGCTTTTATCGATGATGATAATAAGGAGATGGTGAATATGGCAGAAAATAAGAATGAAACATTAAAAAAAGCAAGAATAGAAATGAACTATCTAACAGGAGATGCAGAGGTAAGAAGGCTTGCAGAATTAAGAGAAAAATGGGAAATGGACAGAATAAATGCAATAAGCCATGCGACTAAAATTGGAAAAGAGGAAGGAATAAAAGAAGGGATAAAAGAAGGGATAATAAAAACAGCCAAAAATTTATTAAAAATGGGAATGACAGTTGAACAGGTGATGGACGCAACTGGACTAACTAAAGAAGAAATAGAAAAAATAAACAAATAATATTTATACAAAAATAAAGTCTGGTAATAGACTTTATTTTTATAACACAAAACAAACAAAAATTTGTATAAAACTATTGACTTTTTAGCTTTAAATTTATATAATAGGCAAAGAAAAAAGAGAAAGCAAGAAAGTAGGGGTAAAATTGAAAGAACAATTTTTAGAATTATTAAAACAAGTCAAAAGAGAAGGAATAAATGAATTAATAGAATTTATAGAAAAAACAGATTTCTTTACAGCACCAGCAAGTACAAGATTTCATGGAAACTATGAAGGTGGACTAGTAGAACACAGCATGAAAGTATATGAAATATTAAAACACAAAGTTGAAACAAACATAGAACCACTAAATGTAAATCCAGAAACACTAATATTAGTACCATTATTACATGATTTATGCAAAGCAAACTTTTATAAAATAGACTATAGAAATGCCAAAAATGCATTAGGAGTATGGGAAAAAGTACCATACTACACAGTAGATGACACAATACCATATGGACACGGAGAAAAATCAGTAATGATGATTACAGAATATATGAAATTAACACCAGAAGAAAAATACTCAATACGTTGGCACATGGGATATACAGAACCAAAAGAACTATACAACACAATAGGAGCAGCATACAAAAAATATCCATTGGCACTATTAATGCACGAAGCCGACTTAGAAGCAACTTATTTTTATGATATCTAATGGCTTTTTGTGGACGGTTCTGTTTGAAACATAGGTTTCAAAAGAGACATAAATATAATTAAAAATGTCCTTTTCAGAACCGTCCCCAAAAGGACATTTTTCAGAACCGTCCCCCAAAGGACAAAAAACAAACGCAAATGATGGGAGAGAAAAAAATTATGTTAGCATATATAAAAGGAACACTAGAAATGAAAATGACAGGATACATAGTAATAGATGTAGGAGGACTAGGTTACAAAGTATTTATGTCAGAATCAGGAATAGAAAAATTAGGAAACATAGGAGATACAGTAAAAGTACACACATATTACAAAGTAAGAGAAGACGACATCAGTATATTTGGATTCAACAGTTTAGAAGAATTAAGAATGTTTGAATTACTAATATCAGTAAGTGGAATAGGAGCAAAAACAGCAGTAGCAATGCTTGATGTATGTGAACCAACAGAATTTGCACTAGCAATAATATCAGAAGATGTAAAAACATTAACGCAAATACCTGGGATAGGTGCAAAATCAGCCCAAAGAATAATTCTAGAATTAAAAGACAAAATGAAAAAAGAACAACAAATTCAAGAATTAACAAAAGCATCAAAAGGATTGAATTCAGTAAAAACAAAACTAGAAGAAAGAATAGAAAACGAAGAAAAAATTCAAGAAGCAATGGCTGCTTTACAAGTTTTAGGATACAATAAGAAAGAAATTGAAAAAGCATTTGATAAATTGGCAAAAGAAGATATGTCTACAGAAGAGTTAATTAGAAAAGGTTTAACAATACTTGGAAAATAATGGTTGTAATTTAAATTTTTTAAACCTGTTGAGAGACTTGAAAAATGATTAAAAGAATAGAGGAAAGACTATGAACAATAACGAACCACTAGCATATAGAATGAGACCAAAAACACTAGATGAATATGTAGGACAAGAACATGTACTAGGAAAAGACAAAATTTTATATAGAACAATAAAAGCAGACAGACTATCTAGCATTATATTATTTGGACCTCCAGGATGTGGAAAAACATCGCTAGCAAAAGTAATAAGTGAAACAACAAAATATAAATTTTATAAAATAAATGCTGTAACAGCAGGAGTATCAGACATAAAAAAAGTAATTGAAGAAACTAAAAATTTTATGATAAATCCAACAGGAAAAAGCATACTATTTATAGACGAGATTCATAGATTTAACAAATTACAGCAAGATGCATTACTTCCATATGTAGAAAATGGACTTATAATTTTAATTGGAGCAACAACAGAAAATCCATATTTTGAAGTAAATAAAGCTTTAATATCAAGGTCAATGGTTATAAAACTAGAACCATTAACAGAAGAAAATATATATACAATTTTAAAAAATTCATTAACAAGAGAGGATGGACTAAAACAATATAGCATAAAAGTTGAAGATGAGACATTAAGAAAACTAGCAGTAATATCAAATGGAGATGTTAGAACAGCATTAAATGGATTAGAAATAGCAGTACTTACAACAAATATGGAATCAGATGGATATATTCATATAACAGACAAAGTTATAAAAAACTGTGTTCAAAGTAGAAAAGCAATTTTTGACAAAAAAGGTGATACACATTATGATAATATAAGTGCATTTATAAAATCCATGAGAGGTTCTGATGCTGATGCGACAGTATTTTATTTGGCAAGGGCTTTAAATGGTGGAGAAGATCCAATGTTTTTAGCAAGAAGAATTGTAATTGCTGCATCAGAAGATGTAGGTATGGCAAATCCAAATGCACTAGTTGTAGCAAATGCAGCTATGCAAGCAGTCCACATGGTTGGAATGCCAGAAGCAAGAATACTACTTTCAGAAGCGGCAGTATATGTAGCAACATCAAAAAAATCAAATGCATCATATATGGCAATTAATAAGGCTTTGGAAGATGTACAAAACAAAGATACAGGAACAATTCCTATGCATATTAGAAATGCACCTATAGAAGATATGAGAAAAATTGGATATAATGAAGGCTATTTATATCCACACGATTTTCCAGGTCATTGGGTAGAACAACAATATTTACCAGATAAAATGTTAGGAACAAAATATTATATAAAAGATGAAAATATACCAGATTAATCATTAATTTCATTTTTGAGAATTTATAAGCTGTATATAATTATTTTGGTTAAAATAAAATTTAAATAAAAATAAATAAATATAAAAAAAATGGGAAACCTACTTAAAAAGAAAAGTAGGTTTTTTTATGCTTAAAACAAATAAAACACAATTAAAAAAATATACAAAATTATCACTTATAGGATTTATAGCAGGATTAGTAAGTGGATTTTTTTCAACAGGAGGAGGACTTATATTAGTACCAGCATTTTTATATTTATTAGGAATTAATTCACAAAAAGCGAGAGGAACATCAGTATTTTGCATACTTCCAATGGTTTTAACAAGCAGTGTATTTTACTATAAAGGAAATTTTATAAACTGGAAAGTAGCAATATTGTGCGGAATTGGAGGATCGATTGGTGGATACATTGGAGCAAAACTATTAAAAAAACTACCAGAAAAATATTTAAAAATAGCATTTACAATATTTTTAGTTTATGTATCTATAAAAATGATAATAAAATAAAAGAATGTAAAGAAAAGGTAATGTTTTATAAAAAAAACAAAAAATATAGAAAAAATATCATAAAATATACAATGATGTAGAAAGTTTACTAGATAGAACTCTATCATAAGAAAATCATTATAAAATAATATAGAAAGAAGGTAACAATGGATAAAATAGAATTAGGGGAAAACAAATGGAAAAATAAAAATGAGCAATATTTATTTGAATTACAAAAATTTTTAGATTTAGCAGATAATATTAAAAACGAAGAATTAAGAAAAGCAATAATAGCACAAATGTTAAAATGTGATAAATGTTTAACAAATCTAGCAGAACAAATATTTAAAAAATTAAAAAAAGAGAATACAAGAAAAAATTAAATTTTTATTCAACAAAAAAGTGCATTTGGAAAATTGCATTATTTTATTAATATAAATAAAGTGGTGATAAATAATTGAAAGAAATATTAATAGGTACAATTTCTGGAATAGTAAGTGGAACAGGAATGGGCGGAGGAACTATTCTAATCTTCTTATTAACTTATATGTGTGGACTAGAACAACACATAGCACAAGCCACAAACTTAATATTTTTTATTCCAACATCTATAGTTGCAATAATTGTAAATATAAAAAATAAAAATATAAAATTAAAAGTAGCAACAATTATTTCAATTTTTGGTGTATTTGGAGCAATCGTAGGAGCCAATTTATCAGTTCATACAGATGTTTACAAGTTAAGAAAAATGTTTGGAATATTTTTAGCAATAATAGCTACTCATGAAATATATACCATTTTTAAAGAGAATAAAAAAGTAAAAAAAGGATAAAATAAATTAAGACAAAAATTTTGAAGACGATGAATGAAATGGAGGATAATTATGAAGTTTACAAAAGGCCTAGTAGTAGGAGGATTATTAGCCACAGGACTACTAATGATGTATAATGATACAGATTTATTAAATAAAAATAAAATGATGAAAAAAGGAAAAAAATTCGTAAAAAAAATGGGAATATTATAAAAGATGGATGCTAAATATAGCATCCATTTTTTTGAGATAAAAATTATTTATCACAACAATCTTTTGAATCTTCTTCACAATTTCTATCATCACAATGAGGATTTTTTTCACCGATAAAGCAATCACATTTTTCATGTTTATCACCCTTTAGGCATTTACCCTCATGATGACATTTTGCACAAATTTTTATTTTCTTTGTAGCATTTGCCCAAATTTGAATAGCATAATGTCTGTCAGGGCAAAGAGGACCAAAAACAAATTCTCCTTCTTTATCTGTGAATGTATGACCAATTGGTTTTCTAACTTCTTTACCGCAGTCATAAGCTATTTCAGTTAATTTAACAACAGCATCACGAATTGGTTCTTTGAAACAGTCTTTTATAACTCCATAAATAACATCTCTATTATCTTCTGGTAAAGTAATATCTAAATCAAATTGTTTACCTCCTGATATAACACCATCAACATCTAGTATTGGACATCCAGGTCTTTTTTCTTCCATTTCCATAAAAGTTACATCCTTTCAATTATAATTTATTCAAACATAATGTCTGATTAATATATAATATGTAGAAAAGACAAAATTTGACAAATAATATCAAAAAATACTGTTGAAATAAAAAAATTTATGTTATATAATGTATATGTAATAAATTAAAAACTAAGGAGATAAATTATGAAAAATAAGGATAAAGCCTTTAGCATAGGAGTAAAAGATGCAAGAAAAGCTAAGGAAAAAATAAGAGAGATAAACGAATATAACGAAAAAAATGGAAAACCATTACTAACAAAAGAACAAGAAAGAAAAGTAAGAGCAAAAGTAGTAAAACAAGAATCAAAAAGAAGAAAAATAAAAGCATTAATAGCAGCTTTAGGATTAACATCAGCAATATCTATTGGAGAAGGGGTAGCATTATTAAATCCTGGAAATGATGGAGTAGATAAATCAAAACATGAAATAACAATAGATGCCGGAGAAGTGGAAAAAGATATAAAAATAAAAAACATGGGAGATAGAAATGTTTTTATAGATGGAATAAAAGTAAATCAAGAAGATTTAGGAAAAGACCAAGAAGCAACATTAGAAGAAAATGTTGAAAAAGAAGTTGAAAAATTAAAAACATCAGATGAAGTAATAAAATATTTAAAAACAGTTTATGCCAATGAATATAATGAAGAATATAATACAAATGTCAATAAAGAAAATGTTGAAATTACAAAAAATAGAGAAGGAATATCATTAGTCGAAGATAAAGATAAAAATGGTAATGATATAATTAGAAATATAAATAGAAATGACCCAGAAGATATAAAAACAGTAGATATTGAATCAGGAGTAGTAACAGCAAAGGTATATGATGAAAATAAAAATATGCTATCAATTCAACAAGTTTTAAATGATGGAAAAAATAATTATAAAGGAATAGAAGATTCTGAAAATAATGTTTTAATAAAAGTTGGAAAAATTCTTGATAAAGGAATAGACTGGAGTACATCAATTGACCAAAAAGATACAGATGAAAAAATAAAACAAAATTATAAAAAACAATTTATTGATTCAATAGTAGAATTTAAAGAGAATCAAATAGAAGAAATAAAAACAGAAAGTTTAGGAAAAGAAAGATAAAATTATCTTTCTTTTTTTGAACTATTTCCATTTTGAAAGCAATTGAAACTTTACCAATTGAATTAAAAACAAAATGAATAAATTTCCACTCTTTGGCAAACAATAAAAACAAAAAATGTTTGCAAGGAGTGGAATTTTTTTGAAAGAAAACCAAAAACTAAAAATAACAGGAACAATGCTAGAAAAAAGCCAGCTAGAAAAACACCTAGAAAAAATAGCATCAAGCCATAACACAACATCAAAATCGCAAAAAGACACATATCCAGTGCCACAACTAATGGAAAATTTCAAAACAATAGAAGAAGTCTACAATATATTAAACGAACATCTAAAACTAGGAATAAATATACATCCCGCTGGAGAATGGCTACTAGACAATTTTTATATAATAGAACAAACCGTGAAACAAATTCAAAAAGAACTACCTTTAAATAAATATACAAATTTTGTAGGGATATCAAATGGGGAATATAAAGGATTTGCACGAATATATGTCTTAGCTTCAGAAATAGTTGCATACACAGATAACAAAATAGAGAGAGAAAATTTAGAAGATTATCTAATAAGTTATCAAAGAAAAAAGACATTAAGTATGGACGAAATCTGGAATATAGGAATCTTTTTGCAAATTGCAATTATAGAAAATATCACAGATATATGTGCACAAATATATAGCAGTCAAATTCAAAAATATAGAGCAGAAAATATCGCAGAAAGATTAGTTGAAAATAAGGATAAAACACAAACAAAATTTAAAAACGCTAAAATAGAAAAAGAATTTTTTCAAGATATGAGATATCCGTTTATTGAATATATGTCATATATTTTAAAAAGATATGGCAAAAAGGCAAATGCATATTTAAATGTACTTGAAGAAGTTGTTGAAAAACTTGGCACAACCGTATCTGACGTCATAAAAAAAGAACATTTTGAAATTGCTACCCAAAAAGTTTTAATGGGAAATAGTATTACAAGTATTAAAGAAATTCAAAGAATTAATTTTTTAGAGATATTTGAAAAAATAAATGGTGTAGAAGAAATATTAAAAAAAGACCCAGCAAATGTGTATGAAAAAATGGACTATAAAACAAAAGAATATTACAGGGGAAAGATAAAGGAAATAAGTAAAAAAACAAAGATTTCAGAAATATATATAGCTAGAAAAATGCTGGAACTAGCGCAAGAAAATTTGCAAGAATGTCAAAGAGATAAGCAACAACAATTGATAAAAAATACAGATGAGAGCGAACAGCATTTACAATTAAATCAAGACAATGTACAAGAACAAGATAGTGAACAAACAGAAACAAATAAATCAAAAATAACAAAGAAAACCCATATAGGATATTACCTAATAGACAATGGAATAAATGAATTATATGAAAAATTAGAATACACAAACAAAAAAGAAAAAACACCACAAGCGAAAACAAAAATATATATAACAATAGTAGGAGTTTTAACAATAATTTTATCAACAGTTTTAAGTTACATTTTAAATTTAAAAATAAAAAACACAGAACTCGCAGTCGTAAGTTTTATACTATTTTTAATACCATCAAGTGAAGTAATTATACAAATAATACAAACGATTTTAAACAAAACAGTAAAGCCTAAGCTAATACCCAAAATGGATTTTTCAAATGGTATAGACAAAGAGAACACGACAATGGTAGTAATTCCAACAATTGTAAAAAGCAAAGAAAAAGTAGTCGAAATGTTTAAAAAACTAGAGGTTTATTATCTGGCAAATAAATCTTCAAATTTATATTTTACATTGCTAGGTGATTGTTCAGAAAGTAATATGCAAGAAGAAAAATTCGATATAGAAGTAATTCAAGAGGGATTAAATCAAGTTGAAAGATTAAATAAAAAATATCAAAATCAAGATTTTCCAATATTTAATTTTATATATAGAAAAAGAGAATGGAATGAAAAAGAAGGCTCTTATTTAGGATGGGAACGTAAAAGAGGAATGTTAAATCAGTTGAATCAGTATCTTTTGCAAGGAAAAAATCCATTTAGAATTAATACGCTTCAAAATCAAAATGTAGAAAAAAACAAAGATAATGAGTGCCAAAATACCGAAAAAGAAACCTTAAAAAATATAAAATATATAATCACATTAGATGCAGACACAGACTTGGTTTTAAATACGGCATCAGAATTAGTAGGAGCAATGGCACACATATTAAACAGACCAGAAATAGACGAGCAGAAAAACATAGTAATAGACGGATATGGAATAATGCAACCACGAGTTGGAATTAATTTGGACATAAGTTATAAAACACTATTTACAAAAATATTTGCAGGAGCAGGAGGAATAGACAGTTACACAAATGCGATATCAGACATATATCAAGACAACTTTAAAGAAGGGATTTTTACAGGAAAAGGAATATATGACTTAAGAGTATTTGCAAAGGTAATGGAAAATGCAATTCCTGAAAATACAGTATTAAGCCATGATTTACTCGAAGGAAGTTATTTAAGATGTGGACTAGTTTCTGATATCATGCTAATGGATGGATACCCAACCAAATATATGAGTTTTATGAATAGACTTTCTAGATGGATTAGAGGGGACTGGCAAATAACAAAATGGCTAAGAAAAAAAAGTCCCTTAAATATGCTCTCAAAATATAAAATTTTTGATAATTTAAGAAGGAGTTTATTTGAAATCTCAATTATATTTGCATTAATTTATATAAATATAATTGGAAGAGTTTTCAATATAGATGTTTTTGCATTTAATTTTATAATAATTTTAATTTCAATAATTCCTTTTATTTTGGAATTAATTAATTATCTATTTGGAAAAAGAGAAGGAGAAGAAAAACAAAAAACATTTACACCCAAAATATCAGGTATAAAAGGAATTCTTTCACGAACAATAATTACACTAGGATGCTTGCCATATAGGGCATACACATCCTTAAAAGCAATAGCAAAAACAATATATAGAGTAAAAATAACACATAAAAATTTGCTTGAATGGACAACATCAGAAGAAGCAGAAAAAATGGCAAAAACAGATATAATCTCATACTACAAAAATATGACAATTAACATTATAACAGGAATTGTAGCATTTATAATTTATGGAAATAGTAATAATATATTGGCATTAATTCTTGGAATATTATGGATTTTGACTCCAGCAATTATGTATTGCATAAGTAAAGAAAAAACAGAAAAAGAGGCAGTAGAATTATTAACACAAAAAGAGCAAAAATATGTTTTAGAAATTGCTAGAAAAACATGGGGATTTTTTGAAAAGTACTTAAGACAAGAAGATAATTTTTTGATTCCAGACAATTATCAAGAAGATAGAAAAAATAAAGTAGTAAGAAGAACATCATCTACAAATATTGGTTTATCAATGATGGCGGTTATTTCTGCAAATGATTTAGGTTTTATAAATTATGATAAAACAATAGAATTGCTAAAAAATATTTTTAACACAGTAAATGAACTTCAAAAATGGAATGGACATTTATACAATTGGTATAATACGCAAACAAAAGAGCCATTATTTCCTAGATATATTTCAACAGTAGACAGCGGTAACTTTGTAGGATATTTATATGTTATAAAAAATTGGCTAGAAAGTCAAAATAAATGCGATAAATATCAAATAAAACATCAAGTAAAATATGACACATATCAAAATAAATGCGATAAAACTCAAAATAAAAATCAAATAAAATACGATAATAATCAAAATAAATGCGATTATGGAATTTCACAAATATCAGAAAATCAACAAAACATCAACAAAGAAACACAGTTATTAAAAAATGGAGAAAATATCAATATAGAAATTTCTAATTTATTAGAAATAGTAAACAAATTAATAGAAGACACAGATTTTTCACATCTATACAAAAAAGAACAAAGAATATTCTCAATAGGATTCAATGTTGAAGAAAACAAGCTAACAAACTCATATTATGACTTATTAGCTTCAGAAGCAAGACAAGCAAGTTTGATAGCAATAGCAAAAAAAGATGTACCGGCAAAACATTGGAATTCATTAAGTAGAACACTAACTACACTTGGAAAATATAAAGGGCTTGTATCATGGTCAGGAACATCATTTGAATATTTAATGCCAAATATCAATATACCAAAATACAAAGGAAGTTTATTAGACGAATCTTGCAAATTTATGATTATGAGCCAGATGGAATATGCAAAAAAATTGCAAATACCATGGGGAATATCAGAAGCGGCATTTAACTTAAAAGATTTACATTCAAACTATCAATATAAAGCATTTGGAATACCATGGCTAGGACTAAAAAGAGGACTTGCAGATGAAATGGTTGTGGCTCCATATGGAAGCATATTAGCAATAACAGATTACCCAAAAGAAGTATATCAAAATTTAAAAAGACTTGAAGAATATGGAATGTACAATAAATACGGATTTTATGAATCAATTGATTTTACACCAGAAAGATTAAAAAAAGGAAGTAAATCAACAACAGTAAAAACATATATGGCACATCACCAAGGACTGATTTTGCTTTCAATAAACAATTTATTTAATAACAACATCTTGCAAAAAAGATTTATGCAAAATCCAGAAATAAATGCAATAAGCATTTTGCTACAAGAAACAATGCCAGAAACAGCAATAATAACAAAAGAAAACAAAGAAAAGGTTGAAAAATTAAAATATGTTGATTATGAAGATTACATTCAAGACACTTACAAAAAGATAGATGAAAGATTAATACGCGGAAATGTCATAGCAAACGAAGATTATTTGATAGCGATGAACCAAAAAGGAGAAGGAGCAAGTAAATATAAAAATATATTGATAAACAGATTTAAAAGCACAGACGATTACCCACAAGGAATATTTTTTGACATAAAAAATATAAAATCAAAGAAAATATGGAGTTCAAAATATATTCCAAACAATGGCAAATATCAAATCAGTTTTATGCCAGATAAAATGGAACAAGAATTAATAAATGACAATATAAAAACAAAAATTGAAACAATAATTGCACCAGACGAGCCAGTAGAAATAAGAAAATTATCATTAGAAAATTTAGGGAATGAAGACGAAATACTAGAAATAACATCACACTTTGAACCAGTATTATCACCAAAAGAGCAAGATTATGCACATCCTGCATTTAATAATTTATTTTTAATATTTGATTTTGACAATGAAACAAATAGTATAATTGTAAAAAGAAGAACAAGATATGAGCATGAGAAAGAAGTATATATGGCAGTAAATTTATCCACAAATAGTGAAATAATTGGGGATTTAGAGTACGAAATAGATGAAGAAAAGTTTACAGGCAGAGGGAATATAGGAATTCCCCAAATGGTTAAAAACTCAAGTCCATTTTCTAAAAAAATAGGACTTGTAACAGAACCTGTTGTGGCATTAAAAAAAGCAATGAAAGTAAAAAAACAAGAAAAATCAACTGTTAATTTAATCATTGCAGTAGGAGAAACAAAAGAAAAAGTAATTGAAAATATTAAAAAATACACAGTTGAAGAAAATATTAAAAAAGCATTTGAATTATCAAAGGCAAAAAATGAAGCGCAAACAAGATATTTAAGAATAAAAGGTTCACAAATAAGAGATTATCAAAAAATGCTATCATATATAATTTTCAACAATCCATCTAAAAAATTAAACTTAGAAAAATTACCAAAACAAAAATATAGTCAAAGTGAACTTTGGAAATATGGAATTTCAGGTGATTTGCCAATAATACTTGTAAAAATAAAAGATAGTAATGACACATATGTTGTAAAAGAAGTTTTAAAAGCATATGAATTTATGAGAACAAATGGATTTGAAACAGAGTTAGTAATAATAGATGAAGAAAAATATAGTTACGAAAATTATGTTATGGAAGATATAGAAGAAGCGGTCTTGAACAGTCAGTTATCATATTTAAAAAATATTAGAGGCGGAATTTTTGAGTTAAATAAAAATGAAATAAGCAAAGAAGATATGAATTTATTGCAATTTATTGCAGGAATAATAATAGATAGTAAAAAAGGTGGAATAAGTCACTCACTAAAAGATATTGAAGAAGAATATTTGGAAAAATATAAAAAGATTCCAAATGAGCCAGATAATATAATTATAGAACCAGAAAATCAAGAAAATATAGATATTTTACAAAACACAGAAAACTTGAAATATTATAATGAATATGGAGCATTTTCGGCAGATGGAAAAGAATATCTGATAAAAGCAAATAAAGATAATCAACTTCCAACAGTATGGTCACACATTATGGCAAATAAGAAGTTTGGAACATTGGTCACACAAAGTATGGGTGGATATACTTGGTATAAAAACAGTAGACTAAATAGAGTAACAGCCTGGGAAAATCAACCTAATTTTGATATTCCATCAGAAATAATATATCTAAAAGACCAAGAAACGAAAAAGGTTTGGTCACTTGGACTAAACCCTATGCCAGATAATAAAAACTACAATGTAGTTTACGGATTTGGTTACACTAAATTTATTCATAAAAGTGATGGAATAGAACAGGAATTAGAAGTTTTTGTCCCAAAAGAAGATAGTGTAAAAATACAAATTTTAAAATTAAAAAATATGAATTTAAACAGAAAAAAATTAAAAATTGTATATTATATGAAACCTGTTTTAGGTGAAGATGAACTTAAATCAAATGGATATATCGATTTAAAATATGATAAAAATAACAATATAATTTGTGCACAAAATTTATATAATTCAGAATTTAAAAATGACGTAATATATGTATCAAATAGTGAAAAAATGCAAAATTATACAGGTGATAAAAACTTCTTTTTTGGAAATGGAAATATATCAAATCCGGATGGCCTAAAAAAATCAAGTTTAAATAATGAAAACAGTTTAGGCAAAAAACCATGTATAGCATATGAAATAGAAGTAGAATTAGACAGTTTATCAGAAAAAGAAATTGTATTTTTGCTAGGAGCAGAAGATACTGTAATAGATAGCAAAAACATTGCTTATAAATACAGAAAAATTCAAAATTGTAAACAAGAACTTGAAAATGTAAAAAGTTATTGGAGAGATATTTTAGGAAGACTTCAAGTTTACACACCACTAGAATCTATGAACATCATTTTAAATGGATGGGATATTTATCAAACACTACAAAGTAGATTAATTAGTAGAACAGGATATTATCAATCAGGTGGTGCATATGGATTTAGAGACCAATTACAAGACACGCTTGCGTTAAAATATATTGATCCCCAAATTTTGAAAAATCAAATTTTAAAGCATAGTAAACAACAATTTTTAGAAGGTGATGTTGAACATTGGTGGCATGAAGAAACAGGAAGAGGAATAAGAACTAAATTTTCAGACGATTTATTATGGCTTGTATATTTGACTGCTGAATATATAGAATTTACAGGAGATTATTCAATATTAGAAGAGCAAACACCATATTTAATTGGAAAAGAATTGGAAGAAAATGAAGATGAAAGATATGACAAATTTGAGAGTGCTAAAGAAACAGGAAGTATTTATGAACATTGTATTAAAGCAATTGAAAGAAGTTTGAACTTTGGCGAAAATGGTTTGCCTAAAATTGGTAGTGGGGATTGGAATGATGGCTTTAGTAATGTTGGACCTAAAGGAAAAGGAGAGAGTGTTTGGCTTGGATTTTTCTTGTATAATGTGCTAGATAGATTTACTAAAATTATGAAGCATGTATCAGAAAAAACTATACTCGAAGAGCAACAAAAAAATGATAATAATAATTTGAACGAAGAGAATAATAATCAGAATAAAGAAAATATCGAAAGCAAAATAGAAAAATACAAAACAATAATGCAACAATTAAAGAAATCATTAAACACAAACGGATGGGATGGAAGATGGTTTAAAAGAGCATTTATGGATGACGGAAACACATTAGGAAGTATGGAAAACGACGAATGTAGAATTGATAGTATTGCACAAAGTTGGAGTACAATATCTAACGCAGGAGACAATGACAAAAAATATATATCAATGGAGAGTCTAGAAAATCACTTAATAGACAGAGAAAACGGAATAATCAAATTATTAGACCCACCATTTGAAAAAGGGAAACTAAATCCAGGATATATAAAATCATATTTACCAGGAGTTAGAGAAAATGGGGGACAATATACACACGCAGCAGTATGGGTAATAATAGCAGAATCAATGTTAGGGTTTGGTGACAAAGCAACAGAATTATACAGAATGATAAATCCAATAGAACATGCACGAACAAAAGAAAGTTGTAAAAAATACAAAGTTGAACCATATGTAATTCCAGCAGATATTTATGGAGCAGGTAACTTAGCTGGTAGAGGTGGATGGACTTGGTACACAGGTTCTGCAAGTTGGTATTATAAAACAGGAATTGAAAATATTTTGGGGTTAAAAATAAAAAATGGATTTGTTAGAATAGAACCATGTATTCCATCATCTTGGAAAGAGTATAACATTAAATATAAGTGGAAAAATGCTTTTTATAATATTGGTGTTAAAAATCCAAATGGCAAAAATACAGGAGTTGAGAAAGTTACAGTTAATGGAGTTGAATTGGGAGAAGCAAAAGAGATAAAGTTTGAAGATAATGGAGTTTTTAATGTTGAAGTTTTAATGTGAGAAAACTATAATTGATAAATGTCTTAGCTTTTTCCATAATAATCATAAAAAATAGTGATATAAGTATAATTTAAAAAATTTGACATATTATAAAATATGAGTTATAATAAGCTCAAGACGTCGATGTAATCTTTAAACAAAAGTGTAAAAAAGACTAGGAGAACCATTCCTAGTCTTTTTCCTTGTGCTATTCACCTAAGTGTTTTACAATTAAGTAAATCAAATATAGCTTTAACACTTTTAGTAACTCTTTAAACAAAAGTAACCCTCCTTCCTGACTCTAAGCAAGTCGGCAAAATAATAATAGTATAAATATCAAGTTTTGTCAATAATTACAATACAGTTAAATAAAAATGCAAATATTTTATATAAAGATAAAACAAAAGAATCACCTTTTATATGGCTTAATTTCGTCAGTAATACCAAGCAAATAATCAACAGAAGTATTATAAAATTTTGCTAATTGAATCAAAATTTTAGTAGGAATATCATTTGTACCAACTTCATATTTAGAATACCCAGTTTGAGACATATTTAAAAATTTTGCAACTTCAGTTTGGGATAAATCTCTATCTTCCCTTAAATCACGAATTCGCTTATACATAAAAAACACCTCTCTATTATTTTAAAATAACCTGATTTGGGTTATTGACTTTTAATCTAAAATGGGTTAAAATCTTTGTATAATATATATTTGGGAGGAAAACAAATGAAGAAAAATAAAGGAATAACAATAATTTCATTAATAGTAACAATAATAGTTTTATTATTATTGGTAGGAATTACAATATCAAATTTAAATGGAGAAAATGGAATATTTGCAAAAGTAAAACAATCAAAAGAAAAATACTTAATAAGTGAAGCAAAAGAAACATTAGAATTAGCAATAACTAATTTGAAGATTGAACAAGAAGGAAAAGGAGAAACTTTAAAAAAAGAAGATTTACCAAAAATAAATAATGATAAAATTGATGTAAGAGATACAACAAATTTTCCAATTGAAATAATATGTAATAATTATAAATTCAACTTAGACTCTAATTTTAATGTTTCATATGTAAAAATAGCAAATGAAACAATTGTAACATATACAACAGAACCGAAAGGATACACAAATCAAAATAAAATAAAAATATTAGTAAAAATAAAAAATAATAATGGAATAAAGTCAATACAAAAACCTGGGGAAACAGATAAAATTTTGCCACAAGGAAAAACAGAAGTAGGAATAGATTTTTATGTAACAGAAAATGGAAAATATACAATAAAAATAGTAGATAATGAAAATAAAGAAATTGAAAAAAACATAGAAGTTAGTAGTATTGATAGATTACCGCCAAAAGATTTTACAGTATCTTTAGGAGATGTTACATCTAAAAGTATTAGTGTTAACATTAATGCTGAAGATAGCGAAGAAACAATTGAAAATGTAAAAAGTGGAATAGAAAGATATGAATATTTTATAAAAGGATCTTCAGATAATGAATATAAAAAATATGAATCAACTGAAAATGAATTTAAATATGATAATTTATTAAAGAATACATCATATTATATATATGTTATAGCATATGATAAAGCGGGAAATTTTAAAGAAACACAAAAAATAAATGTAACAACTCCAGAAACAAATTATCCGACATTAACATTAAATGGAATGGTGGAGGCCGAGAAACCAAAAGCAGAGAATGCAATGTATACAGAAACTTACGATAAGAATTTTTCAACATATAAAGAAATTTCTGAAAACAATATATATTTTAAGATTGATAAGAATTGTTGGAATAAATATATTGCAATACAGTATGAATCTTTAAAAGGTGGATATAATGGAATAATAGGATACTATGGGAATATTGGATTTGGAAGCTCATATAATAAACCAAGTGATATAAAATGTGGGTGGTTAAATGATTTATCAGGGTTATCTAATGGAGGAAAATTAGTTACAAAATGTGTATATATACCAGAAGGAAGCAATTGGGGAATTTTAAGTTCTGGTACAGGACATGAAGCAGACTTTTTCGTTTATGAAATTTGGTGTAGCGATAAAAATTTAACAGGAAATGAATACTCAAATGATAATTTACCATCAAATTTTTAAATTGTAACAAAAAAATTTTAATTTCTATCCAAATAACAAAAAAAAACTTGTATATTCCCAAAATTTGTGATATAAATACTAGTATAAGAAGAAAGCTACAGAAAGGCGGAATTTTTGTGGAAGAAAATTTAGAAAAAGAAGCAAAAAAAGTACTAGTAGTAGATGACGAACAAGCGATAATCGATGTACTAGTATACAATTTACAAAAAGAAGGATACCAAACACTAGAAGCAACAGACGGAGTAACAGCAGTAAACATGGCATTAGAACAAAAGCCAGACCTAATGTTACTAGATATAATGTTGCCAAAAATGGACGGACTAACAGTATGTAAAAGAGTAAAAAATTATTTAAATATACCAATACTAATGTTGACAGCAAAAGATGCAGAAATAGATAAAATAGTAGGGTTAGAACTAGGTGCAGATGACTACATAACAAAACCATTCAGTGTAAGAGAGCTAATGGCAAGAGTAAAAGCAAACTTAAGAAAAAATGAAATCACAAACATCATAAAAGAAGTTCCAATAGAAGAAATACCAATTGCTGAAGAAAACACAGAGAATATTATAAAAGTAAATGAACTAGAACTAGACTTAGATAGATTTGAAGTAAAAGTAAGAGGAGAAATAATAGACTTAACACTAAGAGAATTCGAAGTATTAAAATTTTTGGCATCACAACCGGGTCAAGTAATAACAAGAGAAACATTACTTGAAAAAGTATGGGGATATGAATATTATGGAGATATAAGAACTGTTGATGTTACAGTAAGAAGAATAAGAGAAAAAATTGAAAAAGATACATCAAGTCCCAAAATATTAATTACAAAAAGAGGTGTAGGCTATTATATAGCAACAAAATAAAAAATAGAAAGAATAGAAAAGACAATAAAAATAGTCAAAATATTCTTTCTATTTTTTATTGAAATTTATATAAAAATATGATTAAATTAAGAAAAATATAAAAGCAGGAGGAATAAAAAATGCCATCATGGGGAATTCATTTAGAAATAGCAAATACATTATCAAAGAAGATAGAAAATATAGATAAAAATCTATTTATATTTGGAAATGTAGTACCAGACATAAATAATGGATATGTAGTAAAAGACATAAGTAAAATAATATCACATAAAATAACACATTATGATGGAGAAAAGGATTTTAAAGGATACAGAAAATTTTATATTAAATATATAAATGATGTAAAAAATCCAGTTGTGTTAGGAAGTTTGACACATTTGATGACAGACTACTATTTTAATAATATAACATATTCTAAAAAAGCAATATGGGAAAATGGAAAAGTTGTAGGACTAAAATTAAATACTGGTAAAGAAATAAAATGTGACAAAGAAAAAGTAAGAAAAATGAAGGTGAATGACTTTAAAATATTTGCAGATTATATATATAAAAGTCACAAATTATCAAATATAAAATATGATGAAAAAATGTTATCAATAAATCCAATTGTAGAAGAATTTGATATAAGCAAAGAAGATGCTGAAAAGACAATAAAATATGTAAATAGTTATATAGAAAATAAGAAAAATATTATTGATAAATGCGAAAATAAAGAATATCAAATATTTACACAAAATGAAATGGAAGAGATATCAGAAAATTGTGTAGATTTCATATCAGAATTTTTAGAAAAAATAAATAATTGAATTATATAGAAAGTTTTAAAAAACTTTCCTGCAATATAAAAAGAAACCGCAAAGTTCTTAAAATGTCGAATTTTGCGGTCGATTTTTTAGTTAAATTGAAAAAACATATTGACATCAAAAAAATAAGAAGTTATAATCTACTTAAATTTTTAATCAAAAACATTTTTTATCTAAATTAAATTAGATCTAATTTTAAAAAATCCAAATTATTAAATCAAAAAATGGAGGTGAAAATAGAAAAAGTGAACCGAAAATTTATATCAAACAGTAATTATGTATTCAGAAAAATACTAAATTCTGAAGATTGTTTAGGCATTATAAAAAACTTTATAGAAGCAATATTAGACATAAAAATAAAAGAAATAGAGCTAAATCCATATCTGAAACAAAAAGAAAATTATTTACCACGCGAAGAAAATTTTGGAATTGCAGATGTAAGAATACATACATATGAAAATGAAGAAATGAATGTAGGAATTCAATTCATAGATGGAATATATGTTCAAACAAAAATGCTAATGTACTATTCCCAAATACATCTAAATCAACTAGAATATGGCGATAATAGAGAATTTGCAAAAACAATAACAATAAACTTATTAGATTTTAATTATTTTTCTTCAAAAGGATGTAAAAAAACAATAAGAATTAAGACAAATGAAGGAGATGTAAGACTTGAAGAGATAGAAATGATATCAATAGAATTGCCTAAATTCAGATGCTATGACAATGACGATTTGACAGAAATAGAACAATGGCTACAATATTTAAAAGGGTGTGATGAAAACACATTAGAAAAAATAAAAAGCCAAAACAAATATATAAAAAAATTAGATACACTTGCAGAAAAATATTGGCTTGAAGAAAAAATGGAATAAGAGGGAAAAAATCCCTCTTAAAAATAAATTTTATCGTTTCTTTAAAATAACTTTTATAACAGTACCTGCATCAACATTAGAACCTTTTGGAGTATCCTGTGAAACAACAGTACCAGTACCTTCAACACTAATGTTTAGATTTGCATTTCTTAATTCCATTGTAGCTTGATATTTACTCTTACCAGTTAAATCTGGAACAGTAGCAGATGTTCTTGTATCTTGGTCATATAACATTATTATAGAACCTTTTGATAAAGAAGCACCAGGCTTTGGAACTTGATCTTTAACTAATGTGCTATTTTTATCTTTAGAAGTAGATATTTTAGCAGTAAATCCAGCATTTGTTAATATTTTTTCAGCCTCTGCAATAGTTTTATTTCTAACTTCAGGAACTGAAACTAAATCTTCATCATCTGTAGAATCAGCATCAGAAGGTATACCCAAGTAAGGCAAAATTTCTGACAACATTTGAGATACAACAGGACCTGCTAATGTACCACCTTGATGGTTACTCTTTGGAGGTTTATACAAGTTAAGTAATAGAACAACTTGAGTATCTTCAACAGGAGAAATTGCAACATATGTAGCAACATAACCATCAATATCTTCTCTACCAGCTCTTGGTTCAGAAGTACCAGTTTTTCCGCCAACAGTATAACCTGAAACTCCACCTTTCCAACCAGTTCCATCTTCTACAACAGATTGCATCATTGATTTTACTTTTGAAGCAGTTTCAGAAGAAATAACCTGTCTTACTTGTTCAGTATCAATATTTGTAACAGCACCAGTATCAGTATTGGTAATGGATTTTACAATTCTAGGTTTCATTAAAATTCCATCATTAGCAATAGCAGAAATTGCAGTAATCATTTGTAAAGGAGTAATACTAAAACGTTGTCCAAAAGAATAAGTTGCTCTTTCAACTGGGATTACAGTTGACTCCTCTTTAAATATAGAACTAGCTTCTCCAGGTAAATCAACACATGTTTTATCAAAAAATCCAAAAGATTTATAATATTTATATAATGTTGCAGTCCCTATTCTAGTTCCTAATTGTATAAGAGCAGGGTTACATGAATTTTCCAAAGCATTTCTTAAAGATTGAGAACCATGTGAACCATCTGTTTTCCAACAACTTATTTTAACACCATCAACAGTTTCAGAACCTGAACAATAGAAATCACCAGCAACATCTGTACCAGTAATGTTTTCCTCTAAAGCAGTAGAAGCAGTAATTAATTTAAAAACAGAACCAGGTTCATATAATTCAGAAACTGCCTTATTAGACCACATTTTATAAATGGCATTAGTCTTTTCTTCTGAACTTAATGAATCATATGTTTTTGCAAGGGATGAATTTGGTGTAAAAGGTTGATTTAAATCATAATTTGGATAATTAGCCATTGCTAATATATCACCAGTTTTAGGATTCATTACAATACAACTACCACCATTTTCAACATTATTATTATCAACAGCTTGTTGTAAATATTTTTCAACAATTTTTTGAATATTTAAATCAATAGTAAGTGTTAAATCACTACCATTTTCCGCCGCAATATATGTTTCTTCAGTATTTGGAATCTCTTCTTGACTTGCACTTTTTGAACTTACAATTTTACCAGGAGTTCCAGATAAAACATCATCCCATTTATTTTCAATACCAGATAAACCTTGATTATCACTGCCACAAGAACCAAGAACCTGAGCAAGAAGAGAATCATTAGGATAATATCTTTTTGTATCTTCATCTATATTTATTCCAACAGAAACATTATTTTCATCCATCCATTTTTTTAATTGGTCAACCTTATCTTGTTCAACTTTTTTTGCTATTGTTTCAACTTTTGATGTACTTGTAACTTTTTTTAAAGTTTCATCATAATCAAGTTCAAATATATCAGAAAGAGCTTTTGCAACTTTTTCTTTTAAAGCTTGAGTATTATCATTATTTTTTGAATCTTTAATTTTTTCGGGATTTATTGTTATTGTGTCAACAGAAGCACTTGTTGCAAGAGTATGACCTGTAGAATCATATATAGCACCTCTTTTGGGACTTATTATTTGGTTGATTGATTGTTGATTATATGCAAGTTCTTTTAAATAGTTACCTTGCACAAATTGTAAAAATCCAATTCTTCCTATCAATATTGCTAGAATTAGAATTATTACTATAAATATTGTTTTAATTTTTTTTGTATATATAAAATTTTGTGATTTGAATTCTGTGTTTATTTTTGTTATTTTTTTATTTACATTTTTTGTCTTTTTCGATTTGTTTTTCTTATCCAATATTTTCACCACTCTTTTGTTAAAAATTATAATATTATTTTATATTAAACATATTTAAAAATCAATAAATTTCTTAAAATTTAAAGAAAATCAGTTATTATATAGTTACAATTCACATTTATTACAAAAATTGATGTGTAAGTTGCTTCCTTAAGGGTT
>ULYJ01010767.1_pt1 | contig 24104 bp, 26 predicted proteins | sample 1962111 | NCBI WGS metagenome assembly ULYJ01 (sample SAMEA4835861, study PRJEB28245) | human gut metagenome | biome: gut microbiome; material: fecal sample | place: Denmark | collected 2008
CGTAAAATAAGTTGATTATAATAATAAAAAAGGCTTAACATAAATTGACTTTTATATAAAAATCTGGTACAATTGCAAATGTTACTTATATATGTTACAGAATTTAGGAGGTACACTTATGGAAGAAACTAGACGGTATCTGGATATGATTGATATTCCTGTAGACATCGTTAATGAAAAAGAATTAAAGAAGGGAAGTGTCATAATAACAATAAAAAAGAGAGGTTAAAACCATGGTGGACAATAAAAAAATTTTTTATGAGCTTTATGAATTTGTCAATAGCAATAAATCAAAAAAAAATCTGACTGTTTCGATTGGAGAAGATGAAACTGTAGAAGGTATGATCTATGAGCATACTTGGCCAATTGAAATAATCAAAAAGAAGAAAAGAAAGGACAATATAAAGTTAGTTCTTTCCAAGTTATAAGTAACAAAAGCGGGTTTCCATACTTGGACCCGCTTTAAAAAATTAAAAAGTTAATATTATAATATATTTATTTTGTAAATAAAATGTTTAAAATTATCCTAATAATTTTTCTAATTCTTTAATTTTATCTCTAACCTCAGCAGCTTTTTCAAATTCCATAGAAGCAGCATATTTAAGCATTTCGTCAGTCAATTTTGCAATAGTATTCTTAATATCATCAGCATTTTCCATCTTAAACTCAACACCAATATCTTCCTGCTTAGTAATACTAATATTATCTCTAATAGATTTTTTAATTGTTTTAGGAGTAATACCGTGTTCAAGATTATATTGCTCTTGAATGCGACGTCTTCTGTTAGTTTCAGAAATAGCCTTTTCCATAGAATCAGTAAGTTCGTCAGCATACATAATAACAGTACCATCAGTATTTCTAGCAGCACGTCCAATAGTTTGAATCAAAGAACGCTCTGAACGCAAGAAGCCTTCTTTATCGGCATCTAAAATGGCAACTAAAGAAACTTCAGGAATATCAAGTCCTTCTCTTAAAAGATTTATACCAACTAAAACATCAAATTCACCTAAACGTAAATTCCTTATAATTTCCATTCTTTCAAGTGCTTTAATGTCTGAATGCATATAATTAACTTTAATATCCAAACTTTGTAAATATGAAGTTAAATCTTCAGCCATTTTTTTAGTAAGAGTAGTAACCAAAACCCTTTCATGTTTTTCCACTCTAATACGAATTTGCTCAATTAAATCATCAATTTGATTTGAAACAGGTTTAACTTCAATTTTAGGGTCTAAAAGACCAGTTGGCCTAATAATTTGTTCAACAACATTATCTTTACTATGCTCTTTTTCATAATCAGCAGGTGTTGCACTAACAAAAATAACCTGATTAATTCTTTCTTCAAATTCTTCAAATTTCAAAGGTCTGTTGTCATATGCAGATGGAAGTCTAAAACCATAATTAACCAAAGAATCTTTACGAGCACGGTCACCATTATACATAGCTCTAACTTGAGGTATTGTAGCATGTGATTCATCTATTAACAAAAGAAAATCTTTAGGCATGTAATCAAACAAAGTAAATGGAGGAGAGCCAGCAGGTCTGCCACTTATGTGTCTTGAATAATTTTCAATACCTTGGCAGAATCCAGTTTCTTTCATCATTTCCATATCAAAATTTGTTCTTTCATCAATTCTTTGAGCTTCAATTAATTTATTATTATCTTTAAAATATTTTATTCTTTCTTGCAATTCTTGATTAATTGTAACTAGAGCACGTTCCATTTTGTCAGAAGTTGTAACATAGTGAGAGTTAGGGAATATCATAACATGAGCTCTTTCTGCAACAGCTTTACCAGTTAGAGGATTAATTTCATGAATTTTTTCAATTTCATCACCCCAAAATTCAACCCTTATTGCAGATTCACTTTTGTCAGATGGGTAAATTTCCAAAATATCACCTTTAGCTCTAAAAGTACCCCTTTTAAAATCAATTTCATTTCTTGAATATTGCATATTTACTAGCTTTTTCATAACTTCTTCCCTAGATTTTTGCATGCCAGGGCGTAAAGAAACTATCATGTGCTCATAATCTATTGGGTCACCCAAACCATAAATACATGAAACAGATGCAACAATTATAACATCTCTTGTTTCAAATAATGATGCTGTTGCAGAATGACGAAGCTTGTCAATTTCGTCATTTATAGATGCGTCTTTTTCTATATATGTGTCAGAAGCTGGAATGTAACTTTCTGGTTGATAGTAGTCGTAATAAGATACAAAGTATTCAACATTATTTTCTGGGAAGAATTCTTTGAATTCTGAATACAATTGTCCTGCTAGTGTTTTGTTGTGGGATAGAACTAATGTTGGCTTTTGAACTTTGTTTATTATATTTGCCATTGTGAATGTTTTTCCAGAACCTGTTACTCCTAGTAGTGTTTGAAATTTTTTACCTTCTTCTATTCCTTTTGATAGGTATTCTATTGCCTTAGGTTGGTCACCTGTGGGCTGGTAATCTGAATGTAATTTAAACATTTTTACCTCCTTTATGATTTATAAAATATATTTATTATAGGAAAAGATATCACATAAATGATAAGCAATGTGATATCTTTTTCTTATGTTATTTTTATTAAGTGATAATTGAATGTTATTGTTATAATTATAGCATAATCTATTTATTTATACAATAAATTTTACAAATAAACATAAAATATTAGAGTAAAGGTTTTAAAAAAAATTTTTTTATGATAAGATATTGTAAAAAAGGAGATAGATAAAATGGAAAATCAAATATCAATGGAACAAATTAAAAAATTTAGAAAAAATTATAATTCAGATAAGACAAACAAAATAATAGAGAATGTAATAACAAAAAATGGTTTAGAAAATGCGTGTATTAATAGAGATATCATAATAGAAAATCAACCAATTTTTAATATTGAATTACCAGAAAGTAAAAGATATGATCAAAAGGATAATTGGAGATGTTGGATTTTTGGTGGATTAAATTTAATAAAACATAATATAGCCAAAAATTTAGACATGAATGTTATGGATTTAGAATTATCTAATAATCATATTGCATTTTATGATAGATTGGAGAAATCAAATAATGCATATGAAAATATAATAAATTTAGATAATGTGGATTTTGACTATCTTCATAAAGATGAAGCATTAAAGTTTTGTGTTTCAGAAGGTGGTTATTGGGATATGTTTGTATCTATAGTAAATAAGTATGGAATAATTCCTTACTCATATAATCCTGATACTGTTGAAAGTACAGCTATGCAAAGAGTAGAATATTTGTATACTGAAAAAATAAAAAAGGATATTTTAAAATTAATAGATTTAAAGAAAAATGGAATAGATATAAATACATTAAGAGAAGAAAAAAATAAATTTTTACAGGAAAATTATATTTTGTTATGTAAAATATATGGAGAACCTACAGTAGAATTTGATTTTGAATATAAAGATAAAAGTGGTAATTATAAAAAAATAGAAAATTTAACACCAATTGAATTTAAAAATAGATTTTTGGATTTGAAATTAGAAAATTTTGTAACAATAGGGAATATACCTATGTACAATAAAGAATATTATAAAGTATATCAAAAGAAACATTTAGGAAGTGTTTATAGAAAATCTTATGTTAAATATTTAAACTTACCAATTGAAGATTTAAAAGAATTGACTATAAAACAACTAAAAGATAATTTACCAGTATATATGGGAGCACATATTTTAAAATTCAGAGATAAAAAATCGGGAGTTTTAGATACAAGATTATACAACTATGAAGATACATTAGGATTGAAGATATTATCGAAAGAAGAAGCATTAAATTTATATGATATAAGCATGCATCATATTATGGCCTTTACAGGTGTTAATTTAATAGACAATAAACCACAAAGGTGGAAAATTGAAGACAGTTATGGAGACAAAGAAAAAGTAAATGGATATTATATTATGAATGATAATTTCTTCAATGAATTTGTATTAAGTGTAGTAATAGATAAAAAATATCTGACAGAAAAACAATTGAGGCTTTTAGACCAAGAGCCAATTGAATTTGGAGTTGAAGATCCATTTTAATATTTAGTTCGATTTTTTTGTTTAAAGTATAATGGAACAAACAAAATAATGAAATATAAAATAGAAACAAAAAAAGTTCTAAAATAAAATAACAAGCATATAATATTAAAAAATAAAGTGCAAGGAGAAGAAAAATGCAGTTTATAAAATATTGTATGCTTTTTTTAGTTTTTATATCATCAGCCTTAATAGGCAAATATATATCACAAAAATATAAATTCAGGGTAGACGAGCTAGAAGAAATTAAAAATGCATTGAACATATTTAAATCAAAAATAAAATTTACATATGAACCAATACCAGAAATATTCAAACAAATATCAGGAAATACCAGTAAGAATGTATCAAAATTATTTAAAAATGCTGTAGAAAAAATGGAAACAGATTCAGCAAGCGTAGCGTTTGAAAAATCAGTTGATGAGTATGCGGGAAATTTGAATATGGAGGACAAACAAGCAATAAAATCACTTTCAAAATTATTGCGGAATAACGGATAGTGATGGACAATTGAGTCAAATTGAAGTGACAGAGAATTTTTTAGATGAACAGATTAGACAAGCTCAAGAAGAAAAAAATAAAAACGAAAAATTATATAAAAAGCTCGGAATGAGTATAGGAATGGCTATAGTTATTATTTTAATGTAACTGTATATTTAAAATAGTGTAAGTTTTTGAGACTAAATAAATTTATTGGATATAAATATAAAATGTAATTAGGGGGATTTTGTATGAGTATAGATTTATTATTCAAGATTGCGGCAATTGGAATTTTGGTTGCGGTTTTATATCAAGTTTTGGTAAGGGCTGGTAGAGAAGACCAAGCAATGATGACAACACTTGCGGGCCTTGTCATTGTTTTGACAATGGTAATAAAAGAAATAAGTGGATTATTTGATACTGTAAGAACATTATTTAATTTGTAAAAGATAGAGATTAAGATGTCATCACACAAATCTCCCTTATTTTTATAATTTTGTTATTATATATTAATATTTTTGAAAAAAGAAAGGTCATATAATGGAAATTATTAAAATAGTAGGAATTGCTTTGATTGCGCTAGTTATTATAATAATGCTAAAACAATATAGACCAGAATACGCTATTTTTATAAGTATTTTAACAGGTGTATTAATTTTAATTTTAGTAATGGACAGGCTGACAGGAATAATAAATTTAATACAGTCAATAGAAGATAAATTTTCAATTAATACACAATTTATAGCATTATTAATAAAAATTACAGGAATTGCATTTTTATCAGAATTTGCAGTAAGTATATGCAAGGATTCAGGAGAAACAGCAATTGCAAGCAAAATAGAAATTGGAAGTAAAATAATTATTATATCAATGTCAATACCAATAATTTCAAGCTTGTTGGAGATTATACTAAAAATTTTACCTTGATTTGGTTACAGTTCAGAAATATTCTTACTGAACTGTAGTTTAATTTAATTTTGAAAAGCAAAAAAGTATTATAAGAATAGGGTGAAAGGAGGACAAAACAATGGAAATAATTACAAAATTAAATAAAAAATGTCCTTTTTTACTACGATGTCCCAAAAAGAACCGTCCCCAAATGGACATTTTGTTAATAATTATTTTCATAGTCCTCATAATACAACCAATAACAAGTTTTAGTGCAGATATAGACCAAAATGCAATAGCTAGTCAAGAAGAAACATTTGGGATAACCTCTTTTATACAAAATTCTAAGCAGTATACAGGTGATTTTTTTGAAGATATAGATGTAGGTGATATACTAAATTCAGCAATTAAAGGAGATATAGACAACTCAAAAATCTATAAAAAAATACTAAATTCATTAGGAAAAGAAGTACAAACAGGAATTAAAAGTTTGGTTAGTATTTTTGTTATTATAATTATACATAGCATTTTAAAATCAATTAGTGAAAGCCTTGAAAATGATAATATTTCTAAATTGATTTACTATGTTCAATATATAGCAATTGTAACAATAATTATGGGAAATTTCTCAGACATAATTAATTTAGTTAAAGAAACATCAACAAATTTAGTAGGATTTATGAATACCTTGATACCGGTGTTGGTATCACTAATGTTATATACCGGAAGTTTGACAACTACAAGTGTATTAGAACCTATTATTTTGTTTATGATAAATTTTATAGGAAATCTGATACAAGATATTTTGATACCAATAGTTTTGATTATAACATCAATTAGCATAATTTCAAAAATATCAGATAAAGTTCAAATTGATAAAATATCAAAGTTTTTGAAGTCGTCCACAGTATGGTTTTTAGGACTGATATTAACTGTTTTTGTAGGAATTGTTTCATTAGAGGGAACCCTTTCAAGTTCTGTTGATGGTATTACTGCAAAGACAGCAAAGGCAATTGTAAGCTCAGCTGTTCCTGTTGTTGGAAAAATATTAGGTGATGTTGTAGATAGCGTATTAGGGTGTGGAGTAATTTTAAAAAATGCAGTTGGATTTGTTGGTGTAATAATTATTGTTGGAATTTGTATTTTACCAATTTTAAAACTGACAGTATTGATGTTTTCGTACAAGCTGATTGCTGGAATTAGTGAAGTAATAGCAGATGCTAAAATTGTAAAATTGTTGGACGAAATTTCTGATATTTTTAAAATATTATTGGCTATTTTAGTTTCAATTTCAGTTATGGTTATAATTGGAACAACATTACTGGTTAAAATGTCAAATACGGGGATGATGTTTAAGTGATAAATTTTTTAAGTTCATGGGTTAAGAACTTAAGCCTGGCATTAATAGTGGTTTCTATTTTGGAGATGTTACTTCCAAATAACAAAACAAAAAAATATATAAAAATGGTTATGGGTTTATATATTTTGTTTAGCATAATAGCACCATTTGTTAATAACAGTAATGTTCTTAATTTTAATATAGAAGATGTGTATTCTGACTATAGTAAGGAAATATCGAGTACATCAGCTACATCAATGGAAGGAGAAGTAAATCAAGCTTCTATGGATGATAGGTTAAATCAATTATATAAGGAACAATTGGAAAGTGATATTACTTATAAAGTTGAAGAGAAAGGATATGATGTTAGAAAATGTAAAGTTGATGCACATATATCGGAAAGTGATACAGGAATAGAGTATATAACTATAGAAATAGATGGAAAAAATGATAATGTAGAAAATTCGAATAATTCGGATAATTCAAATAAAACAGATGCTACTGAGAATTCTAATAGAAGTTCTAAATATTCAAAAAATTCTGGAAATACATTAGAAGACAAAATAGTTAAAGAAATTCAAAAAATTCAAAAGGTAAAAATAGATGTTTCAAAAGGTGATGATAGTGAAGACACTAATTCTGCTATAACAAAAACCGATGTCAAAATGATAAAAGATTTTTTAACAAAAGAATATGGGGTGAGTGAAAAATGTTTAAAAATAAATTAAAATCAATAATTGGTGATGGGAATAATGATGGAAACAATAAAAAGAAAATTGAAAATTTAGTGTTTTTAGTAATTATATTGATAATAACGGTTGTTGTAATAAATTACATTTGGAATGGAAATAAGAGTTCAAATAAAACTATAACTAATTCAGCAGGAAGACAACTGGCAAGTAGCAAGACTAGCCAAGATGCAGATTCAAATCAGACTTCTAGTTCCAGTAATAGCGAAAGTTTAGAAAGAAGGTTAGAAGATATTTTAAAAAATATTGAAGGGGTTGGAGATGTAAAGGTCTTCATAAATTATTCTGAATCATCAGAAACGGTGGCAATGTATAATGAAAATTCAAAAAAAAGTACGACTGAAGAAACGGATAAATCTGGTGGAGTAAGAAAAGTGGAAGAAGCTGATTCTCAAAAAGAAGTTATATATCAAGAACAAAATGGTAACAAAACTCCTATTGTTCAAAAGACTATTGAACCTAAAATAGAGGGTGCTATTATTACTGCAAAAGGTGCTTCTGATATTAATGTTAAGACTAATATTATTCAAGCTGTAGAAGCGGCAACAGGTCTTGCTACTCATAAAATTCAGGTATTTCAAGGAAATTGATAAATTGCGTGTCCATTTTTGGATGGTCCTTTATGGAAAATTGTGGGAAAATGTCCTTTTGGGGACGGTTCTGTTTGGGACATTATAGAAAAAACATGAAATAAAATAATATAATTTTTTTGAAAATATTAGTTGTAAGGAGGAAAATAAAATGAAATTTTTAAAGAAAAATCAGGTTATAATTTATGTTACAGCTTTAATGCTAGTTGTTGCAGGATATATGAATTTTACAGCAAACGGTGATTTAAAAAGTACTGTTCAAACTGTTAGCTCAGAGGAAGAAATTGATAAAATGGCTAATATTGGTGATGCTCAGTTGGTTAGTAGTAATGTAGTTAGTGAAAATCAAGAAAGTGTTTCAAATGAAAATAATGCAAAAAATGAAAGTACCAATGAAATATTAGATACTGAAAATGTTAGTACTACAAATGAAGAAAAAAATCAAGGTAATACTAGTGAAAAAAGTAATGCTATTGAGACAAGTGGTAAAGCTTCTAGCAACAATGATGATTATTTTTCAAGTTCAAAATTGGAAAGAGATGCAATGTATTCACAAATGCTAGAAACGTATGAAAATATTCTAAATAGTAGTAATTCATTAGAAACTCAAAAGCAATCAGCTACGGAAGAAATAAAGAAGATTAATGATACAAAAAATAGTATTATGATATGCGAAAATTTAATAAAGACTAAGGGATTTGAAAATAGTATTATTTTTGTTAATGGTGAAAGTATTAGTGTTGTTGTTAAAGATGAACAGTTAACTACTGAAAAAGTTGCTCAAATTCAAAATATTATTTCTAGAGAAATGAATGCAAAAATTGAAAATATACATATTTCTAATAAATAAAAAAAGGGGCTGTAAAAAAGTTTTATAGAAAATAAATTAATAAGAATATAAAAAATAAAAAGTAAAAAACGAACAATGAGATTTGAACTAAAATTATAACTCAATCTCATTGTTCTGTTGAACTTTTTTTACAGCTCTATTTTTATATATAAATTTTGATTAATCAATATTGCAATATGTAAATTGACTTATGGGTAAAATAAAATTAATAATTATTTTATGCAAAATTTTTTGTGATTATTTTAATATATTCTCCAATTTCTTCATTGGTTAAGTCTAATTCTAAAATTAGTTTCCTTAAAATATCTCTTCTAGGAAAAGCTTTTTCATTGTCTATTCTTACATATTGTCTTAATGAGATTCCTAATTTTTCTGACATTTCTTCCTGAGTTAATTTTTTTAATTTTCTCTTTTCTTTTATCATAAAATCACCTTAATAATTTCTAAATTCTTCTTTAAATTATTTCATAAATTGCTATAAAAATATATTGACTTTTAACGTCACTATAACTTATAATTAAATAGGACAAATACACACAGATATACTAAAAGATAAAAGGGCAATCATATTAATAGCACTTATTATAACAATAGTGATATTATTAGTTCTAGCAGGAATATCAATTGCTATGTTAACAGGAGAAAATGAAATGACTATAAATGTTGATGTTGTAACAGTAGATGGATGACAATTTAAAATAGATAGAAGTGTTCCTGAAATTATAGCTTCATTTGGAAAAGGTGAGGAAAGTCAAAAAATTACTATAGCAGAGACAGTTGAAGTAGTATCAGATTACACAAAGGTAAATGTAAAAATAGAAATTACTAGTGATAATGAAGTTAGTACAATAAAAATTAATGATGAAGAAATTGATGTTCCAGAGAAAACTGATGAAAAGTATGTGGTTGAAAAAGAAGTTCAAGAAAATGGTAATTATTTAATTTATGTTAAAACATCTAATGAAGAGTATAAAACAAATACTGTAAAAGTAGCAGGAATATCAGAGGACACAGAGATTTATACAGTTGAACAACTTGAAACGTTTAGAGATAGAGTGAATAATGGGGCAACATATGCAGGAAGAACAATTACATTAAAAAATGATTTGAATTTAAAAGATAAAGAATGGATTCCAATAGGAAATTATTGGACATCAGATACAGATAAAGCAACATTTAATGGGACTTTTGATGGTGAAAATTATACAATTAATAATATGAAAATTATTGGTCAGGATAATATTAAATGGAGAAATTTTTTCTAAAACTTCATTTACTGGAGAAATTTGTGGTGCATTACAAAAATACCTTGGATCCAATGGTTCAATAATAAGAAATTGTTATAATAATGCAAACATTAAATCTAGTAATAATAATGTTGGAGGTGTTTCTGGGTATAATACAGAATCAATTATTGAAAATTGCTATAATACAGGTGTAATAATGACAGAAGACAAAAATCCTTCATATGCAGGTGGGATTGCTGGTGTTAATAATGGAACATCAACAATAAAAAATTGCTATAATATAGGAAGTGTTACAGGAAAGTATACTTGCATAGGAGGAATAACAGGACATAATGGTGCTAGTGGTCAAGGAACTCAAATTGTAGAAAATGTATTTAATGCAGGAACAATAAAAAAGGGAACAACAGTAGCAACAACAGATATAGGAACATCATCAAATTATTTAGGCAATCTTATAGGATATGGAGTATATAACAAAACAATTAATGGAAAATATGGAAACACAACAATAGAAGAAATGAAAAACTGGAATAATGACACAATCGTTCAAAATTTAGGAAATGGATTTAAGAAGAATAGAAATAGCAATGTAAATCAAGGATTGCCAATATTGGTATGGCAATAAAATGGAAAGTTATAAAATATAAAAAATAAAAAGTACAAGTTTCAAAAAAAGACTTGTACTTTTTTGAATTTATATATATAATAAAATCACAAAAAATAATAAAAATGAAATATTTGGAAGCCAAAATTTGAAAAACTTTGGATGACGATGAACGAGCGAAGCGAGAGATTTGTAAAATGAAAATTGCAAATTTTCATTTTATGATGAACGAAACGAAGTGAAGAGAAAGGAAAATAAAATGAACTTTATAGAAACAATAAAAGAAAGAGCAAGACAAAAAATAAAAACAATAGTACTACCAGAAGCAGAAGACATACGAACACTAAAAGCAACAGAAATAGCACTAAAAGAAAAATATGCAAATATAATTTTAGTAGGAAATGAAAAAGAAATCAAAGAAAAAGCTGAAGCCAATAATGTAAATATTGAAGGTGCAAAAATAATAGACCCACAAACATCACCGGATTATGAAAAATATGCAAATTTATTATATGAATTAAGAAAGCACAAAGGAATGACAATAGAACAAGCAAAAGAAATTACACTAAATCCTGTATATTTTGGTATGTTAATGGTAAAAGACGAAGAAACAAAAGCAGATGGCTTGGTCTCAGGTGCAGCACATTCAACTGCAGACACACTAAGACCAGCGCTTCAAATTTTAAAAACAGCACCAGATACAAAGTTGGTTTCGGCATTTTTTGTTATGGTAGTTCCAGACTGTGAATATGGTGCAAATGGAACATTTATATTTGGAGACGCAGGTTTAAATGCTAATCCAAATCCAGAAGAATTATCAGAAATAGCAGTATCTTCAAGCAAAAGTTTTAAACAATTAGTTGGTGTAGAACCAAAAGTTGCGATGCTTTCATATTCAACAATGGGAAGTGCAAAATCTGAATTAACACAAAAAGTTATTGATGCAACTAAATTATTAAAAGAAAAAGAACCAGAATTAAAAGCAGATGGCGAATTACAGCTAGATGCGGCCATAATACCGGAGGTTGCAAAATCTAAAGCACCAGATAGTACGGTGGCAGGTGAAGCAAATGTTTTAATATTCCCAGATTTGGATGCCGGAAATATTGGATATAAATTAGTTCAAAGACTGGCAAAAGCTGAAGCATATGGACCATTATGCCAAGGTATTGCAAAACCCGTAAATGATTTATCAAGAGGATGTAGTTATCAAGACATTGCTGGTGTTATTGCAATAACAGCAGTTCAAGCTCAAAAATAATACATTATAAGAAGTTTAAAATAGAACTGTTTTTAAAAGAATATGGACGTAAAAAATGTCCTAAAAAGAACCGTCCCTAAAAGGACATAAAAAGGAGGCCTTATATGAAAATATTAGTTTTGAATTCAGGAAGTTCATCGTTAAAATATCAAGTAATTGATATGAATACAGAAGAAATGTTAGTAAAAGGTTATTTTGAAAGAATAGGACAACAAAATTCATTTTTAACACATAAAGTAAATGGAATAAAACACAAATTTGAAAAACATGTAAAAAATCATGAACAGGCATTAAAATTTGTGTTTACAAGACTTACAAATGACCATTATGGTGTAATTAAAACTTTAGACGAATTAGGCGGAATTGGACACAGAGTTGTTCAAGGTGGAGAAAAATATTCTCAGCCAGTTCTTATTACAGATGATGTTATATCTGAAATAGAAAAATGTAGTGACTTAGCACCATTACATAATCCTGCAGCTATTTTAGGAATAAATGCTTGTAAAAAAATAGCACCTAATATTCCTATGGTTGCAGTATTTGATACAGCATTCCATCAATCAATACCAAAAGAGAGATATATTTATCCTATACCATATGAATATTATAAAAAATATGGAATTAGAAAATATGGAGCACATGGAACATCACATGAATATGTTGCATATAGAGTTGCAGAAATTATGGGAAAAGACATTAGAGACTTGAAAATAGTTAACTGTCATTTAGGGCAAGGAGCAAGTGTATGTGCAATTCAAAATGGTAAATCAGTAGAAACAAGTATGGGACTTACTCCACTTGGAGGAATACCAATGGGAACTCGTTCAGGAGACCTTGACCCATCGGTTGTAACATATTTAATGAAAAAGGAAAATCTAACTCCACAAGAGATGGAAGACATATTAAATAAAAAATCTGGAGTTTATGGTATGTCAAGAGGAATATCTGTAGACTTTAGAGATATTGAAAATGAAGCACTAGCAGGTGGAACACATGCACAAATGGCTTTAGATATATATCATTATTTAACAGCATCATATGTGGCAAAATGTGCAGTAGCTATGGGGGGAATTGATGTACTTACATTTACTGCAGGTGTTGGAGAAAAAGGCCCAATATCAAGAAAGGCAATTTGTGATCAATTAAAATTTTTTGGAGTTAAAATTGATGACGAGAAAAATAAAATAAGAGGTGAAGAAATTGAAATATCAGCTGCGGACTCAAAAGTTAAAGTCTACGTTGTTCCAACAAACGAAGAACTAATGATAGCAAGAGAAACAATGAAACAAGTGGGATTTAGGGACGTTCCTTAAAATCCCGAATTTTAGGGATAAAGGGACAGCCCTTCTTAAAACTTTAATTTTAAAACTTTAAAAATTAAGAGTAACCTAATGATTAAAAAGGAGAAAACAATTTATCAATGTTCCTATTGTGGGACTCAAAAGAAAGAGAGGAAAAAATGAAAATATTAGTATTAAATTGTGGTAGTTCATCACTAAAATATCAATTAATTAACATGGAGACAGAAGAAGTAATGGCTTCTGGAAAATATGAAAGAATAGGAGAAACAGAAGCGTTTATCACACACAAAGTAAATGGACAGAAAATAGAAATAAAAAATCCAGCATATAATCATTCAGAGGCAATAGACTTCACATTAAAACAATTTACAAATCCAGAATATAAAGTAATAGATAGCTTAGATGAGATAAATGCGATTGGACATAGATTAGTTCATGGTGGAGAAAAAATTGCAGAATCAGTTATAATAGATGACAATGTTGTAAAAGTTCTAGAAGAATATACAGACCTAGCACCTTTACACAACCCAGCTTGTATATTAGGAATTAAAGCATGTCAAGAAGTTATGCCTGGAAAACCGATGGTGGGCGTATTTGATACAGCATTCCATCAAACAATGCCAAAAGATAAATTTATTTATCCAATACCATATGAATATTACAAAAAATATGGTGTAAGAAAATACGGATTCCATGGAACATCACATATGTTTGTATCACAAAGACTTGCTGAAATTGAAAATAAATCACTAGAAGGTACAAAAATTGTAACATGTCACTTAGGACAAGGTTCAAGTATATGTGCTATAAAAGATGGAAAATCAGTAGATACAAGTATGGGATTAACACCACTTGGCGGACTTCCAATGGTTACAAGAAGTGGAGATTTAGACCCATCAGTTGTAACATATATAATGAAAAAAGAAAACTTAACACCTGCACAAATGGAAGACTTACTAAATAAAAAATCAGGACTTTCTGGTATGTCAAACTTAGTTCCTGATTTTAGAGAAATAGAAATTGCTTCAAATGAAGGACAACCAGATGCTAAAATAGCAGTTGAAAACTTTAATTACACAATTGCAAGTTATGTTGCAAAATATGCTGTTGCAATGAATGGTGTTGATTACATTATATTTACAGGTGGAATTGGTGAAAATCAAATTAATATCCGTAAAGGTATTTGTGAAAAACTAGAATTTATGGGTGTTAAATTAGATGTTGACGCTAATAATATAAGAGGAGAAGAAACAGTTATTTCTACACCTGATTCTAAAATTAAAGTTTATGTTATTCCTACAAATGAGGAATTAATGATAGCTAAAGAAACTTTGAGATTAGTAAAATAATTAAAAGCAGATATAAGAATAAAGAATCTTATATCTGCTTTTTGTACCACTCTAATTTTTATTAATGGTGAACTTTTTAAAAATATCAAGTTCATCGATTTTGCTTATGAGCTTTTGATCGGAATTAGCTTTGCTTTTCATAAGAAAATAAACTCTTTCTAATAAGTAATCCTCCATAATGTGCTCTAAAATAAAAAGACTATGTAAAATTTCGATTATGTTTTTTTTAACATTGAACTGATTCTTTCTTTTTGCTGTAAGTGACATATCAATTGCTTTATGCAGGATTTCAAATTTTATATTCTTATAAAAATCTGAAATTATGTCTCCTTCAAAAATTGTTAAGTCATGTTGCAAAAATGAGAGAGAGGATTGCTTAATAATAGATTGGTAAATATCGGATACGTAAAAATTTAAAAGTGCATCATTACGCTGCATCATGTTTTTAAAAGCTTTTTTGATTTTTTTATCTGAGTAGATTTCCGCAAGCTCATAATCACTAAGTTCCCAAGTAAGTTGACACATAATTGACCTCCACTAAATTATGTTGGAGGTTTTACCCTCCAAGTTACATTGTTAATAGTTACTAAGAGAGTATATACTAGATATACTAATATATTAACATAAATTATGTTAATAATCAATACCTTGAAAAAATATATATTTACTGAACTGTAACTATATATAATTAAATTATACTAATTTTTGACAAAAACTATTGATAAATAAACAAAAAAAGTATAAAATTAGACAAACAATTACAATAAAAAAACAACTAAAATTAAATTTTTATACAACTCAAAAGGAGAAAATAAAGTATGAAAAAACTACTATTTGGAGCGTATTCCTTAGATATAGGTGGTATAGAAAAAGCATTGGTAATGCTAGTAAATAAACTACAAGAAAAGAAATATGACATAACACTAGTATTAGAAAAAAAACAAGGAATATTTTTAAATGAAATAAATCCGAAAATAAAAATAATAGAATATGAACCATCAGATAACAAAAATAAAATACAAAGAAAATTAATAAATTTATTAAAAAGAATAAAATTTACATTAAAATATAAAAACAAATATGACTTTTCTGCAAGTTTTGCAACATATTCTTTACCATCATCATTTGTTGCAAGAACTGCGTCAAAAAATTGCTATTTATGGGGACATGCTGATTATTTAACATTATTTGATGGCAATGCAGAAGAAATGAAAGAATTTTTTATAGAAAGAAATTACGATAAATTTAAAAAAATAATTTTTGTTTCTAAAGAGGGAAAAGACAGTTTTATAAAAGTATTCCCTAAAATGAAAGAAAAAACAATGGTATGTAACAACTTAATAGATGCGGACAAAATATTAGAACTTTCAAAAGAAAAAATACCAGAAGAAGATTTATCAAAAATAAATAAATTGGAAAATACCCAAAAAGAAACAACAATATTTATAAATGTAGGAAGACATCAAGAAAAACAAAAAAAATTAAGTAGATTAATAGAAGCAGCAACTATGTTAAAAAAAGACAATATGAATTTTAAAATTATATTTATAGGTGACGGACCAGAAACTGAAGAATATAAAAAACAAGTAAAAAATAATCAATTGGAAAATAATATTATATTTTTAGGAAAAAAACAAAATCCATATCCATATTTTAAAATAGCAGATTGTGTTGTTTTAACATCAGATTATGAAGGGTATCCTGTAGTATTTTTAGAGAGTTTTATATTAGAAAAACCAATTATCACAACAAAGGTGTCAGATTATAAAGAAGTTGAAAATAAATATGGATTTGTAACTGAAAAAGATACTAATGACATATATGAAAAAATGAAGAATTTTATTTTAAACGGATTTGAAATAAAAGAAAAATTTGACTATAAAAAATATAATGAAGAAATACTTAAAAAAATTGAGGATTTATTTTAAAACTCATGTCAAATTAATGATTGTCAAATTAATGATGAAAGGAAAACAAAATGCCAAAAGTAAGTATAATAGTACCATTTTATAATGTTGAAAAATACATAGAAAAATGTTTGCAAACATTAGTAAATCAAACATTAGAAGATATTGAAATAATATTGGTAAATGACGGTTCACAAGACGGAACAGAAGAAATAGCAAAAAAATATCAAGAACAATATCCACAAAAAATAAAATATCTTGAAAAAGAAAATGGTGGACTTTCTGATGCTAGAAATTATGCTATTCCATATGCAAAAGGAGAATATGTTGCTTTTTTGGACTCTGATGATTATGTTGAAACAAATATGTATCAAGAAATGTATGAGATTGCAAAGAAACAAAATAGTGATATGGTAGAATGCAATTTCATTTGGGAATATCCAAATAAACCCAGAATAGATGTAGGAACAACATATAATGACAAACATGAAATGCTAGAAAAAGTAAGAGTGGTCGCATGGAATAAATTAATTAAAAGAGAAATATTAGAAAAGTCCAAAGTACAATTTCCGAAAGGATATAGATATGAGGATGTTGAATTTACATATAAATTAATACCATTTTTAGAAAAAGTATCATTTTGTAAAACACCAATGATACATTATATCCAAAGAGAAGGTTCAATATCTAATGTTCAAAATAAAAGAAATGCAGAAATTTTTGATGTGATGCAACATGTAATAGACTATTACAAAGAAAAAGGTTTATATGAGGAATATTATCAAGAATTAGAATATGTATATGCTCGATATGCTTTTTGTAGTTCTTTTTTAAGAATTGTAAAAATAAAAGATAAGAAGATTAGAAATGAATTATTGGATATAACTTGGAATAATGTTAACACAAAATTTCCAAATTGGAAAAACAATAGGATATTAAAAACAGAAAAAAGTAAAAAAAATTTGTATTTAAAATCAATAAACAAAATTACATATAAAATATATTCTAAAATATTTGCAATATAGGAAAAAAAGCAATATAGGAAGGAAAAAACAAGACATGAAACATAAAATAAAACTTGAAAATATAATGTGTGTATTTATTATATTATGCCCAATATTAGATATAGCAAGTTTTGTATTTAGAAATACATTTAACACCCAAATATCACCATCAACAATTATTAGACCAATAATACCAGCAATTGCAATATTATTTTTATTTATAAAAAAAGACAGAAAATTCAAAAAAAATATGATTATTGTAGGAACAATTTATGCGGTATATGCGGTTATACATATATATTTGTTTAGTAAAATAAAAACAGGTATGAGTTTTGGCCCAGAAACGCATGAATTGCAGTACATAATAAACTACACATTTATGATAATAAATTTAATAGTATTTACAACAGTATTTAAAGATGAAAATGTAGAAAAATTAAACAAAAGCATTTTAATATCAACAGGAATATATATTGGATCAATCTATATTGCAATACTAACAAAAACATCATCACACACATACATAGAAGGAATGGGATATAAAGGCTGGTTCGAGTCTGGAAATAGCATAAGTTCAATATTATTACTTACAATGTTTATATATTTGCCATATGTGAAAGATAAAAGATACAGAAAATTTATAATTCCTATAATAATTTTAGTAGGTGCTTTTTTAAGCATGTTGATAGGAACACGAGCAGGGTTATTTGGATTCATACTTGTAATAGCACTTTATATGGGAATAGAAGTTTTATTTAATATAATCCGAAACAAGAAAATAGACAAAAAATTTTTGATAATTGGAATAACAGGACTTGCAATTGTTATATTAGTGGTTATTGGGTTTGGTTCAACAACAATACAAAGAAGAAAACATTTAAAAGATATTGAATCAGATATTATAGATGAGTCAAGTCAAGAAAATGCACATATAACAGGAAGCACTTTAAGAATTAAAGAACAAATAGGAAATAATGAGATTGTAGAAGGATATATGTCTGAATCACAAAAACAGTCAATTATGGACTTATATAATATTGCTAATAAATTACAAGTAAAAAATAATGACCAAAGAATGCAACAATTAATATATAATTTAGCACTTGTTAAAAATCAAAAAAATATATTATTAATATTGTTTGGTAATGGATATGTTGCAAATTTTAGTGAACTTGTATTGGAAATGGAATTAATTTCAATGCTGTTAAACTTTGGAATTGTAGGATTTGCATTATATATGGGACCTTTTATTGCAATATTATTTGCTAGTCTATATTATGGAATAAAATATAGAAAGGTGATAGACAGTCAATACGCATTCTTGTGGTTTGGATTAGCAATGGCATTTGCTTTATCATTATTATCTGGTTACACATTTTTTAATTTATCATCAATGATAATAATTGTGTCTATAAGCACAAATTTGATGAAAAAGATGAAAGAATATAAAAGTTAGTTTATTGAAAATTACTAAATCAAGAAATTGATTATAGCGAAAGGAAAATTTATGAAAAAAATATTATTTGGGATAACAGGTTTAACTCTTCGGTGGAGCAGAAAGAGTACTAGTAGATTTAGCAAATGAATTATCAAAAAAATATGATGTTACAATCTTTACTTTGTATGGAAGTGGAGAACTAGAAGGACAATTATACACAAAAGTAAAACACGTAACAATGTATAAACAAAAATATAATGATTTATCAAACTTTAATAAAAAGGTAATTCCATTAAAAGTTTTATTAATTAAAAATAGAATCTATAAAAAATATATAAAAAAAGATTATGATGTAGAGATTGCTTTTTTGGAAGGACCTATAACACGTTTATTTAGTGTTAAGAACAAGAAAACAAGAAAAATAGCATGGGTGCATAACGATATTTCTTTAGTTTTTGGAAATGGCTTAAAGGCCAAAATGAAAAAGAAAACAGATAGAAAAATATATTCAAAATACAATAAAATTATTTTTGTAAGTAGAGATAATTTGAAAAAATTTGTTGAACAATATCCAGATTTAAGAAATGCAGAATTAGAACCTGTAAAAAAAGATGTAATATATAATTATTTGGACAAAGAATTGGTAATAAAAAAATCAAATGAAAATATGGATATTGAATTTGATAATACAACTCTAAATTTTGTAACTGTCGCAAGACTTGTACCACAAAAGGCAATTGACAGAATTATAGATGTACATACAAAACTTATACAAAATGGTTTTGAACATAATTTTTATGTAATAGGTGAGGGACCAGAACAAAAAAATTTGGAAAATAAGATAGATGAAAATCAAATTCAAAATACTTTTCGCTTATTGGGTAAAAAAGAAAATCCATACCCATATATAAAAAATGCAGATTATTTTTGCCTTTTGTCAAAGTTTGAGGGATACGGTATGGTTTTGGAAGAGGCAAAAATATTAGGAAAAAACATTTTGATAACTGATACTGCTGCAAGAGAAGCAGTAGAAAATTATGGACAGGCAGTTGTAATCCCAAATGATGAAGAGAATATATATCAAACTTTGAAAGAAGTTATTAAAAAAGGAAAAATAAATCAAAATAATATACAACAAAATTATGATAATAAAAAAATAATTGAAAAAGTAGAAAAATTATTAGAAGAATAAAAATGAAAGGAGCACAAAGTGAAAATTTCAATATTAACACCAACATATAATAGAGCAAATTTATTAACAAATTTATACAATAGCCTTGTTAAAAATTCAAATTATGGTTTAGAAATAGAATGGCTTATAATGGATGATGGATCAACAGATAACACACAAAGTGTAGTTGAAAATTTTATAAAACAAAACAAAATAGATATAAAATATTTTAAACAAGAAAACCAAGGCAAAATGGTTGCAATTAATAATTTAGTAGAAAAAACAACTGGAGAATTAATAGTCGATTGTGACTCTGATGATTATTTTTCTGATGATGCATTCAAGATAATTAAGGAATCTTATGAAAAATATCCAAATGAAAACCAAGAATTATATGGAATGTGTTTTTTAAAATATGATACTAAAGGACAAAATATGGGACAACTATTTAAGAATGAGAAGACTACAATGTTTGATTTGTATTTTAAAGAGGGAGAAGATGGCGAAAAGGCTCTTGTGTTTTATTCAAATATTAGAAAACAATTTAAACATGAGTTGGAACATGGCGAAAAGTTTGTTACTGAGGCTAGAATGTATCATAAAATGGATGAAAATTATAAAATGGTATGCATTAATGAACCAATTATGATTTGTGAGTATCAGGATGAGGGATATACTCAAAATATTATGGAGCAGTTTAAGAAGTATCCTTATGGTTATTATATGTATTTTAAAGAGATTTTACATAAAAATATGAAGGGTGTTCTTTTTAAAAAGAGATTGTATGCAATTAAACATTTTTTGTTGTTTTGGTATTTAAAAAATATCAAGAAATAGAGAGGAATTAATATGAGTAGAGTAAGCATAATTGTTCCTGTATTTAATACTGGAAAAAAAATAGAAAAATGTTTGGAATCATTAATAAATCAAACTGAAAAAGATATAGAAATTGTTATTATAAATGATGGTTCAACAGATGATTCTGAACAAATTATAAAAAAATATGTAGAAAAATATGGTGAATATATTAAATATTATTCTAAAAAAAATGAGGGAGTAGCAAAAACAAGAAATTTTGGAATAGAAAAAGCAACATCAGAATATGTATTTTTTGTTGATTCAGATGATTATATAGACAAAAATACAATAAAAAAATTAAAACCATATATAGAAGAAGATATTGACATTATAAAATTTAAATTACAAAGAGTAAATGAACAAAACAAAATCTTAGAAAAAGTTGATGGACCGGTATTTGATAAAATATCTGGACAAGATGCTTTTGATAAATTGTTTAGTGAAGATGTTTTAATTGATTCTCCATGTGTTTATATAATGAAAAAAAAATTATTTACGGAAAATAATTTTAAATTTAAAGGAACTTATCATGAGGATTTTGGCTTAATACCATTAATTTTATTAAAAGCAAAGAGCTTTGTGTCATTACCAGATTATTTATATTATTATGTTCAAGCAGATAACAGTATAACTAGAAACAATGATTATGTAAAAACTTTAAAAAGAGTAGATGATGTTATAAAACATTATGATAATGCGATTATAGAAATAGATAGAATGCAATTAAATAAAAAGACAAGAGAAAATGCAAAAATATATTATACAAATGCACTTATATTGAAAATGTATGAACTGAAAGAAGAGGATAAAAACAAATATTTAAATGAACTGAAAAAAAGAAAATTATATAAAAATATTAAGGTTAGAAATTTAAAACAATTAATGAAAAAAACAATTTTAAAATATGATATAAATTTTTATTTGAAAATGAGGAGGTAATAGTTTGAAAACAATAATGTTATGTTTAAACCAACTTGGAATAGGTGGAATTGAAACAGCAGTTTTAAGTCAAACGTCTCAATTAATAAAAAAAGGTTATAAAGTTGTAGTATTAGCAAAAAATGGAATTTATAAAGAAGAGTTTGAAAAAGTAGGGGCAACATGTATAGATTTTGAATTTATTATTCAAAATGAAGTTGATACTACTAAAATACAACATATATGTGATATTATAAAAAAATATAATATTGAACAAGTTAATATTCATCAAATAGATTGTATAAGTGTAGTGTTTCCTGCATGTGTTTTTTGCGAAGTGCCATATGTTGCATATATTCACTCAGAAATAAAAGGAACATATGATTGGTTTGAAAAAAATTATCTTTCTTATAATATAATGTTTAATTTGTATTTTGAGTTGGCTCAAAAAATAATAACAATAACAGAAGCAGTAAAAGAGGAAAATAAAGCAAAGTATAATATACAAGATAACAAATATTTAGTTATGAAAAACAGTATAGATTTTGATAACTTTAATGGTAAAAAAAATCCTGAGAAAATTGAAAAAATTTTGTTGATTAGTAGACTGTGCACCGAAAAATTAGACTCGATAAAAAATGCAATAGCTATGTTTAGAATATATAATGAAAAACATCCTAATTCAGTGTTAACAATAGCAGGAGATGGTGAAAAAAGGAAAGAAGTAGAAGAATGGATAGAAGACATAAAAAAATCTGTTATTATGCTGGGACAAATAAATAATGTTGCTGAAATTATGGCAGAAAATGATATGGTTATAGGAATGGGACGATGTATCTTGGAAGCGGTTGCAATGAAAAAAATTGCATTAATAAGTAGTTATAATGGAATAAAATGTATTTTAACTCCAGATATTATAGAAAAAGTTGCAAGTACAAATTTTGCCGCAATAGACTTTGAAACTATTGAAGAAAGAAAAATAGTTGATTTAGTAGAAAAATTAAACCAAGATGACATAGATAAAATTGTAAAAGAAAATTATGATTATGCTTATAAAAATTTAAATTCTAATGATTCTATTTATATAATTAAAGAAAGTAAAATGAAAAATTGTCCAAAAGAATTTATAGAATCAATTATTGAATTACAAAATTTATATGTTAAAACAAATGAGCAATTACATGAAAATTATAGAAAAAATGAAGATGCTAAACAATGGTTAATTAATCAAAGTAAAATAAGACAACAAGAATTGGAAAGTCGAATAAACAAATTGAAAGAAGAAAATAATGAATTAAATAGCAAATTAGAAAAAATATATAATAGCAGATTTTATAAAATTTATCATAAATTATTTAAGTAAACTAAAAATAAAATGTAATATAAATGTAATATTAAAAATATTTTATTATTTGACAAAATGTGATAAAATTATGGTGTAGTAGATATACGAAAGGATGAAGAATTATGAAGAATATTAAAGAAAAACTTAAAATTGTAACATATATTTTGGCGGCTATGTCTGTTATATTTGTTACATTTAATATAAAGGAATCATTGGCAACAGAAAATACAAAGACTATTGAAGAGGGAACATATGTTATAAAATCAGCTATAAATGATAAATTTGTATTAGATATTGAAGATGCATCAAAAGCAAATGGGGCAAAATTACAAATATACCAAAGTAATGGAACAAATGCACAAAAATTTAAAGTAAAATATTTAAACAATGGTTATTATACAATTGAATCTGTAAATTCTGGAAAAGTATTAGATGTAGATGATGCTAAAAAGACACAGGGAACTAATGTACAACAATATGATTCAAATAATACTGATGCACAGAAATGGACTATAAAAAAGAATAGTGATGGAACTTATTCACTTGTATCAAAATGCAATAATTTGTATATGGATGTAAAAGATGGAATTGCAAGTAATAGCAGAAATGTACAGGTATATGGAGAAAATGGAACTAAAGCACAAAAGTTTAAATTTGAAAAAGTTGCAGATTCTATAAATTATAGTGAAAAAGCAGAAAAAACAATTTCTGATGGTACATATACTATAAAATCAGCTATAAATGATAAATTTGTATTAG
>ULYJ01004858.1_pt1 | contig 22526 bp, 16 predicted proteins | sample 1962111 | NCBI WGS metagenome assembly ULYJ01 (sample SAMEA4835861, study PRJEB28245) | human gut metagenome | biome: gut microbiome; material: fecal sample | place: Denmark | collected 2008
TCAGTTTCTGTAGTTGGTTCTGTAGTGATAACGCCATTGTCATAGTCATGGCCGTATGCGGAAATGGTGTATCCGGAAGATACTAATACACCACAGTCTGTGCAGTAGGTATCTCCACTGTATCCACTGGAAGTACAAGAAGGAGAGGAGTAGTAGCGTTCAGTGGTATGTGGGTGTTTACATGCTTCTCTGGTGATTATGTAAGTAACAGTTTCTGTATTATAGTTTCCTTTGTTTGCGTCTTTGCCAGTGTAAAATGCGGTAGCGGTATTGTCTCCGACATTCAGATCTTTAATTTTATCTGAACCATACCATTCCCAGTTTTCAGGAAGAGGATCAGGATCAATCTCATTTACTTTCTTACAGGATCATGGAACGGGGATTGCGTTTTTCGATGGAAAATTTGGTGTATTGTCTGATTTCTTTATTGTAAAAGACCAATTTGAGTCTGTTAGGTCATTGGCGGAATTATAAAATTCACCCTCACTAACAGCTATTTTTACTGTATAGTCTCCTGCGTTTACCGGAAAACCATTTATTAATTTATCTTCAGGAAAATATTTTACTGTAATATTTTCTGCCATATCCTTAAAGCTGACCTTGGGAATAACAGTAACAGGTTTGGAATTGCCATCATATGTAAGGTCAGTAGGCGGGTTAAAGTTAAAATCATTAATGGTTATAGTATGTTTGCCTTTTTGGGTGAATGTGCCTGACGTAAAAATATAACATCGATTTTTACTTCCAACAGTTACAAAATGATCTTCTCCAGTCAGCCAGGCATACAGATAGTCATCTGAGAGATGGCTGGATGGCGTCCAAGGTTTGTCATCTATAGTTACCGGAGAAGAGCTTGTGCTTGGAATTTCACACAGATATAGCTGGCTTCCGTTCTGAGACTGACGAGGAATACAGCCAATGGAAGAACCTTTTACTGATCCGCCGGAAATAAAAATATCAGAACAAGTGCCACTGGTATTAGTGCATCCTGCACCACCTAAAGTATGACCACTACCGATACCAGCGCCATAAGTGGAAGTTGCAGTTACAGTGCTACTAGAAATATTAATATTAGAGCAATTGCCACTGGTATTAGTGCATCCTGCACCACCAAAAGCCAAACCACTACCGATACCAGCGCCATAAGTGGAAGTTGCAGTCACAGTGCTATTAGAAATAGTAATGTCAGAGCAATTGCCGCTGGTATCACTACCTATACCACTTGAAGCCCGACCACTACCGATACCAGCGCCATAAGTGGAAGTTGCAGTCACAGTGCTATTAGAAATAGTAATATCAGAGCAATTGCCACTGATACCACCAAAAGCCAAACCACTACCGATACCAGCGCCATAAGTGGAACTTGCTGTTACAGAGACACCTGAAATACAGATATTAGAGACAGCCGACTCATTCATGCCACTGCCGATTCCGGCACCATTACTAGCCGGAATCGGCAACTGCGGCATAGATTGGTCCATAGCTTTGTTTGACGCATCTAGATATCCGATAACATTGTCTGACTCATTTTTTATTGTAAGTAATGAGATATTGTTCTTTTGTAAACCTGCAGAAGATTTGTTAGTCGTTATCAATTCATTGTTACCTTGTAAATATATGAGGACTTCGACCGCGACACTATTCATAATATGCAAAGCAGGACCATTAGAAGCGTTAATTTTTAAGTTATTCAGGTGAATTTCAACTTTATCCTGATTTGAATCGATATTTTGAATTACAATTTGGTTTTCGGTTACCTGATTGTTACTGGTAAAATTGTATGTTCCTGCATGGTCAATTGTATAGCGTCCATTATTAACCTTGGAATTGTTAGATAGATCAATTTCGCCATTTCCCTCACTTTGTGCAGATGCCAGGACATTTTCTGTTTCGTCGCTGAATGCAGGAACATTTTCCGGGCTGAATACGGAAATATCTTCAGATGCTTCTTTTGCCGTATCCTGCTCCTCATCTGTAAAGATTTCAGGAGTTTCTTCAGTTACCTCTTCCAGATTCCCGGAAGTAAATTCCCCCGCAAATATAGCCTGGGGGAGCATGTTTGTGGAACACAGTGCAAGTGCCATAAACCCGGCTAATAATTTCTTTCTCATAAAGATCGCCTCCCTGTTATAAAATATATGTTTATAGGGATATTATACATTATGGAATGAAATTATATAATGCCCGTTAGAAGGCAAAAAAGTGCCTTTTTGCTATTATTTATTTACAAATGGTTTCAATTCTTCGCGTTTTTCTATACCCAACAGATGGAAAATGCGGGAAAGATAATGTTTGATCGTATTGGGGGACAAAGACAGTTGTTCTGCGATTTCCTGATTGGTCCAGCCTTTGCTTGCGAGCATGGCTATGGAGTATTCCATAGGCGTCAGTTTATCTGTAACAGAGGACTGAAGCTGTGGGTTATGAATAGCCATCCAACCACGACTGAAGGCAATAACTGCCTGGGAAAGCTGTCTGTAACTCTCCGGTTCTGCAGGTTTGATGCAGGCTTCAATCTGTCCAAGCATTAAACCATGATGTTCGATAAACGGTTCCAGAAATCCATCCGGTTTTGCCATGTTCCATGCTTTCATCAGAGTTTCTCTGGCCTCGTCCTGCTGCTTCAGGTTGATCAGACACATAATGATCACGCAGTAGAGATATTCCATGGCAACGGGATAGCAGCCGTCAAGCATCAGAAAAACAGACTGGCATAATCCCAGTGCCCGTTTATATTCTTTGTGAAGATAAGCGTTATGAGCGAGTACATAAACAGCATAGGCGCGAAGCCCTGATGGTAAAGATGGCAGAAAATCCTGAAGAGGAGGAAGTCCGTCTGTGGGAAGATGTATCAGTACCATGGCCAGATAGTTGGCAAAAACACAGGAAGCCATGATTCCTTTTGGTGCAGAACTGTCTTTTGCAACAAGAAGACATTCCTGAATATTTCTGAATCCCATTCTGGAGGCAGATGGATTTCCAAGAGTAAGATTGGAAAAAGAATATAAAAGTGCTGCGGACAGGCGCAGACAGAGATCCTTGTCCTGGAGGTAAAGTTCCGCAATATTTCTGCATTCTTCTGCACGTCCCGAGAAATAATATAATTCAGCCTGTGCAATCTGCCGTTGATCCAAATCCTGAAAATTGTCTACAGTAGCCTGTGCCTGTCCGGGAGTAAAAGAACTGTTCATCAAGGGCATAAGACGGGAAAGAGCAGAATCCTGAAAATTATCTGATGAATTCATTATAAAAACACATCCTTATTATAATAGTAACAAACCGGAACCGGTATCAGCGTAAACAGTCCGGTGTAAATATGAGAATTAAAATGAAGCCCTGTCTGGCAGTGCAGCGGGCTTCATTATTGTCCGTTAAGGAAATATATAAATTAACATCCTCTTGATTTCATAAAGTCAAGAACCTCTTCTTTGGTGGACATAACGCGAAGAGCACCCTTGCGTGTGGTGATCAGAGAAGCTGCCGCATTTGCGAATGTGAGCAGTTCTTTTAAGTTCTCTTCTGTCAGATTGTCCAGACCATGTTCCAGAACATAGTTTAAGGAACTTGCGCAGAAGGTATCGCCTGCACCTGTTGTCTCGATAGTCTTTTCCTGAAGGAAAGGAGCAGCCTCTACTTTCATGTCTTTGTAGTAAGCGCGGCTTCCGTCTTTTCCAAGTGTGATAAGGATAAGCGGAATGTTATATTTCTCTTTCAGAAGTGCGGCGCCTTTGTCATAGTCTGTAGTTCCGAACAGGAATTCAACTTCGTTATCTGAGATTTTCAGAATATCGCATTTGCCAAGGCCGTATTCGATCTCTGCCTTTGCGTCATCCAGAGATTTCCATAATGGTGGACGAAGGTTCGGGTCGAAGCTGATGATACATCCGGCTTCTTTTGCAACGTCGATGGCATAGCGGGTTGCCTCGCGTACTCCTTCGTGAGTGGAAGAAAGTGTTCCAAAGTGGAAGATTCTGGAATCTCTGATCAGGTCTTCCTGGATTTCGTCTTTGGTAAGCATCATATCTGCACCCGGGTTACGGTAGAAGGAGAAATCTCTGTCTCCGTCAGGATAAGTATGTACAAAGGCAAGTGTTGTGTGTACTTCGTTGTCGATCACAAGGTTGCGGGTATCGATCCCTACTTCCTCTACGGCATTCTTAAGCTGGGTTCCGAACATGTCGTTTCCGACTTTGCCGATGAATGCAGTTTTTTTGCCAAGCTTCTCAAGCATTGCAAGCACGTTGCATGGAGCACCGCCCGGATTGGCTTCCAGCATCGGATTCCCCTGTGCGCTGCTTCCGTTTTCAGTAAAGTCAATCAATAATTCGCCTAATGCGGTTACGTCAAAGGCTTTGTTTCCCATTTTGTATCCTCCTTGTTGTGATGGAAAGAAGCATAGTATCCGGAACAAGATTCTTTCCATAGTTAATAACATAAATTTAGCGCAGGAAAGGGAATTTGTCAAACAATTTTCTTTATTTTTTTGTGCAAAGATGCTAAAATAAACATAACTTGATTTGTTATTGTTTACAGGTGACGTTTAATGTACCATAAATACGCTGCCGGTAAGGGTAACCGATCATCGTATTTCTGACAATCGGGGAGGTAACGCAGCTATGGACGAAAAAGTATACGGCTATATGGACTGGCCGAGGATTGAAGCTATTGTGTATGGAGAGGAAACTGCTCCCAGAGATGTGATGGGACCAAGGATCACACAGGACGGAGTTCTTATTCAGGGATTTTTTCCTGATGCAGAGGAAGTAAGTGTGATCAGCGGAAAGAAAACCTATGTCTGCGAGAAAGAGGATGAGGCCGGATATTTTGCAGTATTGCTTCCTGTACGCAAGGTGCCGGAATACAGATTTCTTATAAAAATGGGAGAGACAGAGACAGAATGTTATGATCCCTATGCTTTTCCATGCCAGATCACAGAGGAAGAGGAGAAGGCTTTCTGCGCAGGTGTTTATTATGAGGCATATAAGAAGCTGGGCGCTCATCCTGTGGAGATTAAAGGAGTGAAAGGTACTCTTTTTGCTGTCTGGGCTCCGAACGCAGTGAGCGTAAATATCGCAGGTGATTTTAATGGATGGATCGGACGTGCGACTATTATGCATCGTATGCCTATGTCCGGTATCTTTGAGCTGTTTGTACCCGGGGTAGAGGCAGGGACACATTATAAATATGAAATTAAAGTCAAAGGCGGCGAAGTTCTGTTAAAGGCTGATCCTTATGGGAACAGTGCAGACCATGATCCTGAGGGAGCATCTGTGGTAGCAGATGTAAGTGCTTTTCAGTGGAATGACGGAGACTGGATGAAAGAGCGTCACAGATTTGATGACAGGAAACAGCCGGTTTCTATATACGAAACATCTCTGGAGGAATGGAAATCCGCTGAGGAGCTGGTGGAATTTCTGGCAGAGGAAGATTTTACCCATGTGGAACTCCATCCTGTGATGGAATACCTGGATGATATTACAGGTGGTTATTCTACATATGCATATTATGCACCCACTTCCAGATTTGGAAGCGTGACGGATTTTCAGAAGCTGGTAGATGAGCTGCATCAGGCGGGGGTCGGTGTGATTCTGGACTGGACACCTGCACAGTTCCCGCGTTATGCCTCCGGTCTGGAGAAATTTGACGGAACACCTCTTTATGAGAGACAGAATCCGGCAGAGGCCATTCATCCGTTCTGGGGGACATTGCTCTATAATTACGGAAGCCCGATGGTGAAGGACTTCCTGATCTCCAATGCCTGTTTCTGGGCTGAGGTCTACCATGCTGACGGTCTGCGTATGGATGATGTGGATGCTATGCTGTATCTGGATTATGGCAGAAATCCGGGAGAGTGGACACCTAATATTTACGGAACCAATGAAAATCTGGATGCTCTGGAATTTCTGAAGCATCTGAATTCTGTGATAAAGGAGAGAAATCCCGGATTGCTTTTAGTTGCTCAGGAGAACGGACTCTGGCCGGAGCTGACAGACAGTGTGGGAAATGACCATCTGGGATTTGACTATAAATGGAGTGGCGGATGGACAAAAGATCTGCTTGAATATCTGAGCAAGGATCCTATTGAGAGAAAGAATTACCATGATCAGCTGACTATGTCCATGCTCTATGCATACTGCGAACATTATATTCTGACGCTTGGCAGCAGGGATGTTGGTACATTGAAGGATTTCGCGGATAAGCTGCCGGGAAGTGAAGAACAGAAGAATGCGCAGATCAGAGAGGCTTATGCTTATATGATGCTTCATCCGGGATGCAAGATGATGGCACCGGATAAAGATATGCCGAAAGAACTGGAGGTATTTGTCAAAGACCTTAATAATATGTATCTTGCTCATCCTGCACTTTACCAGCTGGATGATGAATATGATGGATTTGAATGGGTTCAGCTGATGAAGTATGAGGAGAATGTGATCGCATTCATGAGAAAGACAGAGAAACCGGAAGAAACTGTTCTGGCTGTCTGCAATTTCGCGGCAATCCCATATGAAAACTACAATGTGGGAGTTTCTTTTGCCGGCAAATATAAAGAAATCTTTAACAGCGATGATAAAAAGTACGGTGGTAATGGTGTAGTAAATACGAGAGTTAAAGCAGCGAAGAAGGCTGAGTGTGATGAGAGAGAGTATTCCATCACATTGAAGCTTCCGGCACTTGGCGTGGCAGTCTTTACCTGCACTCCGGAAGAAATTGAGAAAAAGCCTGCTGCTGAGCACAGCCAGATCAAGAAATCCATCACCAAGACAAGAACTGTACGAAAGGCTGCCGGGAAAACAAAAGCGGCTGTAAAAACCGCAGTGAAACCGGTGACGAAAAAGGTGACAAAAGAAGCACCCCAAATAGTGAATAAAACGGAGGAGAAAATACCGGTCAAAAAGGACTTGACAGAGAAGAAATAATATTATAAACTAAATGCTGTGGCTGTCAGAATTATCAATTTCTGACAGATTACAGCATAAGCTGAAATAGCTCAGTCGGTAGAGCACTTCACTCGTAATGAAGGGGTCGTGAGTTCGAGTCTCATTTTCAGCTTGAAAGATATTGGGCAATTGTAATTTTATAGAAAATCCGCTATACTGAAAAGCAGAGTATAGTGGATTTTTTATGTTTTTTGGAGGTTCGTATGGTGAGTACCTTAAAATTGCCGGTAGGAATTGAAATGATTGTAAAGAGAAATTTACGTTACTGTCCACATGCCACTATCCCGCGAGGTGTTTTGGCATGAATATGCAAAAATCCCGAGACATACAAGCCAAAATTCCATTGCCGCAGGCAATCTGGAATGAATTTTGGCTAAGTTACTGTGAACGGAGTGAACAGTAACAAATTTACTTGACAATCTCGGGCCTATCCTTTAATATAACTTTTGGATTATACCAAATAAATAATGACCGGGAATCTATCAAGAAGAATGGTTGATTTCCGGTTTTCTTATGTGGACATCATGGTCAGGAGTGCACGCAGACTGGATGGAACAGGACGGACCGGATATATCTATAATTGGAAAAATGGACATATACAGATGCGAAACCATGCAGAGACTGGCACTGTAACAGGCGTCAGCATTGGCATAAACCGATGTAGGGGCGAGAGCTTTTACGCGTGGTTTCGTATCTTTTTTAGTATAAAGAGGTATCTTTTTTACATGAAAGGAGCTGAGTATAGTTGGCAGAGGTTTCACTTGAACTGAAGGAGATAAAGAAAAGTTTTACAGAAGGCGAAGCAGTTCTGGATAATATCAGTCTTGAGATCAGTAAAGGGGAGTTTATTACTTTGCTGGGATCTTCGGGATGTGGCAAGACGACAACATTGCGAATCATTGCCGGTCTGGAACAGCCCGATGCAGGAAGTGTCTGGCTGGATGGCAGGGAAGTGACAGGTCTGGAGCCGAACCAGAGGGATGTGAATACAGTATTTCAGAATTATGCCCTCTTTCCGCATATGAATGTTGCGGAGAATATTGGCTATGGCCTGAAACTGAAAAAAGTTCCTAAGAGTGAGATCAGGAAAAAAGTTTCTCAGATGCTGGAACTGGTACAGCTTGAAGGATATGAAAGAAGAAAGCCTTCTGAACTCTCGGGCGGTCAGAAACAGAGAGTTGCCATTGCGAGAGCACTGGTGAATAATCCCAAGATACTGCTTCTGGATGAGCCGCTGGGAGCACTGGATCTGCAGCTTCGTCGTGCGATGCAGATAGAACTGAAGCATCTGCAGAAGAAACTGGGAATTACATTTATCTATATCACTCATGATCAGGAAGAAGCTATCAATATGTCTGACAGGATCGCGGTGATGAAGGACGGACGTATTGAGCAGATCGGAACACCGGATGAGATCTATAATCATCCAAAGACCAGTTATGTAGCAACATTTGTAGGAAATGCCAATATCCTGCATGGGGTTGCAGAGAGTATTCAGGGAGAGAATGCAATCGTAAAGATTGGAAATGACAGGGTAATTGTAAAGCTTGAAACAAGTCAGCAGGATACAGGGGATACAAGGGCAAAACAATACCTGGCAGCAGGAGAGAAAGTAACTCTGGCTGTGAGAAGCGAAAATATATTGTTACAGGAAACTGCTGTAATCGGTGATACCGGTATAGATCACAGAGACACTGTTGATATAAGTGTGTCAGGCGGTGGTTTGGATGCACATAATAAGAATAGTGTATCAGGTTTACAGGCAACTGTTACAGAGAAGAATTTCGCAGGAGGTCAGCTTCGTGTAACTCTGAAGCTGAGTGATGGTACACAGTTGATCGCCAGCAGATACGGAATCGACGCATCCGTCGCAGAAGGCCAGACAGTAAGATGCAGTTTTCTGCCGACAGATGTAGTACTGGTAGACAGGGAGGACATTCATGAAGAAGCGTAGAAACCGTTCTGACAGCTCTGCATGGATGGCACTTCCACTGTACATTTTTACCATTGTATTTGTGGTATGCCCCCTTATCTATATGGTGGCGCTGAGTTTTGCTACGCCGTCCAGAGGATTTGGGGTGACCTGGAAATTTACGCTGGACAATTACAGAAATATCCTGGAGCCTGTATACTTGAACACATTTGTGGAATCACTGAAACTGGCATTTACCAGTACGATAGTGATTGCTTTGATCGGCTATCCGTTCGGGTACTTCATGGCGAGGCTGCCGGAGCACAGAAAGAAAAAGGCACAGCTTCTGTTGTCCACGCCGTTCTGGGTAAATTCCCTGATCCGTCTGTATGGCTGGATCATTATTCTGCAGAAAAAAGGACTTTTGAACTTTGTATTGATGAAACTTGGGATCATTGAGAAACCGCTGTCCATCCTGTACAGCTATCCGGCAATTGTGATCGGTATGATTTATGTGCTTCTCCCGTTTATGATCATGTCTGTATACTCCAGCGCAGAGAAGCTGGACTGGTCTTATGTGGAGGCTGCCAGAGACCTTGGGGCATCCAGACTGCAGGCATTTTTTACCATAACACTGAAGCTTACACTGCCTGGGCTGCTTTCGGGTGTAATCCTGACTTTCGTGCCATCCATGGGACTGTTCTTTATTGCAGATATCCTGGGTGGAAATAAAGTGGTACTTGTCGGAAGCCTGATCCAGGATCAGATGACAAGAGGAAGTAACTGGCCATTTGCAGCAGCACTTGCTGTGGTGATGATGGTACTTACAACTGTACTGATCATGATCTACAGGAAAGTGACAAATGCCAGAGAACTGGAGGGAATCGGATGAAAAAGAATTCAAGATTTGCCGGATTTTATATGGGGCTGATTTTCTTCCTGATGTATCTCCCTATTGCAGTAGTGATCGTTTTCTCATTTAATGAATCCAAACTGCCAGTGAAATTTACAGGCTTTTCCCTGAAATGGTATCAGGAACTTTTCCATGACAGAGCAATGTTGGAAGCACTGGTGAACAGTCTGATCCTTGGGGTATTAAGCTGTCTGGTTAGTGCAGTGATCGGTACTCTGGGTGCAGTTGGGTTATCAAGGATTCACTGGAAGTCAAAAGGGGCGCTGGAATACATTTCCATATTGCCGTTAATGATACCGGAGATCATCCTTGGTATGGTGCTGATGGCATTCTTTTATATGCTGAACCTGCCCTTTGGCATGCTGACACTGTTAATAGGCCATACGGTATTCTGTGTGCCCTATATTCTGATGGAAGTGAAGGCAAGACTGGCAGGCATGGATCCGGCACTGGAAGAGGCAGCCAGAGATCTGGGGGCAGGACCGTTCAGGGCTTTCTGGGATATTACGCTGCCCTTAATTATGCCGGCGGTAATTTCAGGTTCGCTGCTTGCGTTTGCCATGTCTATGGATGATGTGGTAATAAGTATTTTTGTAAACGGACCGCGTCTGTCTACGCTGCCGATCAAGGTGTACACACAGCTGAAAACAGGAGTGACGCCGGAAATCAATGCGTTGTGTACCATTCTGCTGGCAGCTACACTGATTATTTTTATTGTTTATTCACTGATAACAAAGAAGAAAAAATAAATGATATAGCTTTTAGGAACATTCTGAACAGCCGGTCAATGCTTTTGGAACAGCCGGATTATAAAAAACAGAGAAAAATACATTCAGAGGAAGGAAAAGATGATGAACAAACTGATTGAGTTAAAAAATCTGACCAAGAATTTTGATGATCAGCAGGTTTTGCGCGGCATCAATCTGGATATTTACGAAAAGGAATTCCTGACACTTTTGGGACCCAGCGGATGTGGAAAGACAACCACCCTTCGAATCATTGCAGGCTTTGAAGAACCAAGTGACGGAGAAGTACTGTTTAACGGGATTGAGATTTCCAAGCTTCCCCCGTACAAGAGAGAGGTTAATACTGTGTTTCAGAAGTATGCTCTTTTTCCTCATTTAAATGTGGCGGAGAACATCGGTTTCGGGCTGAACCTGAAGAAGGTCGATAAAACTGTCATCGCCCAGAAGGTGGAGCGTATGCTGAAGATGGTTGGTCTGGAAGGCTTTGGGAAAAGAGATGTAACTCTGCTCTCCGGTGGACAGCAGCAACGAGTGGCCATTGCCAGGGCTTTGGTAAATGAGCCGAAGGTTCTGCTTTTAGATGAGCCTCTGGGTGCACTGGATGCAAAGATCCGTAAACAGATGCAGGTAGAATTAAAGAAAATCCAGCAGGAAGTTGGCATTACTTTCATTTATGTTACCCATGACCAGGAAGAAGCCCTGTCCATGTCAGATACGGTTGTTGTTATGAATAACGGTGAGATTCAGCAGATCGGTTCGCCTACAGATATCTACAATGAGCCGGAAAACCGTTTTGTTGCAGGCTTTATCGGTGAATCCAATATTATCGAGGGAACCATGATCCGTGATTATCTGGTTACTTTTGACGGATTTGAGTTTGAATGTGTGGATAAGGGATTTGAAGATAATGAAGAGATTGAAGTTGTATTAAGACCTGAGGATCTGGATATCGTAGATCCCGGTCAGGCAAAGATCAGGGGAATCGTGCGCAATATTACCTTCAAGGGTGTGCATTATGAAATCCTGATCGAGACAGAGCTTCGTACTTATATGGTTCATACCACAGATTATGCGGAAGTCGGAAGGGAAGTGGGACTGAAATTCGGGCCTGAAGACATCCATGTTATGTGTAAGATGGGAAGCTACTGATGAAACAGTACAGAAATCTTATCAAACCATATCTTGTGTGGGCATTTGTGGTCATTGTCATCCCGCTGATACTGATCGCATTATATGCATTTACAGAAGATGGAAACGAGGTGCTGACGTTCTCCTTTACCCTGGAGAATTTCCGTAAATTCCTGGAAGCTACGTATATGAGCGTTATTTTCAAGTCCTTTAAGCTTGGAATCCTGACGACGGTCATCTGTCTGGGACTTGGCTATCCGCTGGCATATATTATTTCCAAATGTCCGGAGAAATCCCAGAGTCTTCTGATCCTGCTGGTAACTATTCCGGAATGGATCAATATGCTTCTGCGTACTTATGCATGGATGAACCTGCTGTCGGACAATGGTATCATCAACCATTTGCTTGGATTACTGGGGATTTCCCCGGTGACAATGATGTATACAGACTTTTCCGTAGTGGTTGGTCTGGTCTGTAACTTTATGCCGTTTATGATCATCCCGATCCATACATCCCTGAGCAAAATGGATAAATCCTTTATCGAGGCTGCCTATGATCTGGGGGCAAATAAATTTCAGACCTTCACAAAGGTTATCTGGAAATTGTCCATCCCCGGCGTGCTCAATGGAATCATGATGGTATTCCTGCTGTCTATTTCCACATTCGTTATTCCGAAACTTCTCGGAGGCGGACAGTACATGCTGATCGGTAACCTGATCGAGTCTCAGTTTATCTCAGTTGGTGACTGGAACTTCGGAAGTGCGATTTCTCTGATTCTGGCTGTGCTCATTCTGATATTTATGAGCCTGATGAAGAAGATGGATAAAGATGAATAAGGGAGGACGGCATGAAACGTAATAATAAATTTTTCTCAATGTTATATGTAGTACTCTGCCTTGCTTTCTTTTACCTGCCGATCCTGGTGACGATGATCTTTTCCTTTAACTCATCCAAGTCACTGACCAGATTTACAGGCTTTTCCCTGCGCTGGTATCAGGAACTTCTCGGTAACGGGGAAGTAATTAAGGCAGTTTATGTATCTGTTACCATTGCGATCATTGCGACCATTGTTTCTACAATACTTGGAACCATTACAGCGATCGGTTTATCCAAATCAAAGAAGGTAATCAAGGAACTGCTTTTGAATATTAATAATATCCCGATCCTGAATCCTGAGATCGTAACTGCCATCAGCCTGATGCTGTTGTTCTCTTCTCTGGGATTTCGAAAAGGGTATCTGACTATGCTGCTGGCACATATTGCATTCTGTACCCCGTATGTAATTACCAGCGTTTATCCGAAGGTAAGGGCTCTGGATCCGAATATGGCAAATGCTGCCATGGACCTTGGGGCAACACCTTTTCAGGCTCTGACAAAGGTTATCGTGCCGATGATCAAAGAGGGTATTTTCGCAGGCGCGCTGCTTGCATTTACCATGTCATTTGATGATTTCGTTATTTCCTATTTCGTATCAGGAAATGGTGTAAAGAATATCTCTATTGTTGTATATAATATGACAAAGCGTATCAATCCGACGATCAATGCTTTGTCAACCATCGTGATCGTAGTCATCATCGTGGTACTGCTTTTGTCCAATCTGCTTCCGAAGTTTAAGAATAAAGCCAGAAAGCTGAACAGGAAAGCAGTAAAAATTGTCTCTGTAGTTCTGGTTGTTGCCGTTACGGCAGGGCTGATCAAATGGGGATTCGTGGCGCAGTCCACTCATGTGCTGAAAGTTTACAATGCAGGAGAGTACATGGATCTTTCCCTGCTGGAGGATTTCGAAAAAGAATATGATTGTACCATCGTATACGAGACTTTTGAGTCAAATGAGATGATGTACACCAAGCTTTCAAGCGGTGAGACTTATGATGTGCTGATCCCGTCTGATTACATGATTGAGAGACTGATCAAAGAAGAATATCTGCAGGCACTTGACTGGAAAGAAATTCCGAATAAGAAAAATCTGCTGAATGATGTCATGAACCAGAGCTATGATCCGGGCAACCGTTATTCCTGTCCGTATTTCTGGGGAACAGTAGGAATCCTTTATGATAAGACAGTAGTAGATGAGGCTGATCTGAAAGATGGCTGGAATCTTCTGTGTAATCCGAAATATAAAGGAAATATTTACATGTATGATTCTGAGAGAGATTCCTTTATGATAGCATTAAAAGCACTTGGGTATTCCATGAATACTACAAATGAGTCTGAGATCGAGGAGGCATATCAGTGGCTGATCGATCAGCGTGACACTATGGATCCGATTTATGCAGGCGATGATGTGATCGACAACATGATTTCAGGAAACAAAGCGCTGGCAGTTGTGTACTCCGGAGATGCATCTTACATTATCAGTGAAAACCCGAATCTGGACTACTTCACACCGGAACAGGGAACCAACAGATGGTATGATGCAATGGTTATCACAAAGGACTGCAGCGAAGTACAGCTTGCCCATGAATTTATTAATTTTATGATCAGTGATAAATCTGCTCTTTCCAATACGGAAGAAGTAGGGTATACTTCTACAGTGAAGAGTGCTTTTGAAACCATGAAGAAGGGGGACTATGCCGGGATCAGTTCTTATATTCCGGATACAACCAACCCGAATAACGAAATCTTTGCTTATCAGCAACCAAAGATCAAGCAGAAATTTGCGGAACTCTGGACAAAAGTAAAAGCAAAGTAAAAAAGGATAGCCGCTGTCTGCCGATACAGTGGAAGGCGGACAGTGGCTGATAGATACAGACAACAATGCAGAGCATAAGAAGGGAGATCATTTATGAAAAAAAGAGTACTTGCAGTAGTGATGTGTGCATTAATGGCAGGAACAGCATTCACCGGATTCAAGGATGCAGGAGATGATAAAGAACTTGTACTTTTTACATGGGAAGGAATGTTCCCACAGGAAGTTCTGGATGATTTTGAAAAAGAGACAGGAGTTAAGGTTGTTTATTCAAACTTCGATACAGATGAAACCATGCTTGAGAAGCTTTCCATGGCAAAGGGCGGCGACTATGATATCGTGATCGCAGATGACTATATTCTGGAAACTGCAATCCAGGAAGGACTTGCAGAGAAGCTTGACAAGGATTCTCTGGAGAATATCGGGAATATCAACCCATTATATCAGGGACAGTTCTATGATCCGGATGACGAATACACAGTTCCTTACGGAGCAGGCATCCCGCTGATCGTTTATGATCCGGAACAGGTGGATATTGATATCAAAGGATATAAAGACCTCTGGGATCCGTCTCTTGAGGACAGCATTGCACTGACTGCAAACTATCGTGTGATCAATGGTATCACCCAGCTTTCCATGGGCGAGAGCATGAATGAAGAGGACGTTGACGTGATCAAGAAGACAGGAGAGAAGCTTCTGGAACTTGCTCCGAATGTACGTCTGATCCAGGATGACAATACACAGAATGCACTTCTCAACGGAGAAGCAAGTGTTGCATTTCTTTATACCTCTCAGGTAACAGCTGCTCTGGCTGAGAATCCTGATCTGAAGGTGGTATATCCGGAAGAAGGACTTGGATTTGGTATTATGGGTATGTTTATTCCAAGTGAAGCGCCGGATAAAGATGCGGCATATTCTTTCATGGATTACATCATGCAGCCGGAGGTTGCAGCGAAATGCACAGACTATATCGGCTATTACAGCACAAATAAAGCAGCAGATGAGCTGGTAAATCCGGATCTGGTAGTTCCGGATGACGTTACAAAGGGCGAGATCGTCCAGAATGTAAGCCAGGACGCAGACGCACAGTATCAGAAGAACTGGACTGAATTTAAGGCTGCCTGCGACTAAGGGGTTAATCAACTAAGGAGTTAATATGGATGTTTACAAGGGAACCGGTGCCTTTTCCGGAATTGCCATCGGTAAGATACTGTATTATCATAAAAGCGAATATCAGATGCGCCAGTACGAAATCACAGATGTGAAAACAGAGCTGAATATTTTCCGGCAGGCGCGCACCAGAGTCATGGAACAGCTGGAGGATTTATATGAAAAAAACTGCATAATTCAGGGAACCCAGGCAGAGATTTTTCTCAGACAAAAGAATCTGCTGGAGGGAAAAAGCTTTCAACGTGCCATTGAGAGTGTCATACAGAGTGAAAAAGTAAATTCTGCCTATGCGGTAATGACTACAAGGGATGAGATGCTTAAGACTTTCAGAACTCTGGAAGAGCCTGCGATTAAAGAACGGCTGGATAATATGCGGGAGATTTCCGACCGCCTGATCGGTGAACTGGGAGGTATCTCTCCCAGGATAGATCTTGGGGATGAGCCTGTGATCGTTGTGACGGAGAGTATCACGCCAACAGAACTGATGGAGATGGATAAGGATAAACTGATGGCTATTGTTACCCATCATGGTTCCGACATGTCTCATGCTGCCATTATGGCAAAAACAATGAATATACCGGCTCTGCTGGAAATTGACACAGATTCGGAGTGGGACGGACGGCAGGCTATTGTGGACGGATATACCGGAACTTTGTATATTGATCCGGATGAAGAGGTAAAAAAAGAATATGAGATCCGCAGGCAGGCTGATAAAGAAGAAAGAGAAGAGCTTCTGAAATTAAGGAGAGAACCGGATATCACAAAAGATGGCAGAAAAATTGAAATCTATGCCAATATCGGAAATATGGACGACCTGAACAGTGTGCTGTATTACGGAGCTGCCGGGATTGGTCTTCTGCGCAGTGAATTCCAGTATCTTGGAAGAGAAAATTATCCTCGTGAAAATGAGCTGTTTCTTGCATACAAAAAGATTGCGGAGACCATGGGAGAAAAGCTCACTGTGATCCGTACGGCAGATCTCGGAGCAGACAAGCAGGCAGAATATCTGAATATCCCGGACGAGACAAATCCGATCATGGGGAACAGAGGAATCCGTCTCTGCCTTGACAGAAAAAGAATGTTCAAGGCACAGCTTCGGGCAATTTTCAGGGCGAGTGCATATGGAAATCTGGCGCTGATGTATCCGATGATCAGCTCAGAAGAGGAAATGGATGAGATTGAAGAAATTATCCGGGAAGTAAAGATCGGGCTGGATGAAAAAGGAATTCCGTATAAACATATTAAGACAGGAATCATGATCGAGACTCCGGCAGCAGTCATGATCAGCCGGGAGCTTGCCAGAAGAGTGGATTTCCTGAGTCTTGGAACCAATGACCTGAGTCAGTATACACTGGCGATGGACAGACAGAATCCGCTTCTGCGCAAGAAATATAATGACCATCACCCGGCAGTGCTGCGTATGATTCAAATGGTGATCGAAGCGGGACATGCAGAAAATAGACGTGTTTGTATCTGCGGGGAACTTGCAGCAGACACTGCCCTGACAGAAGAATTTCTGAGGATGGGTGTGGACTGTCTCTCTGTAGTGCCGGCATGTATTTTGCCGGTAAGAAAAGCACTGAGACAGGTGGATCTGTACGGAGATGATAAAGGTGCGTGAATTTGGTGAAAAGTAAAGTGGTATTACTTCCCTGCCGGGAATATGATGAAGAAAAAATCTATATGCTGCTGAAACAGGGGCTGGATTTTCTGGGTGGAGTGGAGACTCTGATTCCAAAGGATGCGAAGATCCTGCTGAAGCCGAATCTGCTGAAAAAAGCAGAGGTAGAGAAAGCAGTGATCACACATCCGGTTGTAGTAGGAGTTTTTGCGGGAATCCTGCGTGAAAGTGGGTATGAGAATATTGTGCTTGCAGATTCCTGCGGTCATGGAACCACTCAGGCAGTGATTCGCGGAACAGGAATGGATACTTATCTGGAGAAATATCATATTCCGGCTGTTGATTATTCTGAGGGCGTGAAAACTGCTTATCCGCAGGGAGTCCAGGCAAAGGAATTTATCCTGCCAAAAGAACTGTTGGAGCAGGACTGTGTGATTTCCCTGAGCAAGATGAAAACACATGCATTAGAACGTATCACCGGTGCGGTTAAGAACAGCTATGGGTTTGTATATGGATTCCATAAAGCGAAGGGGCACACGCAGTACCCGAATGCAGACAGCTTTGCCAGAATGCTTATTGATCTGAATAAATGTGTGGCACCGAAGCTGTATGTGATGGATGGGATCGTGGCCATGGAGGGCAACGGACCGGGTTCGGGAGATCCGGTTCCTATGAATGTACTGCTGATGTCCACAGATCCGGTTGCACTGGACAGTGTATTCAGCCGTCTGGTTTATCTGAAACCGGAGATGGTTCCGACGAACTATCATGGCGAGAAAATGGGACTTGGTACATGGAAAGAAGAGGAGATTACCCTTCTGACACCAGACGGGGAGATTTCCATGGCAGAGGCAGTGAAAAAATACGGAAATCCGGCTTTTAATGTAGACCGCACAGAAGTGCGAAAGAATATCTGGACAAGAATGGCGGGAGCGTTAAACATTTTTCAGAAAAAACCATATATAGAAGCTGATAAATGTGTCCGCTGCGGGATCTGTGCGCAGAGCTGTCCGGTTCCGGGGAAAGCTGTGGATTTCAGAAAAGGCAAAGGAAAGCCGCCGGTATATGATTACAGAAAGTGTATCCGCTGTTTCTGCTGCCAGGAGATGTGCCCGAAAAAAGCAATCAAAGTGAAGTAGATGAAAAGCAGATAATAAAAAGCGCAACTGTTTATAGAATTGCCATGGTATTTTCGCAGGATCAGGACAGAGGAAAGCCGGACAATTACCAAAAAGCACATAACAGAGGATGAGAATATCTCGGATTGAGACAGATTCTATCCTAAGTTATGTGCTTTTTTGAGTCATATCCCTCTTTAACCGAATCAGGAAAGTTCCCTGCTTTGGCTGCGAATATTCGTTATTCGTCTGACTATGGCTGTCGAAGATACAAAATCTATCTTCCGAGGCTTCTGCTTATCTCGCGGATGAATTCCGGAGTAGTACCACAGCATCCTCCGACAACAGACGCACCATTTTCGATCAGAACCTTCATATGTTCTGCAAAGCTTTTGGCGTCCATACTGTAAATGGCATTTCCCTGATCATCAATCGTCGGCATACCGGCATTAGGTTTGGCGATGACAGGAATGGATACGTTCTCTTTGATATTGCGGACAACGGATACCAGCTGGTCAGGTCCTACAGAACAGTTGATCCCAACTGCCACAGCACCTGCACCCTCAAGGGCGATCGCAGCCTCCACAGCATTTCCTCCGCTGAAAATGCTTCCGTCAGCTTCTACGGTCATTGTACACATTACAGGAAGAGAACTTATGGATGCAGCAGCATCCAGTGCAGCAAGTGTTTCCTCGATATTGATCATGGTTTCCGCAGCGATCAGATCAACACCTGCATCTTCAAGAACCTTAATCTGTTCACAGTATGTTTCATATGCCATCTCATAGGTGAGATCACCGGCAGGCTCCATCATCTTTCCGGTTGTGGTAATATCACCGGCAACATAGACCTTATGTCCTACTGCCTCTCTGGAAATATTTACAAGTGCATGGTTCATTTCCGCAAGCTTATCCTGCAGTCCGTGAAGTCCGAGACTGTAACGGTTTCCGCCGAAAGTAGGTGCGTATACGATCTGGCTTCCTGCTTCAACATAAGCCTTCTGCAGATTCTGCAGAACTTCTTTGTGCTCCATGATCCATGCTTCTGTACAGATTCCTCTTGGCATTCCGGCGGCCATAAGATTGGAACCGGTAGCACCGTCGAGCAGTACAACATCCTGTGTCAGCTTCTGAAATTCTTCTCTAGTCATGGAAATTTCCTCCTGTGTTTTTCTATGAAAGTCCTGAGTGGCTGCCATGAATCAGTCATGTCTGCATGGGTAAATTCGTGGATACCGGACAGGATGACTTTCATATACTGTGACATTATAGCACAGCTTTCAGGATAAATGGAGAAAATTAATAAATTTTTATTTCATATGATGCAGTAAAAATTTCATCCTTGTCCAGAGTGTTGATATATTTCTTTTCCGGAAGCTCGCCCTTAAATCCAAAATCATCACAGCGTCCCATCCATGGTTCAAGACATACAAAAGGAGAACCCGGGACGGACCAGATGCCAAAGCTTGGAAATCCATGACAGATCAGTTCCACATAAGGAGTTCCGTCAGGGAAAGCGATGCCGGCCTTTTCAATCTGGTCATCAAAAATAAGGGCATCTTTGTCAAACATGTGAGCATCGATAAGGCAGGAACCATTCTCAAGCTCCAGTGTATAAGCTTTATCTGCGACCGCGGTGCCTGATGACATGTCAATCAGCAGATAGGAGAGGGAATCCTGGCCGTCAAAAGTAAGATGATATTGCTCCTGGGAGCCAATTCCTCCGGCAGGTACATTGAATGCAGGATGGCCGCCAATTGTAAAATACATGGTTTCATCATTAAGGCTGATCACTTCCCAGCATACACTGACCTGGTTCTTCTCCAGAACATGCTTGATCTTCAGCTCAAAATCATATGGATAATTTTCTCTTGTGGCATCAGAAGATTTCAGCCTATGGGTGATGGAATCAGCAGTCATATCCACGCAGGTAAATTCGCTGTCTCTGGCAAACCCATGCTGACTGGAGGGATATTCGACTCCATTAATACGATAGTGATCCTCAAAATGACGTCCCACATTAGGGAAAAGAACCGGTGCGTGGCGTTTCCAGTAAGCCGGATCTGCCTGCCAGATTACTTCTCTGTTATGTACTTTATCAAAAATGCTGCAAAGCTCAGCACCATGATCATCTACAGATACTCTAAGATAGTCGTTTTCAATTGTATGGATCATAAATGAATCCTCCTTGATCGATAAATATTGTGTAACTGTTCAGCTGGCAGTATTCTGCAAATCACCGAAGGTGATTTGAAATGCATTTTGGTTCGTAACTGCGAAGGTACCGAATAGTCACGGACATTGATGTCCGGCAATTTTCAAAAAGGTTTTGATTGCTATAAGTTGATGCCGGAATCAATCTGTCTATAAGTATAACACATGGGCTGGATTAATTATAGTTATAAATATACAAAAATAGATCTGAAATGTCGTGGTAAATTGAAAAATACACTGATATAGTGACGAAATACAGAAATCATATGTGTAAAAACCACAATAAATGATTGACGAATAAAAAAATATTTGTTACAATTTACCTCAACGAGTCCTGCGGGACCAGAGCGTGTCTGAAAAATTGTGACGCACATCTTGCGTAAAGCACTTTTCAGACACACTCTAAGACATAATGAACAAAACGTGAAAACAAGGAGGTCATTGCTATGGCGAAAAAAAGAAATATCATTGTTGGACAATCAGGAGGACCTACTGCAGTAATCAATTCCAGTCTTGCCGGAGTTTATAAGAATGCCATTGAACGAGGATTTGACAAAGTATACGGAATGCTTCACGGCATTCAGGGACTGTTGGATGAACAGTATATTGATCTGTCAACACAGATTCATTCAGAACTGGATATCGAATTACTCAAGAGAACACCATCTGCATTTTTAGGTTCCTGTCGTTACAAGCTTCCTGAGATTCACGAAGATAAAGCAATTTATGAGAAAATTTTTGAGATCTTAAATAAACTGGATATCTATGCGTTTATCTACATTGGCGGAAATGATTCCATGGATACGATTAAGAAACTGTCTGATTATGCGATTCTCACAGGACAGACTCAGAAGTTCCTTGGTGTTCCGAAAACAATCGACAATGACCTGGCGCTGACAGACCATACACCCGGATTCGGAAGTGCTGCAAAATATATCGGCGCATCCACAAAAGAAGTGATCCGCGATGCACTGGGACTTACTTATAAGAAAAATATGATTACGATCATGGAGATCATGGGACGTAATGCCGGATGGCTTACAGGTGCCACAGCACTGGCAAAATCTGAGGACTGCGACGGACCGGATTTGATCTATCTGCCGGAAGTGCCTTTTGATGTTGAGAAATTCCTTGCAAAAGTAAAAGATCTTCTGAATAAAAAAGCATCTATTGTAATCGCAGTTTCCGAGGGAATCAAGCTGGCTGACGGAAGATATGTATGTGAGCTTGGAAGCGTGGGAGACTATGTGGATGCATTTGGACACAAACAGCTTCAGGGAACAGCCACTTATCTGGCAAACTTCCTGGCAGCGGAGTGCGGATGCAAGACAAGAGCTGTTGAACTTTCCACATTACAGAGAAGTGCTTCCCATATGGCATCCAGAGTGGATATTGATGAAGCATTCATGGTAGGTGGTGCTGCAGTTAAAGCTGCAGATGAAGGTGACACAGGTAAGATGGTTGTTATCGACCGTGTTTCCGATGATCCCTACATGGCAGCTACAGGTATCTACGATGTACACAGAATCGCAAATGAGGAGAAACTTGTTCCGAGAGAATGGATGAATAAAGATGCTACAAACGTAACTAAGGATTTTGTAGACTATATTAAACCTCTGATCCAGGGAGATTATCAGCCTATTATGGTAAATGGTATGCCGAGACATCTGGTACTGAACATGAAAAAAGGCAGAAAGAAATAATTGATAAAAATTATAAACGGGCAGCCGGGCAGATTAACTTATCTGTTTTGCTTCCCGTTTTTTCCTGTTATAATATATGAGATGTGAGAGAAAAATATAGATAAAGACCAGAATAAAGGACTGAGAAAACCTTAACAATAATAAGAATAATAAAATAAATCACTTTATGCAGAATGTATAAAAATTTTAGCTAATTTTAGCAGAATAACCTTGACGAAATGACACAAATTCTATAAAATAATTATGTGCGTATAAGAAACATATATTTACTTATGTGCGAAAGGTGTGGCTGTTCAGTTACTTCACAACAGAATGCTGAATAGTTACAAAAGAACAATAATTTAGGAGGAAAATGTAAAATGGCAAAATGGGTTT
>ULYJ01004703.1_pt1 | contig 21292 bp, 18 predicted proteins | sample 1962111 | NCBI WGS metagenome assembly ULYJ01 (sample SAMEA4835861, study PRJEB28245) | human gut metagenome | biome: gut microbiome; material: fecal sample | place: Denmark | collected 2008
GAATAAATTCAAGAAACGTTTCTAAAAAAGGAGGGATTAGTATGAGAAGAAAATCATTAATAATACCAGTCATGCTGACATGTGTAATGCTTCTTAACGGGTGCGGGGCGAAGAGCATAGATGATATATACTCAATGGCATCAACAGAGGCGACAACAGCAGAATATGTTGAAAAAGAGCCAAAGTGGCATGATTATATGCTATATGAGAAGCTTCCGGACGGAAAAGAACTGCCAGAGTTGCAGGAGGCAGGGGAAAAGATAGATGTGTCAGAATGGTCATCAAAGTTATGGGCAACAGTTGAAGAAGCAGTAATAACAGATAATTTTAATGATATAAAGGATTATACAGATGAGGACTCAGCAGAAAAGATATATGAATATGCAAAAAAAGTATATCCGGGTTATATAAATGAAGATGGGACATTTGGAATTGGAAGACGTGGTGTAGCGCAGAAAGGACTGATTATTAAATATCACATTTATAATGAATTGGACGAAGAAAATACGTTTAGTCCGCCATCACTTTGGTTTTATGATATAAGATATGATGAAAATAATAAAATCGAATATTCTTATATAATAGATAAGAGAGTATTGATAGACAAGCCGAATGACTGGCAGGAACATTTTTGGGATAAAGTAACATTTCAACCTAAAGAAAGCAAGGATATAGTCACTATTATGTTTATAGATGAGAGTAGAGTAGTTAGGTATAAAAGCCATAATAATGAGGAAAATAAAGAGATAATAGATGACGTGGAAACAGATGGAGAAATGTTAAACAATGCGTACTTAGGTGCATTTGAGAATTCAAAAAATGGTGAGCGTGGAATATGGACACAGAAACAGCTTGTGAAGCTTGATATAAAGAAAAAAGATTAAAAACAGGATAACAGAGGAGGTAGCAGGGTTGTGAAGCAGATGTTAAAAATAGAAATAGAAAGGGCATTTGAGGGCACAGCGTTCAAGGTAGCACTTGCTATAGGATGTCTGATTTCTCTGGTACAGTTTTTTAATGTGGGTGTAAGGCATGCCATTAATCCATTGGAATTCTACTGGTATAACTGGCTGCACTTCCCATATACAGTTATAGATACATGGCTGGGAGCCAATACTGATGTTTATTATGAAGTATTTAACCGTGTTGTACCTTTGCTTGTGGCTATACCATATGCAGCAAGCTATTATACAGACAAACGTTCTGGAATAATCAATAACTACTATGTAAGGACAAAGAGAATTAATTATCTTGTAGCCAAGCTTGCCGCAGTGTTTCTTACTGGTGGGGCTATAGTTGTATTTCCACTTTTTATTAACTTTGTATCTACATCGGCTATCGTTCCAACCTTTTTATGGAAGACATCATCGTTTGAAATAGGTGCTGGTGCTATGTGGTCGTCAATTTTTTATAAAAATATGTATGTATATTATCTGCTTTACTTCATACTGGAGTTTGTGTGCGCCGGACTGCTTGCAACAATATCGCTTGTGGTTTCGCTGTGGATGAATAATACATTTGTAGTGTTACTATTTCCAACAATTCTTTGTGAATTTATGAACGTGGCATCAACATGGAGTTCAATTAATGCCATACATGGACTTGCGCCAAGAAGGCTGTTCAATATGGCACAGCTCACACCTAATTACTGGCAGAGTTATGTGATATTTATAGTGGTGATAGTTGTTTTTGATGTTGTTATATATTTATGGAGAGGGGTGAAGCGGGATGCAATATAAGAGGCTTAAGAAAAGACATATTGTGTACATAGTTATACTGGTGGTATGGCTTGCTGCCTGTATAACCGGATATATTAATGTTAATCGGAGATTTCCACAGCCGGCAGAGGACTTCTATTCTAAAGGGGATACGGTTGAATATGAGGGAATGGAGATAACAGCAGAGGAACTGTCTTATATGGATGCAGCCGGCTTTAAGAGCAGGTATCAGACTGTTAGTCAGGATAATTGGATTCGTAATGATGATAAGTATAAAGACAGAAGATGGTTTGTAGCAAAGTTTAATATGAAAAATGTATCAGACAGTAAGAAGGTAGTAGAACTTGATATACTTCCCAACCTCCAGCTTACAGGATATCCGGTGGGATATTCTAATCAGGGTCAGGCAATAACCGTAAACAGTGATGAAGATACTGTAATTATGCCTGGTGAGGAAAAAGAGATAGTAATATATTTCACAGTTGCTAATTCTCCTTCAAGACCTGTAAACCAGAAAAAGCTCATAAAGTCAGACTTTTATATTGACCTGTCAGTATATCCCGACCATAAAGCTATTGTATTTCACGGGGTTGATGACTCCTGCGATATTGATGATTAGTGAATTATATAAGGTCAGATTATTAAGAGGGGGGGTTGTTATTGAAGAAAATAAAAGAGCTGCTTATGGTTAATGACACTGGTATGTCAATAGGACTTCTTATTATGATAACTGTTTTTATTCCGGTGATGACAAGAAAAAATCTGTTTTATGGTTTATCGCCATGCCTGTATGATGTATACATTAACCTGAGTATGTATGGTACAGGACCTGTGCTTGTTCCGTTTGTATTATTTTATATATTATATGTGGAAAGGCATAACTTTTCTGCAATGATGGTTATAAGATATAAGAATAAGAGCAGCATATGGAAGAAATGTGTTAAAGACCTTGCACTTATGTGTGCGATTGCAGCAATATATACATATATTGTAGCAACAGTGAGTGGTCTTTTGCTTACACATACGGTATATAACTGGAATATCGAGGATAGCAGATGCTTCGACCAGACAAGGCAGTTGTGCCAGTTTCCGCCATCACTTCTGTTTATAAGTTTTACATATATATTGCAGTCCTTCAGTGTGTTTTTTATTATGGGACTTATTATGATGGCTTTATGGTGGATATCAGATAAGAAGTGGGTCGGATATCTGTGTGCCATTGTTGTTATGCTTATACAGTCCAATGACAAGCTGAACCAGATATCGAAGGGCTTATTATGGAGAAAGTCAGTTATAAGCTATGGTCTGTACAGGAAGGGAATTAATATACCTAATAATATATTGCTTCCAATTGTTGCATCAGTCAGTGTATTGATTGTCACAAGCCTGCTTGTCAGGCTAAAGAAAAAAGAATTTCTGGAAAATAATTAAACAGTGTGCAGAAAAGGGGGATATATGATAAAACGGTCAAAGTTAAGGATACTTAGGCAGCAGATAGCATATGATATAAGACAGGGGATTATATATCAGTGGAAGAAGTACGCTATGCTGCTTATTGTATACATAGTGTGTATTGTAAGCTTTATAATACGATGTAAGACGAACAGGCATATTGAGTCATATACGTGTGGCGATATGGTTATGTGGATGTTAAAAGGCATGAAAAAAATAGAATCAGGCAGACATATGAATATTGATATACCGTCAGTATATATATTTCCAAATGTTATAATAGCATTTATAGTTGGAAATTATATCATAAAAGACCTTTACGGCTATGGAAAAAGTGTTCTTCTAAAGGCGGGCAGCAGAATTAACTGGTGGATAAGCAAGTGCATATGGTGTCTGGTATCAGCTCTTGTATGCTATGGAATGATGTATATAGTAATAGCGGTGGCTGGCATATGTACAGGAAGCTTTTCAATAAGCCCGACACAGGAGGTATGCTGTTATATGATTAATATGGACAGGCAGTATATAGAAAATGTGGATATTGTAAGGCTTATGCTTTCGGTTATGGGGACAAGTCTTGTTATGACGATGACACTTAATATGATACAGATTACAATAGGACTTATATTATCGCCGACTATCGGCTATATGGCGGTTATGGTTTTTCTGGTTGTTGCAGCATTTTCAGACAGTCCTGTTATAGTAACTCTTTACTGCATGGCCGTAAGAAGCGGACTGTATATGCCATCAGGCTATAAAATAGCACCGGCGCTTATAATTATGTGTATAATGATTATGGTGTGCGCCATAGCAGGAGCAGTGTATTCATCGCATATGGACATAATAAGCAAAAAAGCAGAATGGCAGAACCCGGATTAACAGATTGACGAATAAAACCGCAGCTTTTCCACATACTACCCATACAGCATAATTATGGAAATAAACAGTGCAAATGTATATGGAATGGAGGTTTTATATGAAGGCAACGGGAATTGTGCGCAGGATTGACGACCTTGGAAGGATAGTTATACCTAAAGAAATCAGAAGAACTTTAAGGATAAGGGAAACTGACCCGATGGAGATATACACGGATATGGATGGGCAGATAGTCTTAAAGAAGTATTCACCGATGGGGGATATAACTGCATTTGCAGGGGAATACGCAGAGTCGATGGCGGCTAATACAGGAATGACGGTTGCAATAACCGACAGGGAGCAGGTAATAGCGGCGGCTGGCAATGGAAAAAAGCTAATTCAGGGAAAGCAGATATCTAAAGAGCTGAATATTATTATGGATGAGAGAAGAAGTGTTGCGGCAAGTCTTGGAGAGCCGTCATATGTATCAGTTGTGCCGGATTATGAGTGCAGGCAGGAGGCGGTAAGCCCGATAATATGTGCAGGAGATGTGCTTGGAACTGTTATTATGCTGACAGACGACACAGGACATAAGTTTACAGACGGTGAAAAATGTATCGTCAAAGTAGCTGCTGACTTTCTCGGAAAGCATATGGCGGGCTGATAATACTTGCAAGAAAGGACTGATATAGGCTATACTGTGCATACGCACAGACAGCTTAGAAACATTGTTATAAGTAACTGGGAGGGAAGTGCTGTATATATGTATAGTACTTCCTTTTCGTACAGTATATACAGTTAGCAAAGTGTATAAGAATAAGCAGATTAATGAAGGGCTGTCGTTTTAGAACAGGCGTTACTAATAAATGCAGTATCAGCAGGGATTAGTGCCGGTCTGATATTGCAAATATTTAATGAGGACTATGATTTAATAGTTATAAAGACCTTGGAGAGGGTCTATAAAAACTACTACTATATAATTACGAGGATTAATTATGAGATTAGACAAGTACTTAAAGGTATCAAGACTTATAAAAAGACGTACAGTAGCCAACGATGCATGTGATGCAGGAAGAGTTATGATTAACGATAAGGTGGCAAAGGCATCGGTGGATGTAAAGGTCGGTGACATTATAGACATATCTTTTGGCAATAAAAATGTCAAGGTAAGGGTTACTGATGTAAAGGATACAGTAAAGAAAGAAGAAGCAAAGGAAATGTTTGAGTATATATAATGCATATTTTTACCAGCACCTTAATATACTAGACAAGTAGAGTTAGTTTGTCAGGTTGAAAGGAGCAGGGGAGTATGGAGGAAACAAGAAGAGTAAGACATCCTCACACAGTTCGCATGGAAGATAGAAAAAAAGTGGAATTCACAGGGATTACCGATGTCATATCCTTTGAGCCGGTCAAGGTTATGCTGGAGTCGGACTATGGAGTTATCGTTATAAAGGGCGATGCGCTTCATGTTAATAAGCTTTCTGTGGAGAAGGGGGAACTGGATGTCGATGGAAGGATAGACTCTTTGGTGTATTCCCAGAACAGTCCGGCAGGAAAGAAGGGCGAGTCCTTAGTAAACAGGCTGTTCAGGTAGTATAGGTTATGACGGCTGGAATAGTATGGGAGAGCAGCACGATATGCCGCACTCTCTGGTGGGGAATGGTTTTTGCAGCAGAATATGACACTATAAGGATATTCCGCAGGATAGTAAGACATAAGACACTGATAGTTCCAGTTATTGAGGACATATTATACTGGCTTTATATCGCTGTGAAGGTGTTTTCTATCTGTTTTTATGTGAATGACGGGGTTATAAGGGCATTTATCATAGCTGGCTTTATTATGGGCGCAGGTCTTTATATAAAGGCACTTAGCAGGTATTACATAAAATATGGCGTGAAGCTTATACGTTTTTTAATAAAAGTAATACAAATAATTATAATAAAACCATTGAAATTCCTGTTGTCAGTGGTTAGAATGGTGACAGGAAAGCTGTTATATCCTGTTGTGTGGAGCGGCAGGAGGATTAAGGGCAGATATATTAAAGCCTGTAATGGACTTCACATCAAAAGAAGCGGTAAGAAAATATAATAGCAGGATTATGATTGTGTATACAGAAATGGAGCGGTATATATGAGATTTGAAACCAAAAGAGAAAGGGAACTTAGAAGAAAAAGACAGAAGCGTTCAGCGATACTTGGTATGGTGTTTGCCATGCTTGTAGTTGTGGGACTTGGCATACTTTTATGGAATGGAAAGAAACGCATAGAAGCTAAGAATGTTGAGTATGAAAAGGAGATTACAGAGCTTCAGGCACAGCTTGATGATGAGCAGAAAAGAACAGATGAACTTAACGAATACAAGAAGTATATACAGACGAAAAAGTATGTTGAAGATGTGGCAAAGGATAAGTTCGGACTTGTGTATCCTGATGAGATAATATTCAGGGGAAAGAAGTAGGGAGTTATTTTTTGCGAAATCAGCTTAAAATTAATATGATTTGCAGGGCAGGCGGCATTACGGGCTGTTATTACGTATAGCGTATGACAGCTGGTGTGCCGCCTGCTTTTTTATTGTTAATAAAATATGACATATTTTTTGTGTACAAGCATATATAATTATGTGGTGGTGGAAAAATGTAGCTGTTAGGCTATGGTGGAAATCATCAGGCTGCTGGCTGCTTATTGCATTATAATTTATGCAGTCCTATGTGGCATCCGAAGTTTGTGCGGTGTAATGGTATCTTTGAGGGGAGACATATATGAGTAGAAGTGAAGAATTGTGTATGACATATACGGTGAGCAGGCTTTCTGAAACGGCGAAGACATTCAGGAGGCTTGGAGAAGCTTACGAAAGCGCTTCAGGAGAAGAAGCACAGAGTCCATGCTTTAAGCATCAGCTTTTTTTAGTGGCAGATATTCTTGACGATTGTACGCTTATGCAGATGCAGGCGGACAAGCCCTCTAAGAGTGTGTTCAGGGATATGTCATCAAGGGCGCTTATATCGGGGATAGTTATCAGGGAAGTAAATGTGCTTAAGAATAAGACTGGTAAAAATGAGATCGTAGTGCTTGCCAAAACACTTGGCAAGGGATGTGTATCGGAAAGAAAGATAAGAAAGATAGTGTCGGATGTTCTTGGCTGTGGATATTATTCAGACCACAATAACAGGCTTGTCGTTAATGATGAGAGCCAGCAGTATGTGTATCATCAGGAGAACCGTTTCCGTTTTCTGTACGGAGTTGCAAGGGAATGTAAGGATAAAGGCGGTTTTAATGGGGACAATTTTATGGTTTCCAATCTTGCGTGTGGAAAAGTCGTTGCCGCGATAGCAGACGGCTGTGGAAGCGGAAAGAGAGCATTTATTGAGAGCCGGATGGTTATCGAGCTTATGGAAAACTGTATCGATGCAGGGTTTGAAGAAAGAACAGCAATAGATTTCATCAATTCAGCATATATAAATGGAGGCGGCAGGGGCAATCCCGTAACTATGGATATGAGCGTGGTTGACTGTCAGTCGGGGATAATGCACTGCATAAAGCTAGGGGCGGTGTCTACATTTATAAAAAGAGATGGCTGGGTCGAGATAATAAAGTCCTCCACCCTGCCTATGGGGGTGTTAGAGCAGGTCGACTATGACTGCACCGACAAAAAGCTGTATGACGGCGATTATGTTATTATGATAAGCGATGGTGTTCTTGATAATCTTCCGTGTGTGAACAAGGAGGAAAAGCTTGTTGAGATAATCAACGCAGTTAAGATGAAGAAGCCAAAGGCGATAGCGGAGGAGATACTGAAAGCATCGATGGGCTATAATAATGAAAAAGCATTTGACGATTGCACAGTGCTTGTGTTTGGGGTGTTTGATACATATAGTGGAAATAAAATGTAGCGGATTGGAATTTTGACTTTATGAGAGGGAGTATATATAATATATGGGTTGATTTTTGAACTATTAATAGGCGAATATTGGGTAGGGTGCTATGTGCCAGTGGCACATGTTTAGCACGGACCGAAGCGGAGTGTAGATGTGGGAGTGCGTAGCACGGAACAATCCGTAGGTATCATAGTTGGGGGCTTTTGCCCCAACATCATTAATATATAATCCCAACATATGTTAAAGATAAGGATGAGAAAGAAATGGACAAGCAGGCGGTTAGAATAGAAGAAAAAGTACACAGCTATATAAGAAGTAACCATATGCTTGATGACTGCAGGCATATAGTGGTGGGTGTGTCTGGCGGCGCAGACTCAGTGTGCCTTTTGCTTATGCTGTGCGATTATGTAAAGAAGCATAAAATGGACATATGCATACACGCAGTCCACGTAAACCATATGATAAGGCAGGAGGCAGCAGATGATGAGAATTTCACCAGAAAGCTGTGTGAAAGCGTTGGGGTAGACTGTTATGCGGCACATATTGACTGCATAGGCATAGCCAGGGAAAAAGGTCTTACTGTTGAGGAGGCAGGAAGACTTGAGCGTTACAGGATATTTGATGAGATAGCAAAGAAATATAAAGATGACGGCGGCGTTATGATAGCGGTTGCACATCATATGAACGACCAGGCAGAAACAGTTCTTATGAATATGGCGCGCGGTACATCGCTTAAGGGAGTGCGCGGAATAGTGCCGGTGCGTGACAATATATGCAGACCTTTGTTATGCATAACAAGAGGCCAGATAGAAAGTGTTCTGTCAGCCAAAGACCAGCCATATGTCACAGATGTCACGAACTTCGACAACGATTACACAAGAAATGCCATAAGAAATGTGATACTTCCTTATATGTGTGAGCATATCAACCCAAAGGCAGTAGAGAATATCTCATCAATGGCTGTCAATATCCGTGAAGCTGAAGAATATATGGACAGACAGGCGGACAGGCTTTATAGTGAGTGCGTGAGTGAAAAGGATGACACTATAAGAATGTCTGTTTCAGTGCTTAAGAGTGCTGATATGGTGCTTGTCAAGCGTGTTATATACAGATGTCTTGTAGAGCTTGCGGGGAGAGCCAAGGATATTTATTCTGTAAATGTTTCGGATATAGCAGCGCTTATGGATATGCAGACGGGAAGAACAATACATTCAGTGTATGGCATATATGCCATAAGGGAATATGATGATATAGTGCTTAGAAAGAGGCAGGACAAGTCTTGTATACAAGGGAAAGATGGCAGTAATGCTGATAATGTTGGCAGCGGCAAAGAGCTATATGATAAAAATGTATGTGAATATGATGTAGAAGTAGACATAAGTGCTCTTTCATCATCAATAACTGTAAACATTGGCAAAAACATATACATCCCCGGAGAGGGCGGAAAATATGCCGAAAGTATCACATTTTTGCTTGTTGATAAAAAAACACTATCAACAGATAAAAAAAATACTCCGGATAATGCTAAAATTTGCGTAAATAAATCAAATAACGGCTATGCTAAATATTATGATTATGATAAAATTAATAAATTACTGAATGTAAGATTCAGAAAACCACAGGACGATATAGTGGTATCGAAGACCGGAAACGTAAAGAAGTTGAAAAAAGAGCTTGTTGACAGGAAGATACCATCATCATACAGGCAGGAGATACTTCTTGTGTGTGATAACAATCATGTGCTATGGGCATGCGGGGTGAGAAGAAGTGAGAGCTGTCTTGTGGACGATACAACCAGCCGTGTGCTTGAGATATTGATTAATGTGAAAGAGAGGAATTAAATATGGCAGATATGCATAAGATAAGTGTAATGATATCAGAGGATGAGCTTCAGGCAAAGATAGCAGAGCTTGGTGAAAAGATTAGTGCGGATTATGAGGGCAAGGAAGTAAAGCTTATATGTATCCTTAAGGGAAGTGCTTTCTTCTGCTGTGAACTTGCAAAGAGAATTACAGTTCCTGTAAGAATAGACTTTATGCAGACTTCAAGCTATGGAAGTGGTACTAAGTCAAGTGGAAACATAGTTATCAAGAAAGACCTTGATGAGTCGATTGAGGGTGAGCACGTAATCGTAATCGAGGATATTATCGATTCAGGTAATACACTTTACAGACTTATGCCTATGTTAGAGGCACGTAACCCGGAAGATATATGTATATGTACACTTCTTGATAAGCCAGACAGAAGAGAAGTAGATATAGATGTTAAGTATAACGGCTTTAATATACCTGATGAGTTCGTAGTAGGATATGGTCTTGACTACGACCAGATGTATAGAAATCTTCCTTTTATCGGTGTTGTACATCTTGAGGATGAAGAACAGTAAAATGTAAATGTGCATAAGCTGTCAGATTATACAGCAGTAAAGATAGTATGTCAGCGTAGAGTGCATATACATCATTGAAAGATTGTCAGGAAGATGCTTAAGAATGGAGAATAATAATGGATAATAAAAAAGGTGTAAAATTCTCAGGCGTGGGAATTTATCTGTTTATTGTAATTATTGCGGCGATGTTTATTATGTATGTATCGCGTATGAATTCAGGTACAAGCGATTACACATATAGCGAATTCGTCAGCGATGTAAATAAAGGAAAAGTAGAAAGCGTTGTAATAAGACAGAATTCAGAAGTACCAACAGGTGTTTTGTCAGTTAAAGTAAGCGGTGTACAGAGTGTTAAGAGCGTATACGTATCAGATGTCAATCAGGTTGAGGAAATACTGCTTGATAAAGATGTAACCTACACACTCAGGGATGTGACAAGACAGAGTGTGCTGCTTACATCTATACTGCCATTCGGACTTAGTATAGTAGTAATCATATTTGTTATGATGATGTTTACAAGACAGTCAGGCGGCGGTGGCAACGCTAAGATGATGAACTTTGGAAAGAGCCGCGCACGTATGATAAGCGGTGAAGATAACAAGGTTACATTCAAGGATGTTGCAGGACTTAATGAAGAGAAGGAAGAGCTTGAGGAGATAGTTGATTTCCTTAAAGACCCTGTAAGATATACTTCACTTGGCGCAAGAATTCCTAAGGGTGTCATATTAACAGGTGCTCCCGGTACAGGTAAGACACTTCTTGCAAAGGCAGTTGCCGGAGAAGCCAATGTGCCATTCTTTAGCATATCAGGTTCCGACTTCGTTGAAATGTTTGTCGGTGTCGGTGCTTCACGAGTAAGAGATATGTTTGAAGAAGCCAAGAAAAATGCCCCTTGTATCATATTTATTGATGAGATAGATGCTGTTGCCAGAAGAAGAGGAACAGGTATGGGCGGCGGACACGATGAAAGAGAACAGACACTTAACCAGATGCTCGTTGAGATGGATGGTTTCGGCGTGAATGAAGGCATCATCGTTATGGCTGCCACTAACAGAATAGATATTCTTGATCCTGCTATACTCCGTCCGGGAAGATTTGACAGAAAGATAGTTGTCGGAAGACCGGATGTACAGGGAAGACTTGAGATATTACAGGTTCACGCAGCCAAGAAGCCACTTGGTGATGATGTTGACCTTGAGAAGCTTGCAAGAACTTCAGCCGGCTTTACAGGTGCCGACCTTGAAAATGTGCTGAACGAAGCAGCTATCGGAGCAGCCAGAAAGAAGTCAAAGTATATAACAAATGCAGATGTTGAAGAAGCATTTATAAAGATAGGAATTGGTGTTGAAAAGAAGAGCAAGATTATATCTGATAAGGAAAAGAAGATTACAGCATACCACGAATCAGGTCATGCTATACTGTTCCACCTCCTTCCGGATGTAGGTCCTGTCCATACTATATCAATCATTCCTACAGGTATGGGCGCAGCAGGTTACACTATGCCGCTTCCAGAGCGTGATGAGATGTTTAATACTAAGGGAAAAATGCTTCAGAATATCATAGTAAGTCTTGGTGGACGTGTCGCAGAGGAGCTTGTGTTTGATGATATAACAACAGGTGCTTCACAGGATATAAAGCAGGCTACACAGACAGCAAGGGATATGGTTACTAAGTACGGTTTCTCTGATAAGCTTGGACTTATCAACTACGATACAGACAGTGATGAGGTATTCATAGGAAGAGACCTTGCACATACAAGACCATATGGCGAAGATGTTGCAACACTTATCGATAAAGAGGTTAAGGATATTGTTGATGAGTGCTACGCAAAGGCTAAGAAGCTTATATCAGAACATATGGATGTGCTTAAGAAGAGTTCAGAGCTTCTCCTTGAAAAGGAAAAGATATCAAGGGAAGAATTTGAGGCACTGTTTACGGATGATGCAGGTGATATGGTATTCTAATCAGGTCATTAAGCAGCAAAATGCGTGGTAAAGTATAACGATAATTAATATATTTTAAATAAAAACAGACACCCAAGTAGTGATTAATTGCTGGGTGTCTGTTTTTTCGTGAAATAACATTACGAATAGAATATATACATATTTTTCCATAAAAAGCCTTTATATAGCTTGACTTATACAAAAATGTAGGTGTATATTAAAATATACGTATATATATCAGTAGTATAGTGATGTCGAGGTAGCGTGCTATGTGCTGGTGCCAGTGGCACATATTTAGCACAGACCGAAGCGGAGCGTAGACGTGGGAGTGTATAGCATGGAACAATCCGTAGGCATTAAAGTCGTGTTTTTTACCCAGACATCAGTACAATAAAGCTAAGGAGGATTTATGAAAAAGTTAAATTGGTTAGTAGGCACTTTAGCAGCTATCGCAGTTGTTCTGGGAACAGCTTTCGGTATACGTTCTGTTCAGGCTGCTGATAGTGAGAGTAAAGCTGCCAGTGACATGGTATTTGAGGAGGAGGGCAGCTATTATTCAGTTTATATGAATGCAGGCGACCAGGTATGGCTTGCAGACACAGAAGAAAAAAAGACCTTCACCGTTATTGACAATGATGGTTCGGTTTATCATGTTGATAATACAGATGGTAAGTATGGTAAGATTTGCTGGGTATCAGGAACAAATGTAGGTAAGCATATTCCAGTCGATTTAGGAAATGGTATAAAGTTTTATAATTTTGATGGAAGTGAAGCCTTTGGTGGCGTTACATTTGGTTATTCAACACGAGCAGTAATTGTTGGTGGCGTTGAATATTTAGCAGATCATAATTATTCAACAGGACAATATACATATTATGATGTAGATGGTAATAATATAGCCACAAGACTGGATACAGATGGCAAGGAAGTAACAAGTGTAGGAATTGCCGATAATGATAATTCATATTTTTATGCAACATGCGATATGGATGAGTATGTATATGACGGCAATCTTAACCGTGTTGGTATAATCCGTACAGATGGCAGCCAGATGACAACGATATCTAAGGCTGGCGACTACTATGATGGTATGTTTGAGTATTCCATAGATGGTGTTACATATACTAAGTCATATGTTTATGACAGCTCTTTCAATCGTGTAGACTTATTCGGTCTTGATGGATACACACTTGTAAGCTTTTCCCAAATTGATGATTATTATCTTGCATTATATTCTTATGAGAAAGATGGTAACGTATATTATAAGGAATATATATATGATAATAATTTCAACATTACAGATAAAGGTCAGGTTGATGGCTATCGTATGAGATTTTTAAACTGGGGCTATGATAATTATTATCTTGTAGAATATGAAAGTGAAACAGAAGAAAATGCTAATAGCTGGTTTAGATATAAAAAATGGTATTATAAAGATTTCACACCATTTTCATCACAGCAGCCTTTATCTTATAAGTCAGATGAAAAGATTGTTGACCCATCAGTATACTCACAAGTTATACAGACAGTGTCTCAATTCAATATCGGTACATATGGAAATGTTGCACTTGAAAATGGATATACTTTATATGACGAAGGTATAGCTGAAAGACATAATACAGGTTATATAGCCGGATATAAAGTATATATCGGAATGAAAGAATACGAAAATCGTGAATGTGATTTTGCGTTATTTGATGAGAATGGTAAAATAATTACTGAACTTGGAAAAGTTAAGAATTCATATTCTTTTGATATGTCATTAACAAGAGGCGACAGAATTGTCTATGCTGGAAAGATTATCAAGGTAAGCAGAAAATCACAGGATACTACAAGCTTTAACGGACTTTGCCAGGATGAAAACGGCAACTGGAACTATTATGTAAATGGTGCTGTTGATAATACATATACAGGACTTGCAGCTAACGAATATGGCTGGTTCTATGTAAGTAACGGAACAGTTGACTGGAGTTACACAGGACTTGCTAATAACGAGTATGGCTGGTTCTATGTAAGCGGAGGCGTGCTTGACTGGAGTTATACAGGCCTTGCAGGTAACGAATACGGCTGGTTCTATGTAAGCAATGGAACAGTTGACTGGGGTTACACAGGACTTTCAGCTAACGAGTATGGCTGGTTCTATGTAAGTAATGGAACAGTTGACTGGGGTTACACAGGACTTTCAGCTAACGAGTATGGCTGGTTCTATGTAAACAACGGAGCACTTGACTGGAGCTATACAGGCCTTGCGGCTAACGAGTATGGCTGGTTCTATGTAAGCAACGGAGCACTTGACTGGGGCTATACAGGCCTTGCAGCTAACGAATATGGCTGGTTCTATGTAGGCAACGGAGTACTTGACTGGAGTTATACAGGTCTTGCCAACAATGAAAATGGCTGGTTCTATATAAGCAATGGTATGCTTGACTGGAATTATACAGGAACAGCAACTAATGAATATGGAACATGGAATGTAGTTAATGGACAGGTTGTGTTTTAGGATAATGATACCAGGGTCAAAAGGTCTACACCCACATGAGCTTGCTCATAGGTGGGTGTATGACCTTTTGACCCGCCCCAATATGAGCATAAAAGTGGGATGATAGTCCCACGATATGCGAATATTGGGTAGAATTGTGGGAGTGCGTAGCACGGAACAATTCGTAGGTATCATAGTTGGGGGCTTTTGACCCCAACATCAAAATAATATTTATATTATAAACAATAATGTCCGGCAATAAGATATATTTATATGTGTTATATCTAAGAGATTATTTCACAGTAAAATATCAGATTGCCGGACATTTTTATATTTAGCTGTGAGGGCGTGGTGATTAAATGTGAAGAAAAACATAGATATTGTTATCAGGTGGATATTGTATATTTATGCGGCAATATTTCCATGGTGTACATACGTTAAAAAATTATATTATAATTCAGAAGAAAAAAGACTTATATCTTCGGAAATATCGGGCATAAGTGATGCTTTTGTATATACAAAGGCATGGATTACCGTGGCAGCCGCCGCAATATTGCTGGTGCTTATAATATTACAGGTTGTTATATATAAACAGAAGATTTTTGGTTTTAGCATAACTAACAATAAAATAGTTACAGTATGTATAGGGATATACATTTTCTGTACGGTTATTTCAACATTGATAGCGGCTAACAGAAAGACGGCGCTATGGGGAGGAACAGCAGGCTGCGAAGGGGTATTTGTATTATGTGCGTATGTCATAATTATGCTGTCGGTGAAATATAGCTGTCATACATACAGAGCGCAGTATGGAAGTACCGCAAAAAGTCCTGTAGAGTACATTGTACTGACAGAGGCGGTAATACTCACAATACTTACAGGTGTTGAGCTGTTTTATAAGCCTGTTGCACAGATAATAATGGGGAGTGAATATGAGAATACATATGGTGATATGATTAGTCTTACATTTAACAGCCCTTCATATTGTGCAGCATTTATAATATTATTAGCTCCCTTCTGTATACATTATCTCTTACAGGCAGGAAAGCTGTTAAAGACTTTGGTGTGGAGTGGATTATCTGTAAGCGTGATAACAGCGGTCATACTTACGAGGTCGACAGCCGCATTTTATATAGTATTGTTTGAAACAGCCTTAGTTGTAATAGTAACTGCGGTATTACACACGCACGGCACATCGGAGGTAGCAAAGAAGGAGGCGGGTATAAAGAGTAATACAGCAGCCAAAGCCACACCTGCCGGACAGGCGGCTGGTATGCCAGATAATAGCATAAAAAGTAATACAGCAGCCAAAGCCACACATGTAGGACAGGCGGCTGATATGCCGGATAATCGCATAAAAAATAATATTGCGGTTAAAGCCCTATGCTTAACGGGTGTTATTGTATGCGTTATTATAGTGAATGTAATATCAGGCAGCCGAATTACAGACTCCGCATTAAACAGTGCCGTCAATAAGACAATTGCCATACATTCTGACAATTATTATATGGTAAGAGGTATAAGCGTTGACAAAGGTTCGGTTACAATAAAGGGCAGCAGCAATGCATTAAAGTGCATAATCAATGATGAAGGAAATATATATTTTACTGACGGGTATGATAATATTTTAAATATCAGGTCTGATGGGGACAGTATAACATTTCCTTATCCTTACGATATGATTAGTGCAGGCTTTGAAAACAGCGCTTTATGGCTGGACTTAGGATATAAAGGAAGGATAAGCTTTGCGATAAAGAATGGACAGTTTTATCCAATGGCTGCCGATGGTTCTTTGATTAATGATATATCCTCAGGCGATAAGGCAGGGGAAGAACTGTATACAGACAGCTATAAGAAAATAGACGCGCTATTTACGGGCAGAGGCTATATATGGAGAAAGACACTGCCGCTGCTTAAGAATACAATTATATTCGGACATGGAGCAGGAACTTTTGGCTTGTATTTCAAGCAGTTTGATTATGCCGGGCTGCTGAATTCGCAGGGAAATGTAGATCTCATAGTTGACAGACCGCACAGTATGTACATACAGATGGCATTCAGTCAGGGAATATTGTGTATGACGGCATATGCCGTTATGGTTATTACGGTAATAATCACATTTATAAAAGATAATAAATGTAAAAATATCAATAAACTGCCAGTGATAATAGCTGTTATCGGTTTTTACATAATGGAGCTGATAACGGACAGCAGTGTCACTGTTAATCCGATATTCTGGGCTGTGCTTGGACTTATAATGTAAATTGTACAAGCTGGATAGTACCAATAACTACTGATGCGATAAGCTGTGCTGGGACTTACAATGTGAATTGTACTTACGCAAGAACAAACACTGTACAATATGCACAAAAAAACTTAATAATAATTGTTAATTTTGTGAACACTTATGGCGCTTGGTATGATATTATAATTAACGTAAAAACCCCCAATACATTATATATTTTTTGCTACACCCCATAATAAGTGAAATACCTTCTCCAAAAAGGACAGTCCACCCAGACTGTCCTTTTTACTTTATTATAAAGAAATCTTAAGAAGTACATCTTGTGGTTGAATAAATGTACGTAATGATATAAAATTATATATGATTAATGTCAAGGAGTAGATTCTATGATAATAAGCGCAGCAGTAGAGAATCTGACGTCGTGGGAAAAAAAGTTACTGTATATGTGTAATGCAAGACCAACCATTAACACAAGAGCTTTATACTCAGATGTTACAGAGGACTATAGAAGTCCGGCAGAACCGATGCCGGGGGATACAGTAAAGATAAGACTGAGAACGGGGCGGTATAATGTAGACAAAGCTTATATATATGTCAACAACGTAGAATGCCCTATGACAAAAATCAAGGCAGTTGGGCTTTTTGATTATTATGAGGCCAGCGTTAAGGTTGGAGAGGAAAAGCTTTACTATTATTTTAAAGTTGAAACTGGAAAGGTTGTATGCTATTACAATCAGATAGGTGCAATAAAGGAACTTAATGTTTATTATAATTTCCAGATTATGCCAGGATTTAAGACACCGAAATGGGCAAAGGGTGCAGTTATGTACCAGATATTTACAGACAGATTTTGTGACGGTGATAAGTCGAACAATGTGCTTGATAATGAGTACAGCTATATCGGAGAACACGTCTGTCAGGTGAAAGACTGGGATAAGTATCCGGCAACGATGGGAGTAAGGGAGTTCTATGGCGGCGACCTTCAGGGCGTGCTTGATAAGTTAGATTACCTCAGTGACCTTGGAGTTGAGGTTATATACTTTAATCCGCTTTTTGTATCCCCATCTAACCATAAGTATGATATTCAGGATTATGATTATATAGACCCACATTTTGGGGTTATAAAGAAAGATGATGGCGAGCTGCTTAGTGACGGCGACCAGAATAATACCCATGCGACACGTTATATAAACAGAGTCGCAAGCAAGGAAAATCTTGAGGCGAGCAATGCATTTTTTGCAAATGTCGTTGAACAGATTCACCGCAGGGGAATGAAGGTCATAATCGATGGTGTGTTCAATCACTGCGGCTCATTTAACAAGTGGATGGACAGAGAGCATATATACAGCTCAAGTGAAGATGATTATGAGTGTGGAGCATATGAGAGGTACGAAAGTCCTTATCACAGCTTCTTTAAGTTCTATGGCAACCAGTGGCCTGATAATGGTTCTTATGAGGGCTGGTGGGGGCATGACACACTTCCTAAGCTTAATTACGAGGAGTCACAGGAGCTTGAGAACTATATACTTGATATAGGCAGAAAATGGGTGTCAGCACCTTACAATGTTGATGGCTGGCGGCTTGATGTCGCAGCAGACCTTGGATACAGTAAGGAATATAACCATGAGTTCTGGAAGAAGTTCAGAAAGGCTGTGAAGGAGGCTAATCCCGAGGCGGTTATTCTGGCTGAGAACTATGGCGATTCATACGACTGGTTACAGGGTGATGAATGGGATACTATTATGAATTACGATGCATTTATGGAGCCTGTGACATGGTTCTTAACTGGTATGGAAAAGCACAGTGATGAGATGCGTCCTGATTCACTTGGTAATCCTGACTATTTCTTTGGTGCGATGCATCACAATATGGCACGTATGGGTGGACAGAGCTATGCAATATCCATGAATGAGCTGTCTAACCACGACCATTCAAGATTTCTTACAAGAACTAACCACGTTGTAGGAAGAGTGGCAGAGTTGGGACCGGAAGCGGCTAACAAGAATGTCAACAAGGCAGTCTTTATGGAGGCGGTAGTTATCCAGATGACATGGCCGGGAGCACCAACAATATATTATGGGGATGAAGCCGGAGTATGTGGTTTCACAGACCCTGATAACAGAAGAACATATCCTTGGGGACATGAGGATAAGGAACTTATCGCGTTCCATAAGGATGTTATTAAAATGCATAAAGAGAATGAAGTGCTTAGAACAGGTTCGTATAAGCAGCTTTATTCAGCACACAATGTTATTGCATATGGAAGATTTTCCATGGATGATGCAGTAATCATTGTCGTAAATAATGGCGAAGATGAATTAAGAGTCAATATTCCGGTATGGGAGACAGGACTTGGTATGGATGCAGATGTTGAGCAGATAATGGCAACATTTGAAGGTGGATATACTATAGACAGGCAGGGCTACAGATTAAAGGATGGAAAGCTTGATATAGGCTTGAGAAAGACCTCGGCAGTCGTATTAAGAAAGCTTCGCTGGTAACATAGATATATTTAAGAATGGAGTTAGAAATGGCAGCAGATAATAATGACGGAAAGAAGATACAGCTTAACCGTAAGATGAGAATGTGGAATAAGTATAAGAATATTGTAATCGGTGTTGTGTCAGTTATAGTTATAGTGGCAATAGTTGCAGCAGTGTTAAAGATAGGAAGCATTGGCAGGAATGATAATTCAGGCCAGACAGCAACAGCAGATAAGAATAACAGCACTATGATGGCAGAAGCTACAACACAGCAGGCTGCACAGGCAGACACAGAGCAGAAGAATACAGACCAGACTACTACACAGGCTACAACAGCAGCATCGACTGGAAGTGTAGTTAAGATAACAGATAAAGCAGATGAAGAAGAATATACATCACAGAATTCGTTTAGTGATACAGTGTTATTTGGTGATATGATTATTGCAGGTATTGAAGACTATGGCTATCTTACTTCATCAACTATTGTATCAGATAACAACCTTACAACAGACAAGGCACTTAACTATGTGTCTGATGTAAAGGACAAAAATCCTTCAAAGGTATATGTACTTGTAGGTCTTAATGACCTTAACTATGGAACAAGAACAGCGGATAATGTGGCTGAAAGAATAGGAACACTTGTATCATCACTTAAGGAAAGCCTTCCATCAGCTAAGATATATGTTGTTTCACTGTTACCTATAACAGAGAACTTTGAGTCAAAGTCATCAGTTAAGATTAAGCAGACAGATATAGATGAAGTTAATAAGAAGCTTGCAGAAAGCTCAGCATCTATGGGCATGACATTTATTGATATAGCAGATGCTTTCAAGGATGGTTCAGGATATCTCAATACTAAGTTTTCAACAGGTGGATATAACCTTAACCATAATTATTATCCATTCTTCCTTAATAAGTTAGCAGGAGCGGCTAAGTAATGAAGTTTTATGTTATGACACTTTTTCCACAGATGATTCTGGATGGACTTAATACAAGTATAACTGGCAGGGCAATCGAATCGGGTGCACTGTCAGTTGAGGCTGTAGATATAAGAGATTTCTCACAGAACAAGCACTTAAAGGTGGATGATTATCCATATGGTGGTGGTGCAGGTATGGTTATGCAGGCAGGTCCTGTATGCGATGCATATGAGAGTATTGCCGCAAGGTGTTCTAAAAGACCGAGGGTTGTGTATATGACTCCGCAAGGACACACATTTAACCAGAGCATGGCAGAAGAATTCTCTAAGGAAGAAGAGCTTGTAATACTGTGTGGACATTATGAGGGCATAGATGAGAGAGCGTTAGAGCTTATCGTTACTGATTATGTATCCATAGGTGACTATGTGCTCACAGGCGGAGAACTTCCGGCTATGGTAGTTATAGATTCTGTATCAAGACTTGTTCCGGGTGTGCTTAATAACGAGGAGTCAGCGCGTACAGAGAGCTTTTCAGATGGACTGTTAGAATATCCCCAGTACACAAGACCGGCGGACTACAAGGGACTTAAAGTCCCTGATGTGCTTCTGTCAGGTCATCACGGAAAGATAGAAGAATGGCGCCATGAAAAGTCACTTGAAAGAACAAAGAAATACCGTCCAGACCTCTATGAAGAGTATGAGCGCAGCCAGAAAAATGAGTAGTGTTTCGGATACAGGCTCTGAACGGTAACAGGAAAATGAAATAAAAGATAACAATCAGTAAAATCTGGTTGACGGGTATAGATAAAGTATGATAATATATATAAGTCCTTTTGGTAAGAGATTATTACCTTGGATGTCAGTGATATGAGGTCGATACCGCCGTAGTCACGATATGCCTAGATAGCTCAGTCGGTAGAGCAGAGGACTGA
>ULYJ01029152.1_pt1 | contig 20779 bp, 9 predicted proteins | sample 1962111 | NCBI WGS metagenome assembly ULYJ01 (sample SAMEA4835861, study PRJEB28245) | human gut metagenome | biome: gut microbiome; material: fecal sample | place: Denmark | collected 2008
CGGCTTCTGGGGCCGGAGTTCCCATAACTACAGGCCTAAAAAGGTCGTGTTCCGTACATGCAAGGCTTCGGGAAAAAATACCGCAAGCCCTCCGGGGCGAGGATGATTTTTTCCACGAACCCGAAGGGCTTGGCCTTGCTTGTACGAGAAGAACACGAATTACCTTTGCCTGTGGTTATGGGGACTCGGCTACGGTATGCCCGTTTTTCCCGATATGTTTTTATTCCGTAAGATTGCAGCCGTTTATATGGCCTTTTCAGAAAGAAATGTTATCTTTGCAAGTGAGATAAAGAGTTATTTGAAAGCATGAGAAATATGGCGGTTCGGAACAGTCCGGCTTTTTCTTATCCATTGCCCGTTCTCGTGCGAGTTTTATCCAATCTGTTGATAGTCAAATAAAACCTACCTGATTACAACAAATATACATAAACTTCGGCATAACGCACCACATAAAAGTCTTGTCCATTATCCCAAGAGTTAGAAGTATCCGTAGGATCAAAATACTTATAAACATATACGGTAGACAGAGAAGCGGCAGCTCCGCCATATACATTGGCATACGGATTTGAAGCCGAAGTATCTATACCTCCTTTACCGTTCCAAAGCATACCGGGAACAAACAAAGTGCTATATAAACGCGGATCACGATTCTCAAAATGAGCAGGATTAGGCTTGCTGACATCCAAGCCACCCCCACCGTTCAGTTCGGCTATCTTCGTATCGGTAGTCGGTTTACCGTCTTTGCAATAATAAGCATCTGCCAAATCTATAGTACCATTCATTGCTTCCAGCGGAGTATTCCAATGCGCATTAAAAGCAGCACCTTCACTCATACCCGGTCCTTCATAACGGACTGCAAAAATGATTTCAGGAGAAGTTTCTCCACTTTGAGTAAACAGTTTGGCATAACTCGGATCAAGCGAGTATCCCAAACCTTGCACCTGCTTATAAGCAGCAATCGCGTCATCCCATTTTTCATTATACAAAGCCACACGCCCCAGTAAGGAAAGAGCAGCTCCTTTGGTGATATGTCCCCGTGAAGACGCATTTTGCGGAAGTACTTCAGCCGCATCCTGCAAATCAGTCATAACATGAGCCACAATAGCCGCACGGTCCGTCTTTTCACATTCAGCCTCGTCAATGGTCAAAGGGGCGGTCAGGAAAGGAACATCCTGATACGTCATAGTCAAGTTTATATACATCAATGCACGTATGGTCTTTGCCTCAGCCTGATAAATCGCCTTTTGGGAAGCATCCATATCCACTCTATCAATATTAGCAATCAGCACATTACAACGGCTGATCACTTCATAGCAATCTTTCCAATAACTGCCAATGATAGAAGAACTTGGGGTATGAATTCCCATAGCCATATCATAACCTTCCATCCAGCCACTCCAATTAAAATGCCCGCCATTATCTGATATACAATCCATATATAAAGGGCCCAATGAATATTGGTCGGAATTATAAAGCTGATTGCTCTGCAAAGCATCATAACAAGATGCCAACGCCATCAAAGCATCATCCGGCGTCTGCCAAAATGTATTGGATGAAGATTCTGTCAATGAGTCCCTCTGCAAAAAGCTGTCAGAGCAAGAAGTCAGCAAAGCTCCTGACAACAGAGCCAGCCCTATAAAGTTATTAATTGATTTCATAGTTGTTGCTTTTAAAATTTAACGTTAACACCAAATGAATAAGTTCTTGTATTGGGATGTACATCATTACGGGAATCTGTACTCAGTTTTTCAGGATCATAATCGTCCAAGGAAGTGAAAGTAAGCAAATTAGTTCCTGCCAAATAGAGTCTGATACTCTGAACGCCCAACTTGGTCAAAAACTCTCTTTGCCTGAAAGTATATCCGATTTCCAAATTCTTCAGACGCAAATAATCACCTTTTGTCAACCAAAATGAAGAATAGTTATTATTAATAGTTCCTCCCAAACGAGGCATGCTTCCATTCGGATTACTTTCAGACCATCTGTCCAACCAACGGCTAGTCTTGTTTCCACCGTTGGAAATAGTAGTTTCATCCCAATTATAACGATATACACCTGCAATGCCTTGCCAGAATGTATTGACATCAAAATCTTTATAAGAGAATCCCAGATTGAAAGAATACTGCATTTTAGGGAACGGATTTCCGATAATAGTACGGTCAGCATCATTTATATTACCATTATTGTCTATATCTTCATACATGATATCACCTAATTGCGGTTCCTGGTTGTTTTGCAGAATCTTCTGTCCGTTCGCATTTACACGGTCCAAATCTGCCTGGGTACGATAGATACCGATGGCTTTCAGCCCATAATAAGAGCCGATGGCTTCACCTTCACGATTGATCGTATTATCCTTAATGTCTTCTACCCCTTTCATATCAGTAATCTCATTTTTCACACCTGAAAGCGAGAAACCTGCCTGCCATGCCCAGTCACCTTTCTGATCGAAATAATTAGCAGCCAGTTCCCAACCCCGGTTACGAACCTTTCCCGCATTCTGATAAGGAGCATCCAAAGATCCCAGGAAAATACCCGGCATAGCGAGCTTCATCAAAATATCCGAGGTATTTTTCTCATACCAGTCAAAAGTGACATTGATCTTTCCACCCCAAAAAGCAGCATCAAAACCAAAGTCTGTAATAGTAGTTGTTTCCCATTTAATGTTCTCATTAGGTATCTTGGCAGTCTTCATACCAATCTGTTTGCTATCACCGAAATAGTAACTGCCACTAGCCGCCAATGTAGCCGCATAAGCATAGTTACCAATTTCCTGATTACCCAATTTACCCCAGCTACCACGCAATTTCAATGAGTGGAGGAACTTCACATTCTCCATAAATTTCTCATTTGTCATGATCCATGCACCCGAAAATGAAGGGAAGGTAGCATAACGATGTGCCTTGGGCATACGTGACGAACCATCGTGACGGACATTCATCTCTAACAGATAACGGCCTCCGTAATTATAATTCAAGCGTCCGAAGAATGACTGCAAGGAACTCTCTTCCGCTGATCCGGTCACATGGTCATTCATAGTACCTCCATCCATTTCATAAATATTATCGGTAGCGAATCCCTGCTTGGACGCCTCATTCTTGTCCCAACGGGTAGCCTGGATAGAATGGCCTGCCAACAGATTGAACGAATGTTTTCCTACAGAAAAATCATAGGTCAGAATATTTTCATTAATATAAGTCGTTTCCAGATAATGATAATCTGTCAGTTTATTGGTACCGACTGTGGTCAGCGCATTTCCTTCAGCATCGTATCTTATATTATTCTTCGGATTGAAAGTAGTCACATCGTTCATATAATATTTATAAGCCAGACTTGAACGGAACTTCAATCCTTTTATGATATCAATTTCACCAAAGAATTTACCATCAAAACGATAATGCTTGTTATCTTTATAGCCCATATTCAAAGCTTCAATCGGATTTTTGAATACGGATTGGGAAATATTGGGATTTCCATCCAAAAATCCATAATGTCCGTTAGAATAACGCACAGGAACAGTAGGACGGGTAAACCAAGTAAGGTAGCGCATCAAACCTTCACCGGTAACACTGGTAGTAGGCTCATCAATGTTCTGACGGCTTCCCGAAAGATTCAGACCTAATTTTACAATACCCAATTGTGCATCCAGATTGGAACGGAAATTAAAACGTTGATTGGCCGTTTCACGCAAGATACCATCCTGCTGGAAATACTGAGTGGAAATCATGTAATGTACCGCTTTACTACCACCGTTCACAGACAAATGGTGTTGGTGCATGGCTGCTGTACGAAACATTTCCTTAGCCCAATCGGTATTGGCAAAATGATCGGGGTCTGATCCGTTTTGCAACTTTTGTAACATTTCATCCGTGTATGCTTTGGAAGGCCAGCATTCGTTATACATCTTCGCCCATTCATAAGAATTCACATAATCGGGCAGCACGGTAGCTTCTTGCAAAGCGATACTACCGGAATATGTAATGGTAGGTTTCTGCTCACCGCCCCGTTTGGTAGTCACCAGAATAACCCCGTTGGCAGCACGTACACCATAAATAGAAGCCGAAGCCGCATCCTTCAATACGGAAACACTTTCAATATCATCTGCAGGGATTTCCGCAATCTGGCTTACCGAGCTTTCCACTCCATCGATCAAGACCATCGGATCATTGTGTTCAAAAGTTCCTACACCACGGATACGGATTTCGGGACTGTCATGACCGGCCTGGGCACCATTGTTGGTCAACATAACACCCGGCAAACGACCCTGAAGCATATTGGCAGTATTCGCTACCGGCATAGAAGCTACATCCTTGAAATTTACAGCAGCAACAGAACCCGTCAGATTTTCCTTCTTCTGCACGCCATAACCGACTACTACCACTTCGTCAATCATTTCCGTATCTTCCTTCAGATTTACATTCAGCACCGTATTGTCTTTCGAAATACGATATTCCTGATCGGAATATCCTATAAAAGAAATGACAATAGTAGAATTAGAAGCCACCGTGAGATTGAAATTACCATCCAAATCAGTCACCGTTCCATTGGTTGTTCCTTTTTCAACCACACTGGCACCGATGACCGGTTCGCCTGTGGCATCTTTTACAATACCGGAAACTTTAAACTTGTCTGCTTGCAGACTGGAAGCGCTCACATTCATCGCAGGGATGAAGAAGCAGAGACACAGCAATAGGCTCAGTACCCGGAATGTACTGGTTTCTGTCAGAGTTTTCATGTTCATAATACTTTTTTTAAAGGTCTAACAAATAAAGATAATTCGTTTTATTTGCCAGCAAAAGTAAGAGGAACAGAAAAGAAACAGGGAGAATTATTACCGGAAAAAGGCTGTTTATTCCCTATAGAGCCTATTTCCGGTAATAATCAGCCATCATACTTCATCATATACTCTGTAGGAGAAAGTCCGAATTTCTTCTTAAAGCAGGAACTGAAATATTTAGGGTCGTTGAAACCTACGGCATACGCCAAATCGGCTATACGGATTTTCTTTTTCTCGTCTATCAGCCGACAAGCCGCTTGCAAACGGACATTGCTGATAAATGCAGAGGGAGTAAGTCCGGTCAACAGTTTCAATTTATCTGCTAGTGTAGTCCGGGCCATACCCATCTCCGCCATAAACTGTGCATGTTCAAAATCACAATCACTCAAATGGGCATTCACACAATCCACCGCTTTCCGAATGAAAGCTTCGTCCATCGAGGTGTAATTTAATTCTTTGGCTTCAAAGACCAACTGCTTACGAAAATCCACTCCCATACGTTTGCGCCGTTTCAACAAGTTATCTATCTTGGCAAACAAGACAGAGAGGCGGAGCGGTTTACAGATATAACCATCGGCCCCAGACTCATACCCTTCCACATGGTCTTCATCACTAGTCTTGGCCGTTAACAAAATCAATGGAATATGGCAGGTCTCAAATTGAGTCTTCACCCGGCGGCACAATTCCATACCGTCCATTTCGGGCATCATAACATCGGAAACAATTAAATCCACTTCCTGTTTGGCAAGGATCTCCAAAGCTTCCGTTCCATTAGCGGCCTTCAGAATATGGTATTTGCCATGCAACAGACGAACCATCAAAGCCAATAATTCCTCATTATCCTCCACTAACAAAATAGTCGATGCTGCCGGTTTCTCTTCCAACATATCAATCTCCGAGACATTCTCCATTTCATCTGCCGATAAAACAGCATAGTCCACATTTTCAGTATTCTCGTCTACCTCATCTTCAGCAAAAGCCTCACGTCCTATAGGAATTTCAACCACAAAAGTATTCCCTTCCTCCTTATCGCTAAATACCTGTATCGTTCCATGATGCAACAATACCAAATCTTTAGTCAGCGACAAACCGATACCCGTCCCTATGGTATGGAATTTACGATACTCCCCTTCATAGAATCTCTCGAACATATGATCCAATTTCTCTTTTGGAATCAACTCGCCGGGATTGTTCACACTCAATTTAAAAGTCCTCTTTTCCTCATCATGAGCCTGCGACACCACAATAGTTCCTCCTTCAGGAGTATATTTAGCGGCATTGGAAAGCAGATTGTACACCACTTTATCCAATTTATCCACATCAAAATATCCCGAATATTCTTCAGACAAATCAAATTGTATGGACAATTTCTGCTTTTTAACCAAAGGAGCGAAAGCCGACACTGATTTTTTCAAGAACATACTGACATTTCCATGCGAAACTTTTAGCCGCAACTTGCCATTCTCCACTTTCCTGAACTCTAAGATTTGCTGAATCAACCGGATTAACCGCACAGTATTATCAGCTATTACAGAACAAACCGACGAACTTGCCGGTACTTCTTGTTTCAGTTCATCCACCGAAGCCGATATAATAGAAAGCGGAGTCAGCAACTCATGAGTGATATTGGTAAAGAACTGTAATTTAGCATGATTGATTTCCTCCATTTTCTGCCGTTCTATCTTCCCCATCTCTATGGCCTGTTTCATCCGGATACGGTTTCTGACAATCCGATAAGTATACCATGCCAATGAAACGAACAACAAGACATAAAGGCAATAAGCCCACCACGATAACCAAGGCGGCGGAAGAATAGTTATACGCAGACATTTCATATCCGGAGACCAGATTCCATTCTGATTGGCTCCCTTTACACAAAAAGTATAAGTACCTGCCGGAAGATTGTTATAATAGGCAAACCGACGTCCAGCCTCAACGGACAACCATTCCTTGTCATATCCCTCCAACCGATATAAATAACGGTTCAACTCAGGATTGATATAGTTCAATATTGAAAAATCAAGACTGAAATTATTCTCCCGGTATCCTAATACAATTTTATCAATAAAATCAATAGCTCTGTTTGCAGCAATCCCCTCTCTGACGGAAAGAGGATAGGTACGTACCGATACATTATGTACCTTTATATCTGTAATTACTACCGGAGAATAGGCAGTATCCTGAACTATTTTATCAGGATAAAAACTGTTCAATCCACGGAATCCTCCGAAGAAAAGTTTCCCATCCGCACCCTTGAAGCAAGAATTCCGGTTAAACATATGGTCTTGCAAACCATCATCTACCGTATAGGTATGTATTTTCGGTGCAGCACCGTCCAAAGGTATATCAATGTGATACATTTCCGCATTGGTAGTAAGCCATAAAGTATGCTCATCATCCTCCAGCATGCTGAAAACAACATCTCCATTCCGGAAATAATCATTCAAGACTGAAACAAAACGATCATTCTTCCGGTCATACAAATCGAGTCCGTTACCATTCGACCCCACCCATACCCTGTTGTATCCATCCACACAAACACTCATCGCCCCGACAGTGGATAATGTACCATCCGAAGGCGTATAAAACTTAACCTTATATGTTTCTCCGGATGTATCTATCCGCCATACCCCTTCATTACTAGTCGCTATCCAGATAAAGCCATCTTGATCTTCCGCCATTTTGAAAATAGAAATTTGGGGCAATGCCTGATTTGTCAAAGTCACCAGTTCATTCAAAGAATGAAGTCTTGATTCCGTATCCAAGATAAACACTCCCGAACGTGTCCCCAACCACAGATTCCCTTTCGAATCTTCCAACAAAGAATAAATACAAATATCACTCAGTTCCGGATTGGTAACGGTATTTATCACGTGTGCTTTCCCGGCTTTGACATTATAGAACCACACTCCGTCATCCCAAGTGGCAAAACACAATTCATTTGTCCTTTTACGATAAATAATATCATTGACCGTCGATGTATATCCCATATTCTTCAATACAGGATGAGAGCGGTAAGGAACAATGGTATGCTGTTTCATATCATAAAATACCAGACCGAATCCCATGATTCCCATCCACAGATTCCCATTATCCTCCTGATAGACACTGCGGACAGAGCTGGTAGGGCAATGCTCACGCAAAGCCTCCAAAGAATCATAATTAAACCGGAACTTATTTGTATTTACAGTACAAACACCTCCTCCCAACATACCCAGCCACATCAGCCCGTCTTTACTGCACAACAGAGAGTTCACCTCATTAAAAGGTAAATCTCCTTGAAGGTTGCCCGGAACAATATTGGTAAAATTCCCGTCTCCCGATTCATCTTCCAAAATACTGACCCCACTGCGTGAACCGATCCAGAGCTTCCCGGAATTTTTATCCTGAGCAATGGCGTAGATAATATTATCCAACAGAGAATGAGAATTTCCCTTGATGTTCCGGAATGTTTTAAATGAGAAATGTTCCGAATCATACGGATTAATGAGTTTCACCAGTCCATACCGCCAGGTACCGATCCAAATATTCCCGGCTTCATCCTGAAATATGACATGCGCCGAATTACCAGGGTTAATCCCGTCGTAAGTATAATACAATTCCTCTTGAGGACTATAACGCAGCAGCCCCTGTTCCCAAGTACCAATCCATATTTGACCTTTCCGGTCTTCGACAACAGACTTTATATCCATGTTTTTTTCACAATCGAAAGTACGGCTGCCGGCTTTTCTGCGAAACAATCCCTTGTTGCTTCCCACCCATAAATCTCCGTTACTTGCATAAAGGATACTTTCTACATTGCTTACCTGTAACAAAGGACTGATTATTTTCTCTATCTCATCCGTTTCTTTATGCAACACGTATAATCCATTGTGCGTACCTATCCACAAATTATTCTCCTTGTCTTCGGCCACCATATTCACAAAACTATCAATGGAACGTCCATGATTCACTCCATCGGGTTTATATACAACAATAGAATAACCATCGTAACGCAAGAGACCATTGTAGGTCGAAATCCATATATACCCCTGGCTATCCTGAAATAACTTCCTGACTTCATTGGTAGGGAAGTTCACCGAAGTGGAAATGGATTTAAAATGATAAGTATTCACCTTATTATCAGCCCAAAGCAAAACAGGAAAAACAAAAAGATATATTACTCCAAGAATATATTCGCAGTTACGGTGTGCCAAGTGCATAGATTCAACTTTAAGATTTGATGCAATATTCGCAAAAAAAAGCATTTTAAGCAAATATTCCATAAGATTTGTTCTAAATTTCCCCCATTTGCATACATAAGAAACTAAAATTATACCTCCAGAAACACTTAGAACAAAAAGGTTAGAGGCTGTTAAGATAAAAAATTGTATATTTGCCGATAAGTGTGACCTAATTTTAAAACAGAGAAACATGCATTACAACGACCAAGGCGCTGATTTTAAATACCTAATTGTCAATGAGCGTGACAAGCGTTTCGGCTTGTCGGTGACTACCGTCGGATTCCAGGCTATCAGGGCCGGAAGCGTTTATCCACCACGCAACCACCCGGACGCCTATTATTTCACAGCCCAGAAAGGACGTGTGCTGCATGAATATCAGTTGGTATATATCACTAAAGGACGAGGAACTTTCGCCAGCGACACAACCCCGTCTGTCGACATATCCAAAGGGCAGATACTTTTCCTGTTTCCCGGACAGTGGCATACCTATGCGCCGCTGCAAAAGACAGGATGGAACGAATATTACATCGGTTTTGAAGGCCCGATTATAGACAATCTGGTAAAAAACAGCTTTATCTCAAAAGAAAGCCAGATTCTGGATATCGGTATCAATGAAGAACTGGCCAGTCTTTTTGCCCGTGCACTGGAAGTAGCGGAAGCAGACAAGACCGCAGCTCAACAATATTTGTCCGGCATCGTTTTACACATTATGGGAGCCGTACTTGCTATCTCGCAGAACAAACGCTATGAGGTGGACAATGCGGCACAAAAAATAGAAAGTGCCAAAATCATCATGCACGAAAATGTGTACAAGGATATAGACCCGGAAGAACTGGCCATGAAATTGGGAATCAGTTATTCCTGGTTCCGCAAAGTATTCAAAGAATACACCGGTTATGCGCCCGCCAAGTATTTCCAAGAGCTGAAACTGCGCAAAGCGAAGCAGCTGTTGATTGAAAGTTCCATGTCAGTGAAAGAGATATGTTATGAATTGAATTATACCTCTACTGAACACTTTTTCTCGGTATTTAAAAAGCGTACCAATTTCACCCCTACCGAATATCGTAACTTCGGACGGGGCGGAAAAGAAAAAGAGAATGAAAACGAATAAAGAAAAAATGAGAAAAATAACCATCAATCTGGCTGCTGTGGCAGCCTTTTGCATTGTAGTTGCATCACCGGCCTTAGTAAGCAGCAGTTGCGCTACTCCAAAAACGGAGCAGGAAGATACCACTATCATACGGGAAGATTCAGGTATTACGGCATTGAAATACAGTAGTCCCGAAGTTCCCACCAGTATTGAGTTCTGTGGCAAAACCATTGATTTGAGCCGCTTTGACCGCCACGAGCGTATGGACCGTGAACTATTGGCATTCACCTATATGCACAGTACTTCCTTGCAAATGCTGAAAAAAGCCAACCGCTATTTCCCCATTGTAGAACCCATACTGAAAGAAAACGGAATACCTGATGATTTTAAGTACCTGATGGTAATAGAAAGTAATATGAATCCCACCGCCCGTTCTTCTGCCGGAGCTGCCGGACTATGGCAATTCATGCAAGGTACGGGACGGGATTACGGATTGGAGGTAAACAACAATGTGGACGAGCGTTACCATATTGAGAAAGCGACCCGTGCCGCCTGCCGCTATCTGAAAGACGCGTATGCAAAATATAAGGACTGGGTGGCTGTCGCCGCCTCTTACAATGCCGGTCAGGCACGCATTGCCAGCCAACTGGCCAAACAGGATGTGGACGACTCGTTGGATTTGCAACTGGTAGAAGAGACTGCCCGGTATGTGTACCGCATTCTTGCCGCCAAACAATTATTCAATGCCCCCACTACTTTCGGTTTCCGCCTGCGTGCATCGGATTTGTATCCGCCTATTCCTTATACGGAAATCACTGTGACGAAAGGAATTGCAGACTTGGCACGTTTCGCACGCAGCAAAGGAATCAATCTGGCCATATTAAAGAATATGAATCCCTGGTTACGGGAAACATCCTTGTCCAACCACAGCGGGCGGACTTACGTGATAAAAATCCCTACCAAAGAAGGAATGACTTATGATCCGAAAAAGACGGTGGCGCATGATAAGCGATGGGTGATAGAATAACTTTCTATCATACAGCATTCCATAATCAATTTACCAGTTTTCCTCCACAGTATTTACAATAAGCAGCCCCGTCCTCATGTCCGTCCTTACCACAATGCGGACATTTCAGGGCCACCCTGCGTCTATGTTCCTGGATCATAGACGCAGAAACAATTCCTGTGGGGACTGCAATGATGGTATAGCCCAGTAACATTACAATGGCCGAAAGGAAGCGCCCTAGCGGAGTTTCCGGAGTGATATCCCCATAACCTACCGTCGTCATCGTCACTATCGCCCAATAAATACTATTCGGAATATTATTGAAAGAAGTGCCCGGTCTCTGTCCCTCAATCATATACATCAATGTACCGATCGAAGTCACCAATATCAGTACAAACAAGAAAAAAACAATAATCTTCCGACTGCTGAACACCAAGGAACGCAACAAGAAATTACCTTCATTCAGATAATTGAAAAGTTTAAAGATACGGAACACACGAATCAACCGGAAAGTGCGGATCACCAGCAGATAACGTGCCGTGCCGAAAAGCCAGCCTATATATAGAGGTAAGGTAGCCAGCAAATCCACTATACCGAAAAAACTCAGAGCATACTTCCGCGGTTGGGGAGAACAATAAAGCCTCAACACATACTCTAACGTAAAAAAGAAAGTAAAAACATACTCCGACACCCGCAGATAAGGCCCGATAACGGTATCCCAACTCTTGATACTCTCGGCAATAACCACCAGAATACTCAAGACAATGAACCCTATCAACGCCACATCGAATAACTTTCCCATCGGTGTGTCGCTTTCAAAAATAATCACATATATTTTATGCTTTAATTTCTCATCATGCAGTAAATTCTGCCATTTATTCCAAATACGCCTCAGAAATGCCATAATTTTTTAGGATAGAACACAAATCATTCACAATTATAACAAATATTGCCCGATTTATGTCCCATCGGTAACTATTATTTTCACTATATTTGCACAAAACCAATAAAATAATAGCATGAAGAAACAACTTATGACAGGTCTGTTCACAGTCCTCGCCCTTACAGCAGGCGCACAGACCTTCCAAGAATGGCGCAACCCGGAAATAAATGCGGTAAACCGTGCGCCGATGCACACGAACTACTTTGCTTTTGAGAATGCAGATGCAGCTAAGAAAGCAGACAAAAAACAATCAACTAACTACATGACTTTGAACGGAACCTGGAAGTTCAACTGGGTAAAGGATGCAGACTCCCGTCCGACTGATTTCTGGAAAACCGGCTTCAACGACAAAGGCTGGGATGACCTGCAAGTTCCCGCCGTATGGGAGCTGAACGGATACGGTGATCCTATTTATGTGAACGTAGGCTATGCCTGGCGTAACCAGTTCCAGAACAACCCTCCCGAAGTGCCGACAGAGAATAACCATGTAGGTTCTTACCGCCGTGAAATTGTAGTTCCCGCCTCATGGAAGGGAAAAGATATTATCGCCCATTTCGGTTCGGTTACCTCCAATATGTATTTGTGGGTGAACGGACGTTATGTAGGCTACAGCGAGGACAGCAAACTGGAAGCCGAATTTGACCTGACTCCATATTTAAAACCGGGTCAGAAAAACCTGATCGCTTTCCAAGTATTCCGCTGGTGCGACGGTACCTATCTGGAAGATCAGGATTTCTTCCGGTATAGCGGCGTGGGACGTGACTGCTATCTATATGCCCGCAACAAAAAACGCATTCAAGATATCCGTGTAACTCCCGACTTGGACGCAGCTTACCAAAACGGCAGCCTGGCTGTCAATCTGGATTTGAAAGGCAGTGGTAAAGTCGATTTGGAACTGGTAGATGCACAAGGCAAGCAAGTGGCAACCGCTACCGCCAACAAATCCGGTCTGGTGACCATGAACGTAGAGAACCCCAAAAAGTGGAGTGCCGAAACACCTTATTTATATACCTTGCGTGCCAGCATGCAGGGCAGCAATGAAGTGATTCCTGTCAAAGTAGGTTTCCGCAAGATTGAATTGAAAGGTGACCAGATCTTGGTTAACGGTAAGGCAGTCCTGTTCAAGGGGGCCGACCGCCACGAAATGGATCCGGATGGAGGCTATGTAGTATCTCCCGAACGTATGCTACAGGATATCCAGATAATGAAGCAATTCAACCTGAACGCTGTACGTACCTGCCACTACCCGGATGACAACTTATGGTACGATTTATGTGACCAATATGGTATTTACGTCGTGGCCGAAGCCAATATAGAATCTCACGGTATGGGCTACGGCGACAAGACGCTGGCCAAGAACCCCTCTTATAAGAAAGCCCATCTGGAACGTAACCAGCGCAATGTACAACGCGGATTCAACCATCCGAGCATCATCTTCTGGTCATTGGGTAATGAAGCCGGTGACGGCCCCAACTTCGAACAATGCTATAAATGGATTAAAGCAGAAGACCCCAGCCGTGCCTGCCAATATGAACAAGCACGCCAGAAAGAACATACCGATATCTTCTGTCCGATGTACTATGATTATAACGGCATGGAAAAATATGGTCAACGTACCGATGCTACCAAACCATTGATTCAGTGTGAATATGCCCATGCAATGGGTAACTCGCAGGGTGGTTTCAAAGAATATTGGGATTTGATCCGTAAATATCCGAATCTGCAAGGTGGATTTATCTGGGATTTCGTTGACCAGTCCTGCCGCTGGAAAGGAAAAGACGGCGTGATGATTTATGCTTACGGAGGAGATTTCAACCGCTTTGACGCTTCTGACAACAACTTCTGTGACAATGGTTTGATCAGCCCCGACCGTGTTCCTAATCCGCACATGTATGAAGTAGGTCACTTTTACCAGAATATCTGGACTACTCCCGCCGATTTAAGCAAAGGGGAAGTAAATGTATTCAATGAGAACTTCTTCCGTGACCTGTCCGCCTACTATATGGAATGGCAAGTACTGAAAGATGGAAAAGTAATCCGCACCGGACGCGTGGATGATTTAAAAGTCGCTCCTCAGGAAACAGCCAAGATTACGTTGAATATCGGCAAGACCTGCACCTGCAAGGAATGGTTGCTGAACGTTTTCTACAAACTGAAAAACCGCGAAGGTTTGCTGCCCGCAGGTTTCACCGTCGCCAAGAATCAGTTGACACTGAATGATTACAAAGCACCGTCTATGGATTTGAAGAACGTGGAAACGACCAATGTAGCCACCGTTGTTCCGCAAATCATCGACAACCAATATCATTATCTGATCGTAAAAGGCAATAACTTCGTAGCCGAGTTCAACAAACAGAACGGTTACTTAAGCAAATATGCAGTGGACGGAACGGAAATGCTGAAAGAAGGCGCAGCCCTGACCCCTAACTTCTGGCGTGCCCCGACAGACAATGATATGGGAGCCGGCCTGCAAAACAGATATGCCGCATGGAAAAACCCGGGATTGAAACTGGTTTCCTTGAATTCCAAGACAGAAAATGACCAGATAGTAGTGAATGCGGAATATGACATGAAGAATGTTTCCGCCAAATTATATCTGACTTATGTCATCAACAACGAAGGAGCCATCAAAGTGACCCAAAAGATGACAGCCGACAAGAATGCCAAAGTATCTCCGATGTTCCGCTTCGGTATGCAAATGCAGATGCCTAAATGTTTTGAAACCGTAGAATATTATGGTCGTGGTCCGGTAGAAAACTACAGTGACCGCAACCACAGCACCGACTTGGGTATTTATCGCCAGAGTGTGGATGAACAATTCTACTCCTATATCCGTCCGCAGGAAACAGGAACCAAGACCGATATCCGTTGGTGGAAACAACTGAATGCCGGCGGTAACGGACTGAAGGTAGTAGGTGATGCTCCATTCTCTGCATCCGCTTTGCATTATACCATCTGTTCACTGGATGATGGCGAACAAAAAGACCAGCGTCACTCACCCGAAGTACAGAAAGCAGACCTGACCAACCTGATCATCGACAAGGCTCAGATGGGATTAGGTTGTGTAAACAGCTGGGGAGCTCTGCCGTTGCCTCAATATATGTTGCCCTACGGTGATTATGAATTTACTTTCATCCTGACTCCGGTAAAACATAGCGTCGAGATAGAATAAAACACAGGTTAAACAATAAAAACAAGGTGGCTGGATTTGTTTTCAGCCACCTTGTTTTTATTCCCTCTGTTCTTCATAGCTACTGCCATCTACAATTTTCATAAAACAAGTATCACACAAGTATCTGCCCCAACCATCTCTTCAAAACACATTTTCCACCTTTTTCCCTTCAAATTCTTCATACGCGGGCAATGTTTTGAACCTCAAGTCATTACAATGAACCATTCTTATTCCAATCCTTCATAAATTCTTCATAAAGTTATATCCGTTCCCTTCGCATGAACCAACCACGGGAATCCATTCCGGCAACCCATCGAATCTTTTTCCTTATTTTACCGTACCCGATTACAAACCTCGGTTGTATTACTCATAAAGAACAATTAAACACTAGTAAAATGAGACCAGACGGCTATTTGAAAACAGCGTGGATCATGACCGTATTATTCAGCATCATCCTTCCGCTTCATTCACAAACACCCCGGCAATTCTCTATAGAATTAAAGGACAAACCACTTCCCGCCGCCCTTAAACTAATCGAAAAGGAAGGCGGAAAGAATATTATCTTCTCCTATAACGAAACAGAAAGCTACCGGGTTACAGCCTCCATCCGGCAAAAGACCGAACTTGAAGCCATCGGCACTGTCCTGAACGGCATTCCTTTCATTTGTAAAGAACGGGAAGAATACTTCGCCATACAGAAAAAGGGAAGAGACATACGCATTACCGAAATACGAGGACAAGTAACCAATGAAAAGAATGAACCGCTGCCCTACTCCAATGTACTCTTATTGACTCCCGGCGACTCCACCTTTGTAAACGGATGTGTCACCCGTGAAGACGGAAGTTTCCTGATGATAGCGGAAGAAGGGATACCTTACTTGATACGGGTTTCTTATATAGGCTATAAGACGGAAGTGCAACCTTGCCACCCTACTCTTACGTTTCACCTGCTTCCCGACACCCAACTGATGCAGGAAGTAACCATCAGCGCCCGACGCCCCATGATAGAAGTGGGTCCCAACGGACTAAAAGCCAACGTGGCAGGAACTTCCCTGGCCCGAATGGGGTCTGCCGCAGAAATGTTGCCCCATCTTCCTTTCGTCACCGGCCATAACGGCGAATACAATGTAATGGGATGCGGTTCTCCTGTAATCTATATAAATAATAAGAAAGTACGTGACATGACAGAACTGGACCGTATCCGGGCCAACGAAATCTTATCCGCAGAAGTCATCACCACTCCCGGAGCCGAATATGCCTCGGACGTAGCAGCCGTCATCCGCCTCCGCACCATCCGCCGGCGCGGACAAGGGTTGAGCGGCCACTTCAATACGACTTATTCACAAGGACATTCCGCCAACGCCAACGAATATATGGCATTAAATTATCGCACCGGCGGTCTGGATCTCTTTGTAAAGGGATATATGGCACAGCAAAACTCGTATGGAAAAACCACAAATATGAACCGTATCAAGGGTTCCGCCATTTGGCAAACCAACAAAAATGATGTGCAGACCCATAAGAGCCAACGTTTTTCCGGTGAGCTGGGATTCAATTATGAACCGGATGAACACCATTCTTTCGGTCTGCGCTATATGCCCGAAACCGGAATAGGGAATGCAGACAGAAATTCATCCGGTAAAACCGTCACCAGACGTAACGATGAAGAAACCGACCGGATAAACTTTACTACAGCAGAACAAATACATACAGGTTGGGATCACGCGGCAAACGCCTACTACGCAGGAGAACTGGGCAAATGGAATATTGACTTCAACGCCGATTACCTGTTCAAACGCTCACATTCCGACCAGAACGCCATGAATAATGACGATGCAACCGTGCAAGCAGACAGTCGCATGCGCAGCTCCCTCTATGCCGCCAAGCTGGTAGTCAGTGCCCCTTTATGGAACGGACGTTTTTCATTCGGTACGGAAGAAACTTTTACCAACCGCCATGATATCTTTACCCAAAACGGTTTCTCTGCCGATGCCGACGACCACATCAAACAATCCGTATATGCCGCATTTGCTGACTATTCAAGATCCATCCGCCATTGGAAACTGAATATGGGAATACGTTATGAACATCAACAAACAGATTATTATGAAAAAGGGATAAGGATAGATGCACAAAGCCCTACCTATAATGATATTATTCCTGTATTGGCCGCCAGTTGGTCACACAATGGCAAAAGTTTCAGCCTCTCTTACCGGTTACGTAAAAATAACCCCGATTATAGCCTATTGACCAATTCCATCCGCTATCGCAGCAAATATGAGTATTCTCAAGGAAACCCTTTGCTGAAAACCCAAAAGACGCATCGCTTTTCGGCCGGCGCCTCTTGGAATTGGCTCTATTTCTCAGCCTATTTCAGCCGTATTCTCAATATGTATACCAATATAATTATGCCCTACAAGGAAGATACACATCCGGGCGTCCTCTTATTTGCCACACAGACCATTCCTACAACCCATAATTACGGCATTAGTTTCAATGCCTCTCCCAAACTGGGGTGTTGGGAACCGCAACTCAATGTGAATATGGCTTTTTTGGACATGAATGCGAATAAAATAGGAATCACCGAACACCGGAACCAACCCCGTTTCTATATCAGTCTGGACAACAACTTCAACCTTCCCAAAGGCTGGTTCTTCAATATGGAAGGATATCTCTCCACCGCTTCCCGGCAAGGATTTTTTGTAACGCGCACGGAAGGACAAATCAATGCACGCCTTTCCAAATCCTTTTTAAAAGAGACACTCACCATAACATTCACCGCCAATGATATTCTTAGAACAGGGTATTTCCATTTTGATTTATACGGCATAGATGCCTATATGGAAAATCGGATTTACCGGGATTTCCAACGCTTCGGCCTCCAAGTATCCTATAAATTCAATGCCACCAAGAGCAAATATAAAGGAACCGGAGCCGGACAAAGCGAAAAGAATCGTCTGTAACCCCAGCGGAGAAAAGGAAATTTCCGTACCTTTGTTCACGGAAGACAAGGAAACATGCAGATTTTATTCAGGAGAAGAAACCATAAAGAAGAGCACTTCGAACGACTGTTCGCAGAAATGTACCCACGCCTCGTCCGCTTTGCTACCACCCTGATGAGCAATACGGAAGAAGCCAAAGACATAGTAAGCGAAACCATGGAACAAGCCTGGAAGGAGTTCGACCAACTAAAGGAAAACACCCGTGCGGAAATGAATCAGGGTTACCGCGCACACGAGGCACTGTTGCAGCAAGCGGAAAACATAGCCCGCAGTTTGCCCGAACCGACTTGCACCATCTTGCGAAGCTGCTATTGGGAGAAAAAAACATATCAACAGGTAGCCGACGAATTGGGAATCAGCCCCGACACCGTGAAAAAACATATATCAAAAGCATTGCGGACTCTGCGCGAAGCGATACTGAAAAAGGAGGATAAACAATGAAAAAGGAGTTTTCAACAAATGACCACATCCATCCGGACAACGGAAAGAATCCCCATAACCAAGACTCCCCCCAAAACGGAACTTGGAATGACCATCAATTGGAACAACTCTTTGGTGAAGCATTGGGGGATATTCCCACCGCAGACGAAACCCGGAAAGCCTGGCAGACATTCATCCGTCGTCACCGTATCAGACACCAATCTATCCGACGGATAACGATACCAGGTATAGCCGCCGCTGTCATCGCCTTGGTACTTGTATTCCAGCCTTTTTTGCAACCTGAGCCGCAGGAAGTGGAAGTCTTCACTTCACTGGAAGTTCCTGAGGAAATTACTTTTCGGGAAGAAGGGAAAAGGATAATTGTAAGCACCCCGCCCGCTACCATTACCTCCGTTCAATTAAGCGACGGAAGCAAGGTATTGCTCAGCGCAAACAGCCGTCTGGAGTATCAAAAGGAGTTTACAGATACCATTCGCAGTATCAAACTAAGCGGAGAGGCCCGTTTTGAAGTAGCCAAAGACGCTTCCCGCCCCTTTATAGTATGCACCGAGCAACTACAAACACGAGTACTGGGAACGGTGTTCGATATGAAAGCCTATCCCCGTTACTCGCCGGATGTCATCCTCTATCAAGGACGAGTGAATGTAAGTCATACCAAGCGCAATCAAAGTAAGGAAATGCACCCGGGGGAACAAATATCCTTGGATAAACAAGGAAAACTCCAATTGAAAAGAGTTGATACGGAGAAGAGAAAAGGATGGGCGGAGAATGAATTTTCTTTTGACAATACCGACTTGAGGCAAGTCATGCAAGATATAGGTTCATGGTATAACATCAGCATCGCATTCCGTTCACGTCCGTTACTGGACGAACGCATCTATTTCCATATCAACCGCCAACTCCCGGTGAATACCGTACTGGACGCCCTGAATGATTTGAAAATCGCACAGTTCACCATGAAAGAAGGAAAAATAATAGTGGAACCACCACAAGACAAGAAACGATAACATCAATGGGAGTTCAATAAACAAGCCTGTATTTTCACCTGGAGATTAACATATCAGCGTTCTTTTCATCTTCAGGTGAGAACCATTCAGTTTATCCCCCCCTGTGCTAAAGAACTGACAGCACTATCTCTCTTTCCAGTTCCCTCGTGTGAAATCGGGAATCTCCACCGGTACACTGCCCTGCCGCACGGAACGCTCGCTCAGTTCCGTAATGCAGGACCATTCGGCAGCGTCATACACATCCTGATCCAACGGCAAACCGTTCCTCAAACAATGAATAAGCCGGTAGTCCATGATATAATTCATCTCATTCGGCATATTCTTCCGCCGCGCCTCCTCGCCGATAACTGCCGTAAAAGGATGTTTATACTGCTCCATCATCCGCTCAAACTGCTCACCGGACAAAGGTTCCTTGCCATATTCATCGAGCAGAAGACAGGGAACAGGATATTTCTGCATGAATCCCTTCGTGCCGCACACCGTCTGATGGCGGCTGTACGGGCGAGGAGTGGTCACATCATATTGCAACAAGATAGTTCTTCCTTTTGCAGTATGAATCAGCGTGGTATTCACATCCCCCATCTCATAACTCTGCGCCGCTTCTTCGGAGGATGCGCCAAACACCTGTCCGGCATAAGCAGACAGACCGGCCTGACGCGAGGACATGGAAACCAGATACTCCATACGGTCTCCCCGATGAATATTCATCCATTGGCAGACAGGACCCAAGCCGTGAGTAGGATAAGGATTCCCCGTATGCTGCTGGCTGTAAAGCTTTATCCAGTGATTGTGATACCCACCCGCTTTTTCGTCTGCAAAATAATGCTTGCGCAAGTCATGGATGTATGCCCCCTCGGCATGAGTAATTTCGCCCAGCACCCCCTGCTGCACCATGTTTAATGTAGTCAGGGCAAATGCATCGTAACAACAGTTCTCCAGCATCATGCAGTGACGGCGGGTTTCTTCGGCTGTATCCACCAACCGCCAGCAATCGGCCACACTCATGGCGGCAGGAACCTCCAACGCCACGTGACGGCCCTGCTGCAAGGCATAAACGGCAATATCAGTATGAGTCAGCCAGTCCGTACAAATATAAATGAGGTCTATCTCCTTGCATT
>ULYJ01025444.1_pt1 | contig 20483 bp, 18 predicted proteins | sample 1962111 | NCBI WGS metagenome assembly ULYJ01 (sample SAMEA4835861, study PRJEB28245) | human gut metagenome | biome: gut microbiome; material: fecal sample | place: Denmark | collected 2008
TATTTTATGAAAATTATAATCTATCTTCTGGTATTTCTCAACTGCCATGACCTGTCTTTTTCCACCATTCCCCCTTCTCTTTAATTGCAAATATTGTCCGCAAATAGTATAATGATGTTTAAGGATTGCGGGAATTGCGTAGCAATGGAGCAATCCGGTTACATCAGTAAGTGGCAAAATTCACTTTTGACACTCACATCGTATAAATATCTTCAAATAGACCAAAATTGTAGATAAGGAGTCTCTGTTTTGACAAAAGAAAACTATAAAATAAGCAAAATCCAGATCGGATTTTACTATCTTCTGATGTTCCTGATACTTATCTGGTTTCTGATAATACAATTCACAGGAATTAACAATCACAATGCCAAAATCCAATCCAGCGACATCACATATCGTGGTACTTTTATCTGGATTCACTCCGATGGAAGCAAAGAACAGATTGCCGTCCCCGGACATTACAATGTTCCTGCAAAAGAGACTATGGTCATTACCACAACACTTCCTGAAAATTATACGCAAAGTTCACTTGCTATACGTTCCTCTCTGCAGGATATCCGTTTCTATATTGACGGAGTGCTTCGCGCTGAATACTCAACCAAAGACCATCGACTGACTGGGAAAAATTCTGCCAGCTGTTATGTTTTCTGTCCTACTTCAGCAGCAGATGCAGGAAAAGAACTCCGTATTGAGCTGACTACCAATACCTCTAACTATTCCGGTGTAGTCAATGAGATCTATTCCGGAGACAAGAGTGATATCTGGGAATATATTTTTGAATCTTACGGACTTGAGACTATTATTGCTTTCTTTATCTTGTTCGCCGGTATCATTACCATCCTTTTCAGTATTGCACTCGGAATTGTCTATGACAGAAAATTCGATATGGAATATCTTGGATGGTGCATGACCATGGGAGCTACATGGATGCTCGGCGAATCCAAGCTCAGACAGCTTATAGTTCCGAATCCATCTGCACTGGGGACTTTATGCTTTGTGATGATCATGCTCGTTCCGATCCCGGTACTTTTTTATGTAGATCTCATTCAGCAGGGGCGTTATAAAAAGCCTTACTTTTACCTTGGCTGTGCGGCATTTGGTAACTTTTTGATCTGTCTGGTTCTTCATCTGACTGGCACTGCTGATTTTATTGAAACTCTGCCGGGCGCCCACGTGATTCTTGCAGTCACCTTCTTTCTGGTTTTCCTGACTTTCTGTCTGGATATGCGAAAGAAAGAATACCGGAAAAACAAATTGGTGCTGAGATTTTGAAAAATGTTTCGCTCATCAATCATGTAACCGAAGTTGCCCGATCTCATCATGAACGTTATGATGGCCATGGTTATCCGGACGGTCTAAAAGGTGAAGAAATTCCGATCCATGCGCGAATCGTTGCTGTTGCTGACAGCTATGACGCAATGAATTCCCGCCGTATTTACCGTAATTCTCTTCCAAAAGAAACAATTTATGAAGAAATACGCAAAAACAGAGGAACTCAGTTCGATCCGGAAATCGCAGATATTTTTCTCAGACTGATGGATGAGAATCGTCTGACGATCACAGATACTTATCTGGAAATTGATGACGAGCCAGCTCTTCCTGGCATGGAATTTGAAATCAGCAACTTCATTTCCAATGTTATGAATACGATGAAGAGCCAGGAGGAAGTAGAAAATTTTGATCTTCTTACCGGACTCCCTATGCGAAATACCGGTCAGAAAATGATTGCACAGCTGATGCAGGAGCACAATGGCTGTCTGATCTTTATGGATATGGATAATCTGAAAAAGATAAATGATATCTACGGTCATAAAGCCGGAGACCGTGCACTGAAAGCACTTGGAGCTCTCCTCTCCGAGCATATCGGAAATTCGGTTGGCTGCAGGCTTGGTGGCGATGAATTCCTTCTTTTTGTACCGGATGCCGGTAAAAATGAAATAGCCGAGCTTATGGAAACCCTGTTTTCCCGCTTTGATTCCGAGAAGAAAAAAGATCTTGAGATCCGTGTTGCATCCATTTCTGCCGGACTTTGCATGTGTACCAAGGGAGATTCCTTTGACGAGTGTTCTTCCAAAGCAGATAAAGCACTCTATTATGTCAAGCAAAACGGAAAACACAACTTCTTTTTCTATCAGCAGATGGGCAATACCGTATTCCCGGTTTCCAGCGTGGCAAAGGATCTTTCCCTTGTGGCAAAAGTACTTCGCAACAGCGGAAACTATTCCGGAGCACTTAATCTTAATTACCGTGAATTTTCTAAGATTTATGAGTACATCAACCAGCTTGGAGAACGACATAAATACCATTGTTTCCTGGTCATGGTCACAATGGAAACCGCTCCGGATTCTATGATGTATATCGAAAATATTGAACAGGCACTGGAATACATGGAGGAAGCGATCCGTTACAAGATCCGTAAGATTGACGTGTGTACACGGTATAGTGCCATGCAGTATCTGATCATTTTATTTGAACCAGATGAAAGTCAGATTCCAAAAGTTATGGACCGTATTTTTATTCAGTATTATAAACTGTACGATAAACGGAATTTTATTCCGAAGTATGAATATCTTCCGATGAATGAACACTCAGAGGAAACAAATCCTCAAAACACTTCAGATCACCTTAACCAAGAGATCCATCCAGTATAGAAATTTTACTACCTGAAACAAGAGATCCCTGTACCCTTTCCGGCACAGGGATCTCTTTAATCTCTTTCAGTTCCATTCCAAGCTCTTTCATATACTGAATCATGTCCAAACAGGCATTCTACTTGATGTCATAATAGCGGTAGTGCGTCTGTTCATCCACATAGCACGGCTTCTGAAGCCCCAATGAATTAATATCACCTTTTAGCTATTGTCCTTAGAAACACTCCAGAAATATTTCCAGAATCTCCTCATGTGTCATCTTCTTATAACTTCCATCCACCAGATAACAAGAATCCGCAATTTCTTTCAGATCCTCTTTTTTCTCCACGCCTACTTCCCGAAGTGTTGTCGGAAGTCCGATCTCTCTGATAAAATCAGCCAATGCCTCTACGCCAGCTTCAGCCATCTCTTCATCGGTACGTCCATTTCTCGGAATTTTCCATACATTTTCCGCAAACCGGGTAAATTTCTTTGCGCCTGCCTGACAAATATGCCAATAATAAACCGGATGCAGCACAGCAAGTCCACATCCATGACTGCAGTTGGTATAAGCACTGATCTGATGCTCCATCTGATGGCATTCAAAATCACATTTTTTGCCGAGCTTGATGATCCGGTTCTCCGCCATGGTAGACAGCCACATCAGATTACTTCTTGCTGTATAATCCTCCGGATTTACCAATGCCGCACGAAGACTTGTTATCACGCCGCGCATCAGAGCTTCCGAAATATCATCTGATACGTTATCCTCGTCCGGCTCACTGAAATAAGTCTCCATAACGTGAGACAGGATATCAAAGCTTCCTGCCACCATCTGTTTTGTCGGAACAGTATAAGTGTAAGTCGGATCCATTAATGCAAATTCCGGATTGCATTTCGGATAATCCCGGTCTGTCTTGATCATGACCTCTTCATTGGTAATAACTGCTCCCCCGTTGCACTCACTGCCTGTTCCGGACGCTGTTACGATCACGCCAAGTGGCATCGGTTCAAAATCCACAACACCCTTCTTCGCCCAGTACTCATCCCACACATCTTTCTCGCTGACCGCTGCCATGGAAATTGCCTTGCTACAGTCCATAACCGAACCGCCGCCGACTGCAAGGATCCAGTCCACCTGTTTTTCCTTTACCAGCTTTGTGCCTTCAAGCACCTTCTTATAAGTCGGATTTTCCATGATCCCCGGAAATTCAATGATCGTTTTCCCGGCTTTTTCTAGTGCCGCTATGACTTCCTCATAAACTCCATTTTTCTTGATCGAGCCGCCGCCATAGGCAAGCAGAACCTTATCCCCATGCGCCGCAGCGATTTTCGGCAAATACTCGCCGACACATCCTTTCCCGAAATATACTTTCGTTTTATTTTCAAAAATAAAGTTATTCATCCTTTTTCTCCTTTATGCAATTTGAGCAAAATATGTTTCGGCAGATTTTCTTTTTTCAATGATTCATTCCGAAACATCCCTCTTTTGTCACAGATACTTATATTATAGTCCCTGAAAAAATTTATCGTCAATATCTTTCCGGTTTGCACACATTCCAAAATGGAACCCGCAATTTTTAATCAATTGCAAAAAAGAATGCAAAATAAACAGATATATGGTATGATAGAAAGCAAAAAACAGAAAGTACAGGAGGGTTAACATATGTATATTACTTGTCTGGATGTCGAAGGAGTACTTGTACCGGAAATCTGGGTTGCATTTGCAGAAGCAAGTGGAATTCCGGAACTGAAAAGAACCACAAGAGATGAACCTGATTATACCAAACTGATGCGTTGGAGACTGGATACTTTAAAAGCCCATGGTCTCGGGATCAAAGAAATTCAGGAAACAATTTCCAAGATTGATCCGCTTCCGGGCGCAAAAGACTTCCTGGATGAGCTACGTTCCTTCACCCAGGTAATCCTTCTTAGTGATACCTTCACCGAATTTGCAATGCCGCTCATGGAAAAGCTTGGTCATCCGACGCTTTTCTGCAACAGTCTGGAAATTGCAGAAAACGGCGAGATCACAGACTTCAAGATGCGTGTGGAAAATTCCAAACTAACAACCGTAAAGGCACTGCAGTCCATCGGATTTGAAACGATTGCAAGTGGGGATTCTTACAACGATCTGGGTATGATCCAGGCAAGTAAGGCAGGATTTTTATTCCGTTCAACCGACAAGATCAAAGCGGATTATCCGCAGATCCCGGCATATGAAACCTATGAAGAGCTGCTTGGCGCAATTAAAGATGCAATGAAATAAAAGATAATTGCATATTGCATGGCGATATGCGTAAAAAACCTTACCGGTTTTCAGTTTTTACGTCTGAAAATTGGTAAGGTTTCTCTTTTTTATGCAATATAAAATAATGTCCGGTGATTACAAACACAGCCTCTACACACTGCACTTCTCATATGCAAACAATGCAGCTCCAAGCGCACCACAAAGCTGTGCCTCGTCGCAAATATACAATTTTGCATCCAGCTTTTCTTCCAGTGCTTTGATGATTCCAGGATTCTTTGCCACTCCGCCTGTCATCATATATTCTCCCGGATTCTTTTTCCCAAGACGTGCCGCCAGTGCTCCTACTTTCGAAGCAACCGACACATTCAGACCATGGATGATATCTGCCACATCTTTATTCTGAGCCACAAGTGATACCACCTCTGACTCAGCGAACACCGTACACATACTGGAAATCACAATATTTTCCTTCCATTCCAATCCTTTTGTACTCATCTCTTCAAGAGAAAGTCCCAAAGTCCGTGCCATCATTTCCAGAAACCTTCCGGTTCCTGCCGCACATTTGTCATTCATCAGGAAATTCTTTACTGCACCATTTTCATCGATGCTGATCGCCTTGATATCCTGTCCGCCGATATCGATCACCGTCCGCACATTCGGGTTCAGGTAATGCGCACCTTTGGCATGACAGGTGATCTCTGTAATACTGTCATCCCCGCTTTCAATATAAGCACGTCCATATCCTGTCGTGACAATTCTAACGATTTCTTCTTTCTTAATTCCTGCCTTCTCTACAGCAAGATCCAGACTTTTCTCCGCACTCATCATCGCTCCGCCGCCTGTCGGAATGATCATCGTAGATTTAATTTTTCCGTCCTGATCCAGAATCACAACGTCTGTACTTGTAGAGCCACTGTCGATCCCTGCTACATAATATATTCCTGACTCCATCTTTTTTCTTGCCTCCTCACTGATTCCTTTTCCCGGATCCATATCTTCCGATCCTTCAATCGTCTCTGCAAATGCTTGGATTCTCGTCAGTAACTGTCCAGCGCTCTGACTTGTAAAATCCGTCTCGATTTTCAGAATCGGTACTTTAATATTCTTTTTAATGCTCGCATATTCAAATCCATAATAATCACAGAATTTGATCGTATGATAAATAATTCCCTTCAGGTTTGGATCCAGATACAGCTGATTTCTCCGAGTGTTGTTATTCATTCGGAAACATGGGATCTGGCAAAGCAGGGCATCCGCATAAGCCAGAAACATTTTTTCTTCATCCATCTGTCTCATCTGCTCCGGAACAACTGCAAGCTGTCTTCCACCGGTGCAGGTAAGATTGTCCACGTCCATCTGAATATTATCCCGGATCATTTTTTCAAGAATACCCGTTACACGCACACCCATCAGACCAATGTATGGCTTCATTTCTGTCTCATTTTCTGTAAATGAATTTAAAAATGCTTCCTTATCAAATGTTTTTCCGGAAAATTTTTCGTATGCTTTTTTCAGGCGCATGATTGCCTGTGCATACTTTACCTTCTCACATTCATTATCCTCATGCGGAAGATCCAGCATATATAAAAAATTGCATTTTCCGGTGCTCTCTACAATATCATAAACTCTCCGCGCAGAATCACAGCAGTTCACAAGTACAAGCTGCTTGACCTTTCCTTCCAGAACTGCCTGAATCACAGATTTCCCAAAGCCGCACAGATTTGCGTGTGCGATCTGATCCGACATTTCAAAGTTCTCCGGCATTTCCTCCAGTACGGCACACTCTTCTCCAAATGCATTCAATAACTCTACCGGCGTATATTTACAGACATAATGTATCATCTGACCCAGCCCCCTTTCCGTGATTTGCGGCATATTTTTCTGCTTTATTTACCTTCAGCATCTCCATATAAGCCTGAAGTCTTGTAGAAATCTGTCCATCACTGCTGTTTGCCGGATTACATCCATCTCCATCAAGGATCATGGTCGGGATCCCTGCTTCCTCAAGTGATTCTTTGATCAGGCTGGAAGCTCCGATCGTACCTTTGCATCCCCAATGGGTAAAAAGGATTCCTCCATCCACATTTGTCTGCGCCGCAAGCTCTTTTGCCTTCTGGATTCTCTGCCTGACGCTTCCATTGTAAATGCAGTTCACCATCTTTTCTGCCATGGACTCATACGGATCTTCATAATGTGTCTTCTGAAATCCGTCTGCCACAAAGTCACAGGCACTGATATGAATCTGGTCACTGTAATTGAAAATATCCTTTACCGGTTCCTGCAAAAATGGCATCATATGCATCCAGAGAATATGCAGACCTTCGCTCTTCGGTGCCTTTTTCACATCTTCCAGAAGCAATTTCGTATACTTGACTGCCTCCTGCGAACCCGCCATGAGGTGGCACATGAAAATCGCGTACAGCTCATTGGTCAGGCTCGTGACCGGATCATGTTCTTTGCGCAGTGCCAGCTGTTCATGATAATATGCGGCTGCCTGGTTGCTGTTATTGACCGCCTGCCGTACTGCCTCTTCGGAAATCTTCTTTCCAGTAACATCTTCTAAAAATGCTTTCAACTCCCGGAGCTGATCTGCCACATATTTTACAGAATCTTCGTTCTTGTCATATGGTACATCTATAAAAAATCCCGGAAGCATATTTTTCTGCTTCAGATACGGAAAGGTCATCATATTGCTGTCACATGCCAGATTTGTGTAGATCATACATTTTGGCTTTGGCACAAGTCCGGATAGTGCCGCTCCAAGGAAAACTCTGTGATAGGAGCACATTGTTTCCGGAAATCCCTCTTCTTCTGTTTTTCTCAAAAATGTCTGCTCACATCTTGTTCCCGCGATAAAGCAGGACATTGCTTCTACCGAATACGGAGTCAGCCCTGCCGCCGTCAAAAGCTCTCCCGGAACAAAGATGCTGACCATCGCTGAATTTTCAGGCTTTGAAAGTGCCTGGATGATATTTTTCATAACAATTCTTGCTACATACTGTCCCGATTTTGGCAGCTTTTTATCTGCAAAAAAGAGCAGTCGTTTCTCCTGAAGTCGGTATCCTGTAAGAAGAAGCCTGCGCGCCTTCCCGGGATCCTCCAGAGACATACTGCTCACTGCGTTACCAAATTTTTGTATAATGTCCATTATAGAATTCCTCTCTGTTTTGCCTTTACTTGCTGTCTGATATATTATAGCAGTTGTGTCGGGAAAGTAAAGAGGAATCTATTGACTTCAACGGAACCATTGGAACGTACTTTTTTCAAGATATAATATCTGCTCTTCTATCTCTTACTCAAATTTAATAGCTATCTCAAGAAATTTTCATTGATTCATTATAAGCCTGATGATAAATAGCCAACTTTATATTTTGAAAAGACAACTTTCCCACCGAATAGCCAGTTTTTCACTCTCAATAGACAACTTTTTCCAATAAATTATTCTAATTCATAAAGCATCGAATTTCAAAAGTAAAAAACCTTACCGATCTTCAGTTTTTACTTCTGAATATCAGTAAGGTTTCTTTGCAACTATCTCGTATACATAGTTTCTTCTTCTTCGTCATCGCCACCAGGATTTATCGTGCCGAGCTGATTCCAGTCCAAAATAACAGAATCAGTAAACGCATTGATGACAAGACCTGTTAATGCATATTGTGATCTCTTTGCCATATCCATCACATCAGAAAAGCGTAACTCTCTTTGAGAAAATTTCTTTCCATATTCTTTCATTTCCGCTCTACTTGTAAACACTGGAAGATAATATCTTTCTCCATTTTTCAGAATATCCAGCTGATTTTTTTCACTAATGTATGGAACCCATACTTTGCTGTTCTTCAAAGTCTCTATCATATCATTTTCTGCAGACCAGCTTTTTTCTTTTTTATAAATGTTCAGTGTTTCCTCCAGACTTTTAGGGCTGTCAGCTGATACAAAATCATTATTTTTTTCCGCCTGCTGCCAGGTGCTTCCATTATTAGCAGTTTCGGATGTGTGAATTTCTGTATATGTGTTGTTCTGTGTTGTTCCGGCTGTACTATTCCCAGTATGGTTTAACTGATTGCTTCCACCTGATATTTCCTGATACTGTTTCCATTTTTTATCAATCCGGATCGCACCGGCTAAAGCAAGTAAAAAGGCTATAGCCCCAATACCTATCGTTCCGCCTAATACAAGTACCAGAACTATATAGACCAATTCTGTTATAGCAAGAATATACGCCATTTTTGTTGTTTTCTTTTTTAGCAGAAGAATTCCCATAACAATATCAAAAATCATAAACAACATATTAAGATTTACTGCCCATAGCCGGCTCATATCATCATAACTTCCACCAGCCTGAAATACTCTTTCCGCTGTCTTTCCTATCTCTGAACAAATCAATATCCCTGATCCAATAGATACCACACCAGCCCAGGTAAAAAAAGAACGTATCTTTTTAAAATTAGGCAAAGCTGTAAATTCTTCCTTTGTAAGTCCCTTCGGAAGTGTATTAAGATCAATTTTTTCCGCCATTCTTATCTTCTCCTTATGTGTCTGCTCTTATTTCCTATTATATTATTTTATGTTTGATTTTTATCACTACTCTGTCTTCAGGACATATCTGACTTCTACACGTCTGGATGCTGCAGCGTCTTCTTTGCCTTCTCCATCCAGAATCAGATTATTTGCTCCATTACCGACAACCTCGATAGCATTCGCAAGTTCCGGATAACCTGCTTTAATATAATCTGCAACAGTCTTTGCTCTTTCCTCAGAGAGTTTTAAATTGTAAGCCTCATCTCCTGCTGAATCGGTATACCCCTCCACTACGATTGTCGATACCTTTCCATCTTCTATCGCACTGGATATTACCGGTACATAGGCTGCAAGGAATTGATCCAGATAAGCTTTTCCCTCTTCTGACAAATCTGCCTTATCCCAGGCAAAAAGCACATTATTATCCATCTGTACTGTTCCCGTCGACTCGTCTATCTTCGTAGAATCAAGTCCCTGCTCTTTGAAGGCTCCCATGAGTCCGCTTGAGACTGCTGTCTGGTTTTCTTTTAACTCTCCCAGCTCATCTTCACTCATACTGCTCACATCAGCATCTGTCTCTAAATTATCACTTAATTCACCATTCCAATATGCAGTGGAATCATAAACATAAGGATACCATTTTCCATCAACACAGATGGACAAGCCTCCATCCATTCCTCCATTTGGTCGGTTAGTAATCAGGAAAATCCCTGTGATTTTTCCACCTTCGCCTTTTTCAGATTCTCCAAGATCATAATTGTAACGATAGGTACTATCCCAGGTAAGAGTAAACCGATTACCATCAATCTTTGTTGTTACATTCTCACCCCTTCTGCCATCTGACCACTCAATCGAAGAATCATAACCTTCTTCCGTACTCAAAATCAGGTGAACAATCCCATCATATCCGGAAGTAGAATTTTTGGCATATCCCCATTCATAAAGTCCTTCATTCTTTTTTTCCGCATTAAGTATGTCAAAGGCTCTAAGTCTTGTACTTTTTCCATCCTTAGACAAAATCAGATCCAAGCCATCAAAGCCATAAGAATATTCAATCCAGTCTTTGCGATCCTGTACGTAATACGCTACCGGCTTAGTGTCATCCGCTTCATCAGTAATCATGGCTTCCAATCCCATATAGACTTTGTTTCCAACAACTTCATAGGCAAATTGGAAGCTATTATTTGTCGAATAGGAATATTCCCGTCTTCAGAATATTTTTCTCTATCGATATATCTGGCTTGTATATGATCATATTGCCAATATTCATGCAGTACGCTGATCTGCTGGTCTGTCAACCCCATCTCTTCTTTCAATTCTTTATCTGTTTTTCCACCGAGTCGATAATCCAGAAAATCGGTATCTGCCTGTAGCTCCATCGGAAAGATCTGTACCTCATATTCTTCTGAATCTTCAAGCTGCAAAGTCATATAATCATAATCATCTGCATGATCATCCAAATCGGAATCATCTTTATATATTTCTTCATTCCGATAAGTCCCGTAAAGCATATAAGCCTGCGGATCTGATCCTAAATCCACCAGCTCTGCATTTTTAGTTTGCTTACTACCACTACTATTACTGTCACTACTATACTTAATGCCAGCTCCACATGCTGTAAACACCATTGTGCATGTTAAAAGGCTGAACAATACACAAAACTTTTTCATGTCTTTCCTTTTTCCTTCACCTTACTTCTTATATACACTAAAGAACTGAGACGCCTGATCCACTGCATTCAGCTCTAAGCCCGATATATTGATCGCTAACAGGTAACGAGGATCCTGCTCATTCACTAAAAAAATAGTCACACCATAACAAGGAGTGTCATAGTTCTTAAATGTATATTGTGCCGCATAATGTTTCTCACCTAAAAATGTGATTTCTTCCACATTATTTTGAAACTCTGTAATCTGTGCATCTTCCCCCATTTGTTCTTTAAGACTCTCCTCAGTCATCACTGAATTTTCCGCTATGGTCTTTTCATCATCCCACTTACTTTCGGTATTTAAAGTCGAAGCTGAGGCATTTTGAATGTTCAATTCAATATATGTATTTTCATCCTGTGCTTCAAAAACTGTCGCACTTGCTATCGCAACCATGGATCTTATCCAATCATAAGTGTCTTCTGAATTAGAAGATTCTATGGTGTCCGCATCGGGTAGTTCAAGACTTGATCTCTTTTCCAATGTATAAGTATCCGGGAGATTAATTGCAAATCCAAAGGAAGGATTTTCATATCCCTGGGATACATAGCGCCCAATCATATCATCACTTATTTTATCCTCTTTATCGGCAGAATCTGCCTCTGAATCATCACTTTTATCTGCTTCTTTTTTTGCAGATCCCATCAATCCGCTATCTGATTTGGACGATGTATCGTCAGTTGTCATCTTAATTCCACCGCCGCATCCTGTTAATCCAGATAAACACAGACAACCTGCCATAACAAGTGCAAAAATTTTAACCTTTCGATTCCTCATACTCTCTCTTCCTTTCTTTTCCTGTTTCTCTTATGATTGGACAACTTTCCAGCCACTTTAATTAAATATCTTCATTTACAAGAAGTAACAGCCCCGGTATAAGTCCGATCATAGTAGCCGCTATCTTTAATCCGTCGCTGATTGGCTCTCGTCTGTCTATTCTGTTTAGAATTTTCTTTCTGATAGGAATACACCATAACAAAGCAATTCCAAACGTACAGATTCCCATTATAACTGTGCAGATATTTAAAACCTTCTTTATCGTTTTAAGTTCTTGCTCATCCGGATAAGCTCCTTCTAAAACAGCAGGTCCTTCTTCTATATTCCTTTTCTCTTCAGTGACATGTACAGAACTCCACTCATCCTCATCATCTAAATTCTTTCCATTCTCCTTACCATCTTCTGCTGAAATCCATCCTCCCAGCAGCCCGCCTTCATCATCCGGCAGTTTCGGTTTTCCGGGTGGTTCAGGCTTCGGCAGTTCTGGTATACTTCCACCTGATTGTAATACCTCCAACGCCTGGTACATTTCTCTGGCAGAAGAGAATCTGTCTTTTGGTGCATATGCACAAGCTTTCAAAACGATATTCTGTAAATCCCTGCTTCCATATTTAGGTCGTGGCAAAGAATCCCCTTTTTCTCTCCTTGCCTGTGCCAGTTCAATTTCATCATGAGTTGGTAAATGATCCGCATCGATAAACGGACGCTTACGGTTATTCAGCATCCAGTAAAGCACCAGTCCAAGACTGTAAATATCTACCTCTTTTCCGTATTCTTCTCTTTTAATCACTTCCGGCGCCATATAACGCTCTGATCCTACTGTCGTTGCCTGGGTCGTATGATCCATAGTTCTGGCAATTCCGAAATCACCTAATTTATAATCGCCAAATTCCGATACCATAATATTTTCCGGCTTAATATCTCTATGTACGATATTTTTAGAATCACAAAGCATCAGCGCCGAACAGATATCTTTTCCGACTTTTATAACCATTTCCTCAGGAATAATTCCTGCATACTGTTTGATCAATGTAGTCAATGGGGTCAGCAGTTCCATACGGATAAAAACATCCCATCCAATTCCGTCTTTATGCGGTTTTGCTTCAAAATCATCGCAGCTGACAATATTGGTCTGCCCTTTAAATGCCAGCATGATCTGATACTCATCTACGTATCTGTGAAGCATATTTTTATACTTATTTCTTACACTGACAAGATCATATCCATCTGTAAAATCAGCTTCAATGTCTTCTTCATTTTTTGGGAAAGAAATCACCTTTACAGCAGCATCTTCCATGACACCCGCCGAATTCCGCTGTGCCAGATACACACTGCCATAACCGCCTCGTCCCAGCCTTTTTACAATCTTCCATCCCTGCCAGGGCAGAGCTGGATATCTCTCCTCATCCATTTACATCTCCTGTAATTCTATCTGTTTATTTCCAAAACAATTGCTGTAATATTGTCCTTACCGCCTGCATCTAACGCTGCTGTGAGAATTGCATCGACACACTTCGCCGTACTTTGCGTTTGCTGCATCATGGTTTCCAGAAAATCTACCGGCACCATGTCACTCACGCCATCGCTACAGATAAGAAAACGATCTCCCCTTTTCGTCTGCAGGCAATCCATATAGGGAAGTACGCGCACTTCCTCCGGATTCATTCCCATATACTGGGTCAAATAAGGCTTTCGTCCCTGAATACCGTTTTCTTTCATATAGGCTTCGTCTGTCTGATCTTCGGAAATCTGCCGAAGCTTCCCATCTCGCAGGAGAAAACATCTGCTATCCCCCACATTTACAGTCCAAACCTGGTTTCCTGTAAAATAAAGTCCTGCCAAAGTAGATCCCATCATCTCCGCATCCAAACGAAGGGTTTCCTTAAATATCCTGTCATTTACATGCGTACACATTTTTTCCAGATAGCCTTTTTTACCTGCAATATCATCTGCTTCTTCTGCATTCAAGTATTCCTCTGTTGCCTTTGCACCCATATAGGAAGCAATCTCGCCATATTCTCCGCCTCCCATGCCATCAAAAACAGCAAAGAATCTGTCCTTTTTTAGCGGAAAATTTTTCTCTAAAATACTTCCGAGTCCATTGTTACAGCTTGCCATATAGCGTCCCGCAAAGAAAAAATTGTCCTCGTTATTTTTTCTTCGCTTTCCTATATGACAGCTACAGGCAGCGGAGATTCTCATTATGCTCCGATTACGTGCCAAATAAATGTCGCTGATCATACTATGAATCACTTTCTTTCTCAGCATCGTTTTCATCTGTTTCTTCTAATGCAGTTCGAAAAACCTGCATTTCTGCATCTACAAAACCTACGAAAGATACATTTTCGATATCCTCCTGCATAAAGAGAAACATGGTTTCCGAATCGATATAACCCTCCGGATAGGGAATTGCGATATAATCGTAGGTTTTTTCATCTCCCTCCATTTCAACCTCAATGCCAATTGTCATTAACTTCTTTGTTGCACCTTTTAAGGTTACAACGCTTCCATTTGGTAGTAATTGCTTTGCCATTTTATTTTCCTTTCTCGTCCTAACCAACGGCCAGATCTGCTATAGTATTGCCAAGTTTTCCTGCTGACTTTATAGATTTAATCGTACCTGTGACGACGTCATATCCAAAATTAGCTACAGAGTTGGGGTCTATATGAAGTATAGTCTTAATAATTCCATCTTTGCTGAGATATTTAAGATCATTGTCGATAACGTCATCCATGTGAATTTCTCCCCATACCTTTGACGTTTCTGCGGTGCCGCTTGTTATAGTTTGAAGCTTACCAAAAGATTTTCCAAGTTTATCTACACCATTTAAGAAAGAAACAACGTCCAATCCTGTGTAAGCCCAACTGCCCATTTTTTCTCCCAGCTTCTCATCTCCAAAGAGGATTTCTCCTGTCTCTCCACCTTTTTTTACAAGAAAATCCTTTAATGCATTTGTATTACCAACCTTGTTATAGTCACCGGTATAGGTGTATGTTGCATCCATCATGCCATTATAAATATCATTGCAGGCACTTAAAGTAATACAAGCAGCTACAGGAAGTGCTGCACCACCGGAGCCTGCTACCAGAGCTACCGCACCGGCAATTTTGACAACACCTGCACCAACTTTTACAGCAGATTTTCCATATTGAAGTGCCTTATAAACAAATCCTTTTTCATCATAGGATTTTTTTATTTTTGCAACAGTCTTCTTTCCTTTTTTTACAATTGCTTTCGACACTCCTGCCATATCTGCTTTCAAAGAATCCAAAAAACCGTCTTTTTTCTTTTTACTTTTTGCTTTTACTTTTTTAGATTTCTTTTCCCATTTCCTGTAATCCTCTATGACATCAGTCATCCCCTGTACCTGTCCGGAAATAATCCCCTCACCAGCTTCTCCTCCGAACACCTTAAAAAGAGACTGGTCTACCGACTGCATGGTTGTAGCACTGTTTTTCGCTGCTGCCGCCCCACTGGCAAGAAGCTCTGTAATACTTGCAAAGCTTTGCTGGGCGCTGCTTATTTTCCCTGCAAAATTATGTGCTAACAGTTCACTCCAATTATTGTTGGTGTCATTCAGAGTACCCGTAACCTTCGAAAACAGGGATTCATATTCTGCTGTCAGGCTCTGCATTTCACCAGCCTGCGCCAACAGGGTTTCTGGATCTAATATAATTCTGGATGCCATTCTTCTCCTCCTGTCCCTACAATTTCATACTTGCCAGATCGATCACAGAAGAAAGATTGATATCTCCTGCTCCGATTGATTTATTAATTGGCATTACACCCTCCGGGATATTGCTTGTCGTAGTCCCACTTCCGATCGGCTGGATCGTAAGCATGGAGGCAATGATGCTCTCTACGCTGGTAAACATTTCTGATATATTTTTCTCATCTGTCGTAAAATTCTCTGCAACCACCTTCATGACATTTGCAAAATTTCCGGATTTTTCACTGATTTTCAAAATCTCCTGGGCATTTGAACGGGTATAGTCATTGATAGCATCCCTCTCTTTGCAATTCCAGTTGTTATGTTCCGTGATGGATGTCAAAATTCTTGCTGCCTCTTCCACTTCTCCATAAGCATTTGCAATCGTCTGGGCGATTCCCGTAATTGTCTGTGGATTCACATCTATAATCATCTTCTCATCTCCTAGCATCCCCTGATAGAGTACGAACTTTCCTGATCTCTTGACACAAATTTTGTTCTGGTAGATTCCATATAGGATATAAATTCCTGTAAAAGCTCTTTCATCTGCCCTGCTTTTTGAATTCTCTCTGTCATAATATTAATATAAGCCGTGCTTGCCTCTCCCTCCCAGGAAGAAGCAATCTGTGTCATAAGCGTCTGTGTCCGTGCATTCAAAGAATCCAGTTCATTTATATAGGCTCGCATAGATGAAATATTGTTCTGCAATCCATCTGCGTCAATTCTAATATTAGCCATGTTGGATACCTCCACTTTAATTCATGTTTTGCGCTGCTGCCATAATCTCCTTGAGCATTTCATCCTTCGCCTTATAAACAGCAAGCACATGGCGAATATAATTTGTTGTTTCCTCCAAATTACTATCAAGCCTTTGAATCTGGTTAATCAGTTCCTGGGATTTATCATAAATAGCCTGGGCTGTCTCACCTTTTGAATTTGCCCCTTCTGTCTGAGCTGCTCTCAGACTCTGCAATGCATTTTGCAGGATAGACTGTGCCCGCTCGATTTTCCTGATATCCTCTCCGGCTGCGACATCATCAATTGTTATTTTTCCATTTTCATCTTTGTATGCCATTTTCTCAGTCTCCTATCAGAATCTTTTTTGCCTGCTCACAAACGACATTCTTTTCAACCAGGCGAAGTATCGTTTCTTCTTTTTGTTCCGGATCTATCTCATAGAAAGAACCACCTTTTTCTGCATAGAAATAGAGACAGGTATCCTTTCCGATATGAGTACCTTTCAGAATGATGCTCCTTTCTGCCTGGTCAATCGCAATGTATGCTTCTCTTTCCTCTGTATGCACATCTTCCTCCAAAAGAGAATACAGCATCTTTTCTATTCCTTCTTTGTCCTGCGCCCTGACGCGGTACTCCTGTGCATGGCACTCTACAGATGTAATTCTATTCTCCATATGATGAAATTTATAATGTACAGATGCTCCTGACTCTTCCCGTAAAATCAGCTCAGATTCATACATCCCCTGATAAACCGGCTGCAGCATTTCTGTACATGCCGGCTCTACTTCCAGATTGCCTAAGAAATCCTCCTCGGCATATCCCTTCCTTTCAAGACCATCCAGAATTTCCTGCGCTTTTATTTTCCCCCGCTTTCCAATATCCTGCATAGCGGCAATATAATCATAATCCAGATATTTTCCGCCACTTACTTTTCCGATATAATAGATTTCTTCCGGAGATAGTATTAGTTCTTTCATTCTTTTCATCACTCATTTCTGTCTCAGCACATCTTTGTGCGAGGACGTATCCCCGCACAAATTGCCTTTTCTTACTGTCCCATAGATGCAGCAAGTCCCCCGTCAGTTTCTTCCATAGTATTGGCAGCTGTATCCAGCTTCTGTGCAAAGCTTTCCAGAAGTTCTCCAAAAGATGTAAACTGGGCATTGTAGCTTTCGAAATTTGATACAAAAGCTGTTGCAGCCTCACCTTCGAATACGCCACTCATGCTGTTTACAATTGTGCGCATGCTGCTGATACACTGTTCAAAATTAGCCTTTTCAGTGCGGATATTTGTTGCGTTACTTCTCATTTCCTCTGGAGTTACAATAATTTTCATTTGATTTCCACCTTTCCTTAATACATCATTTCTGATTTTTTTATCTTTAAAAACATACATCGTTTTTAAGATCGTTTTATTTCGTAATCTCTTTATTTTAGATACATTCTTCTATCTATATCCCTGTATTTCCAGGATATCTCCGTTCCATACACACTCTTCCGACAAGGAATTCTCTGCGTTTAATCTTCTTCCATTCCTCTGATCCACAAGACTGACCTGTTCCGGGTCAAACGATGCCAAAGGATCCAGTCCTTCCAGAGAATCTGAAATATCCTGCATCAAGTCTTTGATCTTCTGATTTACAGGAAGTTCCAAATCATATTCTTTTTTTTGCTTTATTCTTATTGTGACTATGATTCGATTCATCTTCCCATCCTCCTAACTATCTATGCACTTGATCTTCTTGCTGCCATTGCCTGCAAAAAAGATTCCAAAGCCTTTTTCCAGCTCTGCATTTCTTTGGCTTTGCGTAAAATTATTCTTATAAAAGCCTTCATAATGCACTGCCGTATCTGACAAAGCAAGAGCAACACCGGAAGATTTGAGGTCCACACCAAGCTGATCCTGCGTATAAAAATTGAAAAGATCACCCTGACGGATTCCACAGAGGACCAGCACGCCATAACCTTTTGTCTTTGTCATAATCCTGTGTAACTGCAGCTGTATATCATCCGGTAACTTGCTGCATTCTTTTATGTCATCGATAAGCAGGATCATCCAAGGTTCTTCCGTGATTTCGGCCGCAGCTTCTTTTCTTTTTCGCATGCGATCCGTCAGTTCTTTGAATATCTGGGAAAATAAATCCTGTACTTTCTCAGTTTCTGAAAGCTGCGCATAAGCAGTTCCCTTCTCCTGCAAGTCCGCCAGAGATTTTCTTTCTGAGTCCAGGCAATATAAAAGTGTATTTCCATTCACTTCCAGTACCATCTTTCCTATTCTGCGAAGCATTGCGCTCTTTCCACATCCAACTCTTCCGGTAACTGCCATTGCCGTCGTTTCTCCGGGCATTACATGAACCGCTTCTATGCTTTCTGCATCCAGTCCAACGGCAATTCCCTGCTCGTTGTTGCTGAGATCTGCCATACTTTTCACAGAAATGCTTTCCGGAAGAACCGGTATTCTCAAAGCAGGTTTTCCTTTCCAAGCTCTTGTCATGCCCTCTGCTTCTGCTTTCAAAGCCATTTCACGCTCTTTATCATTTTCTCCAGGTTCATACATTGCCTTCTGGAAATTGATCAGTTCCTGATTTACTTTAATCAGAGCATTACCTACTCTGTCCGGCAATCTTGCTTCTCTCACCTGTCCTATTAAAGTGCTGTATTCACTTCGGTCAGACTGCATGAAAGAAATAGCCCCGGAAACATTTGCCGTCAGCTTATAAGGCACGCCTGTATTGTTCACACCTGTATAAACAAAATAGATTCCTTTTGATGGACCCTCGCTAAAAAGACGGACAAATATGTCTTTATAATCCTGGTTCGATTCCAGAATACCACTGAAGCGATCAATCAAAACAAAAACAGCCGGCATCTCTTCACTAACCAGTTCCCGGTAAGCTTTCAGAGAATCCACTCTCTCCTGATTGAAGATTTTTCTTCTCTCGTTCAGGAAACTGATCAGCATATTTATAAGCTTACCCAGCTTCTCTTCCTGTCCGGATCCCACAACGCCTCCCACCTGCGGGAAGGCCTCCATACCTGCCATATCCGCAATGATATAAAGATGCATATCCCGCGGAGAATACATACGGCATAAAGATGTTGCAATCGTCCGGAGCAATGATGTCTTTCCTGTCTGCGAGCTTCCAAAAACACCGAAATTGCCTTCCTTCAGGAAATCCATATACTGTATTCCCTGCACCTGAAGCTCCGGTCTGTCAAAAATACCTATCGGCACTGATAACCAAGGAGCATCTGTCATCTCCCATTTTTCTCCGTCAAAGCCACCCTCAACCGGCAGTTTCTTCCAGCTAAAGAGATCTGGAAGTTCTGTTTTCCACGGCGATGGCTGCTTCTCTATACCTACCGCTTCTGCTGTTCTTGCTATATAAGCTATCACTGCCTCAATTTCTTTCTTATCCGAAACAAATCGGGTGTGGTTTTCTTCTACTGTTTTGATACGCGATCCATCTACTTCTACATAGCGCACTTCCAAAGCACCCTGCTCTTTATTTTCCTGATAAGGAGCTCCGGACCAGGCGGATTGGATCAACGCGAAAATTTCTGCCTTTTCGGAGGTTCCGACTCTTACATAAGCTCTTCCTGCCTGTGTAATCATCGCCGCATCCGGTTCATGAATCATCACCTTGCTGGCGGCAGCATTTTGCACCTTCATACAAATCTGATATTGGGTATTATTCCAGGTTCCCTCATCTACTGCATCTGCCGGACTTTGGGTAGCCAGAATCAGATGTACGCCCAGAGAACTTCCTTTTGCAGCTATGGAGTCAACCATTTTTTTGACAACCGGTCTTTCCTTGATCAGCTCTTTAAATTCATCAAATACGATCAGAAGTCTTGGCACCGCTTCTTTAAACTCACCCTTGTGATATCCTTTTATGTACTCCTTGATATCCTTTGCACCTACCGAAGCAAAAATGGCTTCTCTTCGCCTCAACTCATGCTCCAGCGATTGAAAACATCTGTCAATCCCACTGCCAACATCCGTAATAATTCCACAGACATGTGGAAGCTTTTCAAGCGATGTTGCCGTACTTCCGCCTTTATAATCAATCACTACAAATGAAACATCCTCCGAATGATAATTACATGCAATAGATAAAAGCCATGAAATAAGCAGTTCACTCTTTCCCGA
>ULYJ01045288.1_pt1 | contig 19266 bp, 19 predicted proteins | sample 1962111 | NCBI WGS metagenome assembly ULYJ01 (sample SAMEA4835861, study PRJEB28245) | human gut metagenome | biome: gut microbiome; material: fecal sample | place: Denmark | collected 2008
ATCATCCACTGGTTTCTATTCATCGCTTCCGTCCCTGCCCGTCAGTCTCTTCTGCGGCCTGCACCATTTCTTTCACCACATATGCCGCCCTGCCGGCCAGATATGCACCGTGCCGCAGGCTGTAACCGGTATTTTGTACTGCACGTTCAAAGAGATACATCCGGAAGCTGCCCTTTCGTTTCCGGATGCGCTCCGCAGCCTTCTTCTCATAATCCTTTGACCATTTCTCACGCCAGGGTTCAAATCCCTTCAAATCCTCAGCATCCAGCTTTCCTTCCAGCTCCCCGTACCGCCGTTCCAGTTCCTCGGTCTGTTCCCTGCAGCGGGTTATCCCCTGTTCCAGGGTCTCCGCTTCCAGTTCCATCTGAGAGAGTATCTGAGCTTCCTGGAGGTAGTCAGAGAGGGAAGCAAACCCTTCCTCTGCCAGCACCTTGTCAAGTCTTTCCCTCCGAAACCGGACGGCCTCCTGCTCTGCCTGTATTGCTTCTCCCAGGCTGTCTTTTCGTGCCGGGAAATCAGCAGCCTCTTTCTTTAACCGTGCAATCTTTTCCTTTGATGCCCTGTCACGCTCCAGGGCATTTTCCCTGATTGTCCTTACCCGGCTGATTCTCTCATCCAGCCGCTTTCTTTCGGTCTCCACGGCGGCCTGCCGTTCCAGCAGGCTTTCCAGGTCATACCGGACAGAGAGGATATCGCCCCGGATTTTTCCCAGCTGCTCTGCCAGCCGGTCAAAGAGCCGTTCCTTTTTCTTTTCAATCTCTTTTTCCACCTCGTCCAGGCATTTTTGGATGTCTTCATTCTTTCTGTTCAGCTCCTGAATCTCCTCATTTGCCCTGTACCGGTCAGAATCCGTCTGTCTGGATGCATAGGAGCCTAAGTGGATGCCGGGGATGGTATCCAGCCCCTGGTCTTTATAGGAGCGGCAGTCCACCCGTTCGGGTCTGCCTGCCCGTTCCAGAGCCAGGTTTACATGTTCCTCCCAGGATTTGCGGTATGCCAGGATGGCCTCCCGGGAGTTCCAGTATCGGGCTTTCTCATTCTGCCTGCCGGGAGTGCAGCGTGGATATTTGGATGCCCGGATAAGGTTTCCCTCAAAAGCCTCAGAAGGGGTTAGCCAGACTTTCTTTTTGCCTTTGTAATACTGGTACTGTTTCTGCCAGCCCTCTTCCTTGGCGGCCTTAAATTCTTCAGCTGTGAAAGCCTTTGTTTGGTTTCCTTTCTTACAGAGATATTCCTTCTCCGTTTTCGGCATCCACCGGCCGTTTTCATCCAGAGGCCGGAGGGTCAGGAGGATGTGTGCATGGGGATTGCGGAAAACCATAGCTTTCCGGTCAGTGACCCGGTTCCCGTCTGCATCTACGGGGATGCCGGAGGAATCCCTGACCGGCGGGTTGTGGATATTGATATCAGCAATCATGCCGTTTGAGACAAAGGAATCCTGGACAAATTCCTGTACCAGGCGGATGTTCTCCTGCAGGGATAATTCCTGGGGCAGTGCCACCTCAATCTCCCGTGCCAGCCTGCAGTCCCGGCTCTTTTCGGCTTCCTCCACCGCATTCCACAGGACAGCCCGGTCGTTCCATTCCCCGGGTGCATTTGCCGGGAGGATGATTTCGCTGTATTCCACCCAGCCCTTCTGGGTGTAGTCATCGGTCAGGCCGGTGTAATTGTTCTCTATCCGGGAAGCAGAACGGTAAGCGGCTGCAGAGACAACGCTGCGGCCTTCCCCTCTGCTGATGACCTGGATATGACATTGAAATATTGCCATTTTATTTCACCTCTAAATCCTTTTTCTTTTAATATGCCAATCCCCGGCATCCGTGAAAACCGTTTTTTTATGGCGTGGAAGATTCTGCATATTAATTGTGACAGGAAAAGTCCTGTCAAATAACCTACTACAAGGAGTTGAAGAACATGAATGGAGAATTAGTTTCAGGAGGCAGGGAGAACCTGCGCGTCCTGATTGATTATAAGGGCTCCGGATTTCCGGGAGGGCAGATGCAGGATGATTTGCTTTTGTTCTCCCTGAGACCGGATGCGAGCCCGAACCCGCTGGCTCTGGCGGTAGTAAATTTCCCTCCCATCAGGGGGAGAAGGAGCCTGTATATCCACAGACTGTCAGGAGAGGCACCGGAGGACAGGGACGTCCTGCTGGATGCCATAGAGGCATTTGCCCGCAGGCAGGGATATCCGGTTCTGTATCTCAATGTGATGGAGCAGGAGATGGCCTATCTGTACAGCCGCGGGTTTACGGTATCCCCGGACTGCCCGATAGCGGCAAGGGAAGTGAGGACATGAACGGAAAGTTCTGGAAATGGCTGAACCGCATCTTCGCAACGGGCATCTGGCTGCAGCCCTTTGTGATGGCGGGGCTCATCCTGTTCTTCCGGGCGGTCTTTGGACAGAGGCCGTCCATCCTGTCCCTGTTCTTCCTGTCCTGGCTACCGTCTGTCTATGTGTGGTCAGAGAACCAGAGACAGAGAGCAGCGGGCAAGACAGAGTTTGGCATAGAGGATACCTTCCACGACAGGCCTACCCAGTATGAAAGCCCGCTAAAGATGCAGGCTATGTATCCGAAGGTTAATGAGGGATTCCTGTTTGATGCACCGGAGGGAGTAGTGTTTGGAAAAACAGAGATTGGAACTATCTCCAGGCAGACAAAATACCTGTGCAAACCGATGGAAGGAGTAAGATATACTGACGGACACGCCCTCGTGATAGGGGGGAGCGGTTCAGGGAAGAGCTCGGCCATCCTTATCCCGACCCTGTTATCCGTGTCGCATATAGGGCTGTTCTGTATTGATATAAAAGGGGAATTATGGAGCAAGACCCGGCGTCTGGATGATGACCGTGTGGTGATTGTAGATTTCCAGGACAGGAACCTTTTCGGCTGGGATGCACTGGCAGCCCTGAACAGGAAGGCTTCCCCCTCTGACCAGGACATCCGGGAGCAGATGGAGGAGATAGCAGACAGCCTGATACCCATTTCTGCAAAAGACAGCCAGGAGTTCTGGAAACAGTCAGCCCGGTCTTTGCTGATTGGAGAACTGGTTGGACTGTATAAACAGAAACATATCCATGACCTGGCGGCACTGGTCAACGGGATACTGTCCAGGGACAGCCGGGAACTGGTGCAGGAACTGATGGGAGGTGCGGCACCGGGGGCTGTGGAGGTGAAATACCTTTCCTCATTTGAAAAACTGGCAGATGAAACTTTCTCGGGGGTCTGCCAGCAGCAAGAGGAGGCGCTGAAATGTTTTATTGACGATGATGTGCAGTATGCATTTGCAGCCAATCCCCGCAGGGCATGCCCGGAGATGATAGAGGAGGGGAAGGAAGTCTTTTTATCCGTCCGGGAAGAGAAACTGGAGGCGTATTACGGGGTGGTGAACTTAATCATCAGCCAAGTTTTCGGATGCCTGATTAAGCGTCCGGAGGGGAGCCCGGGGGTGATAGTGGCTATTGACGAGTTAGGGAGGCTCTGCAGCCGGGGAAAAATCCCCCACCTGCATAATGAAATCCTCCTGACCGGCAGGAGCAGGAATATCACCTTAATCCTCATCACACAGTCATTTGAGGCGCTGCAAAACAGCTATACGAAAGAAGACGTACAGAGCATGATATCCAACTGCTCTTATCTGGCTGTCCTGGATGTCAGGAGCCAGGAGACGGCAAAGACCATCTGCAGCATGGCAGGGAAGTATAAGGAGCGTGAGACCACCTGGTCAGGGAGCGGGAAACACAGAAGCAGGAGCACCTGTTACCGTGACCATCCCATCCTGGAACCTTCAGATTTGTCCAGGCTGGTACAGATGGATGAGGTCATTCTGATAACGGCAGAATATTCCTATTGCCGGGTAAAGAAATGCTCATATTTCAAAGAACCGGTGCTGAACGCCAAATCCATGCAGGCACAGAGATATAACCGGGAAGCTGCCGGGCTGGAAGGGAAAGCGCTGCCGGAGGTGAAAGTAACACTGCCGGAGGAGGAAGATTTTCCGGAAAGAACTGAGAGATACATAAAAAACAAGATAAAAGAATATTACACCTGTTGCACCCGCAGGCTGGCAGAGAGCCTGGAAGAGGCGGCCAGGAGGCTGAGAGGTAGATAGAGATGGAAAGAGAAGAGATGAAAAGGATACAGAAAGAGATGGAAAAACGGCTGGGGGATGACTGGGATATCCAGCCGGTCACGGTCAATAAAGTAGGCGGGCAACGGGAAGGCCTGTCCTGCCGGTATCAGGAGGAGAACATGGCTGTGACGGTATACCCGGAGAGCTGTAAGGTGACACTGGGGGAAAAGGCCGGTGCAGAGGAGATTGGGGAATACCTGGCGGGCATCGTGGAGGAGAACCGCAGGCCTCCCATAGAGGTCAGCAGGACGGCAGAGGATTTCCGGAATGGGCTCTATATCCAGATGGTGAATGCGGATGTGAATAGGGAACTGTTAAAGGATGCCGTGTATTATCAGAAGGAGGATATGGCGGCCATAGCCAGATGCAGGGCAGGACAGGAGGGAGGGGATGTCTATTCCTTCCTTGTGACAAAAGAGAACCTGTCGGCGTTTCAGATGACAGAGGGGGAGGTACTGGAGCGGGCATATAGAAATACCGCCCGGCAGGAATTTTCCCTGATGAGCATGGAGGATATCATGAGGGAGATGTTTTCTGCGATGGCGTCTGCACCGGAAGATGTGGAAGCATTGGAGAGGATGATAAAAGAAAATCCTTCCCCGCTGTATATCCTTACGAACGAGGAACGGTTAAACGGAGCCAATGCCCTGGTCTGCCCGCAGGTGCTGCAGGTTGCTTATGAGACACTGGGAGAGCCGTATTATGTGCTCCCCAGTTCTACCCATGAGGTGCTGCTGGTGAAGGAGAGCGAAGGGTTCAGCCCGGAGGAACTGCGGAACATGGTGTCAGAGGTCAATATCTCAACGGTAAGCCCGGAGGATTTGCTGTCCTTTAAAATATTCCGGTATGACGGCAGGACGCTCTCCGCAGTAAAGGAAGAGACCCAGACCATGACAGAGGCTGCAAGGAAAGCAAAAGAACATGGATTTAAGCTGATATAGGAGGGACAGAGATGGAGAATGTGGAGATGCTGCAGAGGAGTTTTGAGAACTATCTGCGTGTGAAGCCGGGAAAGATTACAGTGGATATCACCCTGGCAGATGGAAAGAAGATAGAGGGAATCAGAAGAATCTGAGAGTTAAAAAAGGAGAGTCAGCGCTCTCCTTTTTTTCTGCAAAGACGCAGGCTTACGGTGTCGGTTTCCCGGAAAACGGCAGATGTTTTTCCAGATAATCCAGTATCTCATCCTCACTCTGCCTGTCTGCACCCGGTATCATCCCCTCTACCATCTTTCCCAGGTTCACATACCGCCGGGTCTGTTTCTTTTTGTCCAAAGCTTTCTGACGGTTCTCCTCTAACTGCCGGCGGTGCAGGGCTTGTTTTTCCCTTAACTGCCTTAATTCCTCGGCAGTCTGTTCTATCTCTGTCATCTACATGCACCTCCCCTGTACGGCCTTCACGGTCTGTTCAAGGGGCTGCTTTGCTGCCCTGGCCTTTTCCAGGACAGCAGATGCCTGGTCAATCATGCTGTTTGAGGCCTCCCGGATAGTCTCAAGGCTGGCTTTCAATTCTTTTGTTTCCCTGCCGGAACTCCAGCCTGCGATATAGCCAAACGAGTAGTCCGAGGTGTCCAGCCCGAAGTACTTGCACACCACATATGCAACAGATTCGGCCTGCACCTCACGGGTGGAAACATCCCCGGGTGCATCCGGGATATCCGTGCTGTGGAGCATGGCATGCCCCATCTCATGGATGAGGGTCTTCAGGGACTGTTTCTCAGAGAGGGTACTGTCTACAACGATTTCCTTTGTGTCCCTCCGGTAAAATCCGTGGGCTTCCCCCTCTATCGGCTGGAACGTGACGGGGACAGGACAGATTTTCAGGAGTGCATCCTTCAGCTCTTTCTGGCTGCTGTCCAAATCCCCGGTCAGTTCATTGGCTATCTCCGGCAGTGCTTCCCCGTCTGTCTGGGAGATATCGAAAACATATCCCACCTTGAAGTAAGGGATTATCCTCTCTACAGCTTCTTTCTTGTGGCTGCCGTCCGGTAAGAGACAGGGCTTTCCGGTCGCAGGGTCTTTGGCATCCCTGAGAACGGTGGATTTATACGGTGCGGGGCAGAAAATCTTAATGCCGGATTCGCCCTTCCTTACCTGCCTGTTAAGCCGGTTCCATGTAGTGTAAGAGGCACAGCAGGTTGCCCCGGGTCTCTGACGCGCGATGAGGAGCTGGTTATTAAGGGAGTATGTATGGAATTTTGACATGCTGGAAAGGAATGCCATATATTTTTCTCCGTTCATAAATTCGTGGATGGATTTTTCCAGGTCTTCCGACAATGCCTGCACCTTTTCCTGTCTGCTGGGTTTCTTTGTATCAGTTGTATTGTTCTTCATAAAATTGATTCCTCCTTGGATGTTTTCTTTTAATATGCTGTATTTTTGGAGGGATGAAATTTTTTTGCGGAAAAATATACTGATTTTGAAAACGGCGATGTTTTCTTTGATAACCTTGACCAGGGTACTTATCAGATTACAGAGATAAAAACACTTGACGGAAATTCATTATTGAAGGAGCCTATCATCGTAACGGTGCCTATGACAATGACGGAAGCTGAAGCCAACGAATATGGCAATGTCAACTATGAAACTGCAAAAGAAGACAAAAATTACTCTGGTAAATGGTATTTCTATGAGTGTTTATACGAAATTACCAATAATGCTACATTTAAGATGCCGATGACTGGTGATGACGGCAAATGGAAATATGGATTTATCGGACTTGGAATTGTCATGACGATAAGTGCAGGATTTGTGATTTGTAATACAAGAAACAAAAAAGCAAAGAAGCGAAAGCATAAAAAATAACACACAAAAATAGAGAGAGCAGCTTTAAAAGCTGCTCTCTCTATTTGTTTACTTATTAGCTTATATTTTTCTGTATTTTTAAGATTTTTATTTCCAAGTAGCATGTAATCTTTCGGCACTAACGATTCTAATTGAAGCATCCTTTATTCCATAATCATCAACCCATCCATTAAACGTAAATCCTTCTTTAACAGGAACAGGCAAGCTTGATGGAAGCTTAATTTTCGTTCCATGATAAAAATACATATCATACACGCTGACATTATTCAATGTTGGAAAATAACCACTATTTGCATCAATTGTCAATTTTTCTTTTTCACCATAAGCAGTAAATAATTGTACACAATAATATGTAGAACCAGATTTACATACACCAACACCAAGGTGCGTTGAGTACGTATTTAGTAATGCGACACGGTGTCCAGAACTACCCATCCAGCCATCTACTACATCCTGAGGTGATGTAAATCCAGCTGCGATATTTTCAGCTGCCTCATTATCGGGTATATGGTTATATTCTTCAAAAACAGTTAACGCATTGGTTCCATCCGGTCTCGTATGCGAAAACTTAATAGAAATTTCTCTTGCCCTCTGCATAGCAGCTCTGTTCAAATCATCATTTGTCTGTACCAGTGGTTCTCCATGTTTTGTTCTTTCAATATTTGTCAACCTAAAAATTTCAGCTGCAAACTGTTCATCGCTCATTTGCGGAACAGGTGTTGTTTCCGGAATATACGGATTATCATTATCATCGTCTCCGTCGTCCCCACTTGGAACAAATACCTTTATTCCGTTTGTATTATACTTACCGCGTACATTATTACGGTTTACACATCCCACAACTGTGTATATGTTGTCGCAGTTAGTATAAGGAAATTCATCAACATAAGATGTTTTTGTAGTGTCTCCAAGATAAAGCCATTCTGTGTTATTTTTATTTCTGATGTACACAATATATTTATTAGCTCCACCAGCTTTCTTCCATGAAATGGTAACGCCTTCCGTGTCTTTATCATAAGTTGCAGAAATAAGCTTAACTGTCTGAGGAATTGTAGCTGCAGTCAGTCCTTTTGTATTATATTTGCCAGACTTTTTCGTCTTTTTGTTATAAGCTTTGACTGTATACTGATACTTTTTGCCTACAATGATTGGATATTTAGATGAAGAAGTGTGAGTGTAGCTTGTCTTTTTGTTGTCTAACGTCTTCACTTTAATCCATTTTTTGTCTCCAGATTCTCTGTAGTATACAATGTAATTCGTCGCCTCGGAAGCCTTTTTCCATTTTATGTTGATTTTGTTATAATCAGTGGCTTTTATACTTGACAGCTTTACCGTTCCAGGCTTCTTGGCTGCCGCCTGCGTGGTTACCGGCATCAGCAGTATGACTGCCAGAATCAGCAATGTCAGGAATGAAAATCTTTTTCTCTTCATAAACCGAATCCTCCTTTATGGTTATGTACATATTGTACTACCGGATTTTTGTGGATACAAGAGCGAAATGTAGACTTTTGATACTTGACCAGGGAACATATCAAATTACTGAATTGAAAACTAAAGATGGAAATGCCCTGTTAAAAGAACCTATTATCGTAACATTGCCGATGACAATGACTGCAGATGAGGCTAATGAATATGGAAATGTTGATTTTTCATCTGCGAAAGAAGATAAAAATTACTCTGGTAAATGGTATTTTTATGAATGTTTATATGAAATCACCAATAACGCTACATTTAAGATGCCGATGACTGGTGATGATGGCAAATGGAAATATGGTTTTATCGGATTCGGTGTAATTATGGTAACTGGAATTGGATGGATTATTTATAATACGAAGACCAAAAGAATCAGAAAACACAAACATAAAAAGTAGAATAAAAAATAAAAAGTAAAAAAGAACAAAATAAAAGCTTGCATTTTAATGCAAGCTTTTATTTTGTTCTGGATTAATTATTTGGAACCCATTTAGCATACACTGTATTACCGTTTTTTCCATAAACCACACGTCTTAATGGAAGACGAGAACTTGATGGTGCAGGTGTATCGTACCATCCTGAAAAAGTATAGCCATCTTTTAGTGGAGATGGGATATTAATAATGTCAGATTGTGATGGTGCATCATATAACCATGCATAAGTTCCAGCAGTACCTACCATTGTGTATGTTTTATTTCCATTGATGGTTCCGCCATTTGCATTAAAGGTTATGCTTCCTGATGCATTGGGGTCTATTGCTGTAAATTCTTGTACCCAATAATAAACTCCATTTTCTGATTTATAAAATCCAACTCCCATGTATTGATTAGAATCTCTCATCATTTGAATTTTATGTCCTGGGCTATGCATCCAATCATTAACAACTGAAGCTGGAGAATCTTGTCCCATTGCAATATTTTCATCTCCAATTCCTGCTGCCCCAACTTCTTTACCTACAGTTGTATTATCGGTCCCATCTGGCCTGCGATGAGAAAATTTAATCGAAATTTCCTTAGCTCTTATCATAGCTGCATCTTGCAATGCTTTATTATACTTCAAAGGTTGAACCCCTTCTTTGGCTCTCTCAATATTCGTGAGTCTCAGTACCTCTGATGCCATAGCAATCGGGTCTACCGGGCCGTCAAAATCATCGTCATTGTCCCCATGATTATTATCATTGTTGTTATCGCCTGGTTTTTCCGGCTTTGATGTTGGTTCTGGCGTAGGCGTTACTCTTTTCTTTACCTTGATACTTACACCTGTATTGCTTCCGTCTCCATAAACTTTAAATTTGCTACTGTAGCCAAAAACAAAATAAGTATTCGTAACACCTTCGACAGGATTTTTGTCTTCATATCTTGTATACTTGGACGAAATTGTTGCAATTTTTGAAGGTGCTGAATCATTTGCCTTACGATATATCACGTAATGCGTCGTACCACCGGCAGGATTCCAGCTGACATTTACAGTGTTGTCTCCAGTCAGACCTGCGCCGAGTCCATATACGGTTGCTGGAACAGTTCTTGTTGTTAGTCCTGTTTTGCTATAGCGGCCAGACTTCTTCGTTTTCTTATTATAAGCCTTGACGGTATAGGTGTATTTCTGACCTACAACAATTGGATATTTACTGGAAGATGTGTGAGTATAACTGGATTTTGTGTTATCAAGTGTCTTTATTTTAATCCACTTCTTACTACCAGCCTCTTTGTAATATACGATGTAGTTCGTAGTCCCGGAAGTCTTCTTCCATTTAATGTTGATTTTATTGTAATCAACAGCCTTTATACTTGACAGCTTAACTGTGCCTGGCTTGGCTGCCGCCTGTACTGGAATCTGCGCGATGCTGAAAGCGAGCAGGAGCGCTGCGAAGATTGAAAGTATCTGGTAAAAATATTTCTTGATATTTACTGTATCCATTCACACATCCTCCTTCTGAGTGTTTATGTATCTATTGTACTACGGGGATTTCTCGGAGACAATAGGGAAACAAAGACCTTGCAAAAGAAGATACAAACTATACGAAAAAATGGTATTTCTTTGATTGCAAGTATGAAATCAAAAACAATCAGGTATTCTTAATGCCGATGACCGGTTCTGATGGAACCTGGATGTATGGCTTTGTAGGATTTGCCGCAATTGCGTTTACCGGATGCTTATATTTACTTCTTGATGAAAAGAAGAAAAATAAGAGGAAACATAGACGGAAAAGAAAATAAATCTGAAAAAGCTGAAAGATAAAGGTAACAACAGAACAAAAAAAATAAAAAAACAACGCATCGTCAGATGCGTTGTTTTTTTGTGTTTAAGATTCGGAAATTGGCGTCCAAGTTGCGAGAATTTTAATTATATTTTTGCGAATTCTTACTCCGGAAATTCCATCTTCCCATCCAGCAAAGGTATATCCTTCTCTGCTTGGCACTTCAATTTCAGACATACGGATAATTTTATCAACTGGTCCAGTAATTGCTAATGTATTACTTCCGTTACTATTGAATACTCCTCCGTCTGCATCAAAGATTACAGTTCCCTTTAAATCCGGATTTGATGAAAAATCCTGAACCCATAACCACTGCCCGGTGATTGGACTTTTACATACACCAACCCCGATATGTGTAATGCTCTGCTGCATCATTGTTGCTTTATGTCCAGAGCTGTTCATCCACGCTCTGACAACTGCTTCTGGGGTTTTCTGGCCTGCGGCGATATTCTCTCCTCCGTCACAAGCTACTCCGTTTTCATATAATGCTGTACTACTGTCTGTTCCGTCTGGTCTCGTATGAGAGAATTTTCTTGTAATTTCTTCAGCTCTGACCATCGCGGCCCTCTGAAGCCCTGCGTGATACTGTAACGGTGAACGTCCTGCTTTAACTCTCTCGATGTTTGTCAATCTGATAACCTCGGAGGCCATCTCCTCAACACTCATCTCCGGTTCTGGACTCGGTGTAGGAGTAACGGTAGGAATCGGCGTTGCGGTTGGTGTAGGTGTTGCCGGTTTCTCTGTCGGTGTAGCAGTAGGAGTCGGGGTTACCGGCTTCTCAGTAGGTTCCGGCGCCTTTGTAGGTTTTGGAGTAACCGGCTTCGGTGTAGCTGTCGGTGTAGGAGTCGCTGGCTTTTCGGTAGGCTTCGGAGTCTCTGTTGGGTCTGGAACCTTTGTAGGTTTCGGAGACGGTGTTGCGGTAGGAGTTGGAATCACCGGCTTTTCTGTTGGCTCTGGTTTCTCAGTAGGTTTTGCTGCATCAGCCGGAACCTTAACGGAAACTCCGTCCTTGTCGTAGCTTCCTTTCGTCTTCTTACCACTGTAATAACCGCGTACCATATAGGTATTGACTTCACCTTTTTTGTAAGCTGCATCTTCATATGATAATGAATTTTTCAGTGCCAGCATTTTCCACTTACCGTTATCTTTACGGTATACAAGATATTTGTCAGCGCCTGCTGCCTTATCCCATGTCAGTGTTACAATGCCGTCTTTATATGCAGCTTTAATGTTTTTTACCATTGCCGGCTTGGTATAAGCCGTAAGGCCTTTCTTATTGTAAGACCCTGCTTTTTTGGTCTTCTTATTATAAGCCTTTACGGTATAGGTGTATTTCTGGCCTACAACGATTGGATACTTCTTGGAAGAAGTGTGAGTGTAGCTGCTCTTGGAATTGTCAAGCGTTTTGATTTTTGTCCACTTTTTCGTTCCTGCTTTCTTATAGTAAACGATGTAATGAGTGGCGCTTGATGTCTTTTTCCATTTGACATTAATTTTGTTGTAAGCCGGAGCTGAAATGCTGTTAAGCTTAACCGTTCCGGGTGCAGATGCAGCCTGAATGGATGCTGGCATCAGCAGTATGACAGCCAGAACCAGCAATGTCAGGAATGAATATCTTTTTCTCTTCATAGACTGAATCCTCCTCGTATGTTTATGTACATATTGTACTACTATTTATTTCCTGAGACAATGCAGAAAAAATAATCCGCAAAAAAAATCTATCCTGTTCTTTTTTCGGTATATTGATACTGGAAGCATAAAACAGGATTTGAAAGGCAGGTATAGATAGATGAGAGAGATAGATGTTCAGACCTTGCAGGAAGAAATGCAGGCGGGGTATTGGGAACTGGTGAACGGAGAGGATACGGTATATCGTGACGGCCGGGGCAATGTATATGATTCCTGGGGATGCCTGGAAAGACTCCGTGAACTGGAGATGATGATGGAGGAGGAGCCCCGGCGGGCAGAGGAATGGAAGAGGGATATGGATTTGCTGGGGCATACCTGCGAGATGAAGCCGGTGTATGGATACTGCCGGATTTCAGAGAGGGAAGCCCGCATCCTGAGAGACAGGACGGAGGAGTTAGTATATTACAATCCGATACGGGATATTTATGTCCTGGGGGTTACAGAGATGGGGAAGATATCAGATTGTGAAAGATTATGGGGGAATCTGTAGAAAAGACTTGTCTGTTAGAAAAGAATGTAGTACTCTGAAAGTGCATGAACACTTCACTTATGCAGTAATACACACTTTTTTAATAGAGAAGAGCAGCCGGATTGTCTGGCTGCTCTTTTCGTTATCGGGAGAACGGTTTTGGGGTGACGGACGAAGGACGGCAGGAGGGCAGGAGACACCGGAAGGTGGATGCCCCGAGAACACCTTATAGGTGGTCAGTAATTGCGCCCTTGTGGTGTTGGAGATTACCTGCTATCACTACTTATTACGGTCGGTATCATTATTGTCATCGACATCATCATACTTATCAGCAAGAGAAAGTGGTGTACGCGGCTTTTTACTTTCCTGTATCAGACCATTCCAGTTCATAGCATCAAGTATTATATCAAGTTTTTCAGCGGTCATAACACCGGACTTGCGCAACATATCAAACTGAGTATCAATGACGTGCTGGGAGCGTCTGTCTGATATTATAAGTTCAGTAGAAAGTTCCACGTTACGTCTTAATTGATAATCATACTTTTCATATAGTTCCTTATAGGCAACTGCATTTTGTTCTAATTTATCTGTCAAGTCTTGGCATTTAGCCTTCAGGGAGTCGTTTTCCTGCGTCAGGGAATCAATCTTTTCCCGTAGTTCATCCAATTCTTCAGTTTTCACGGCTACAGAATTGCCTGCTTTTTTTCTTCCGTGTCTGTCTAAAAAATCCACTGCAACATCATCAAGATACTGTGTGCCGCTTCTTATCCTGATGTGTGGGATAAGTTCGTCCCTATATTTTAATATTTTCCGCCGTGCGCCCTCATAAGTGAGACTGCGGCTGAGGGCATATTCTGGTAAAGTTATTCCAACTCCTTTTTCGCAAGTCCAGTAATTGGGAGGACAGCAATCTCCTTCATAGGGTTCTTCCTCAGTGTAGTCTTTATAGAGAATTTTAGTATCATCTGTCATAAGCTTATGCTCCTATATACATTATTTTGCTTTTGATATTATAACACAAAATAAACCATATGTATATGATTATAAACAAAAAATAAAATCAATTAGAAACATATTGACAACTAAAAACAAAAGATATATAACTATATACAAAGTATGAAACAAATAAACATACTTATAACAAAACAAAAATGAATTATAAACAAAGTATAGAATGAAAATTGAAAAAAGGAGGAACTATGATGAACAGCGGATGAAGCGGGATTAGATTTTTGAGGGGTGTTATCTGTTAAACAATATTTTTTACGAAAGGGGAAAACTTTTATGAGACCATTTAAAGAACTTTACGATAATAAAAACCATGCAGACCTTCAGGAACTGGAGAAGAGTTACGACAGGTTCAGAGATACTGTCAGGACATTATTTAAGAAAGTAGACCAGGCCGCTGACGAGGCCGAAACCCGGTATCTGATGGAAACTGTCAGGGAAATAGAACAAGAGGGCAGGCCTTTCCGCTATATATCAGCGAAGGAACTGGAAGATGTCAGGACAAAAGCTTCACTTGAAGCAACTCAGGGAGAAATAAAAGCCTGTATTGCTGCTGAGCGTGATTTCCTGAAAGTGCTCAGGGAACTGATGGAGGCGGGGGTGCTCCCATTTGAAGAAGCTGACTTTATTGCGAATGCTGCACACAGGGAAGCCCATGGACAGAACGGTGACATTGAGGCAGCCTGATATAAAATACTGATACGAAAGGAAGAAAAAACTATGACAGATAATACATTAAAAACAAACAACACCCAGCAGGTGGAACCGGAATTTCGCCCATTAACAAAAGAGGAAGCGGAGATGCTCCTGGAGGAAGCAAAGAACTGGAAGGAGCCGGAATATGATGATTACGATGCTTATAACACTTGCGAAGCAAGCTGTGATGTGGGATTCCCGCCAGCTTTAAAGAAGAAGCCGTCTGCAGAGGAATATGCCAAACAGATAGACAAGACCGGCTTTGAAAAGAAAGGCCTGTATAAAGGGATTGTACAGGTAGAGGATGATTTCCGCAGGATAAGGCTGATTAAGGCATACCGGGAAAGGGCAAAGGAGCTTGGCGGAACACAGATGGCAAAATTCTTTGATGAAATGCTGAAAACTGCAAAAAAAGAATGGATGGAGGGAGAAAAGATGGGTATGAAGAAAAAAACGATGCCGGCGTCCGGAACAGTGCTGGGAAGGACAAATTATACAAATTTACCGGAAGGGATGCAGAACCTGGACTGCGCGGAATGCTGGGAAGCAACAGACCAGGGCATATATTTCAACGGGCAGGAGAAGTATATCAAGGTCTGCAGCCAGTCGGTATCGATTACCGGAATCCTCCGTTCAGTAGAGAGCGGGGAGGAGATAGTCAAACTGGAATTTCGGAGGAACAAGAAATGGAAGAGGATAGAGGTGGACAGAGGAATCCTGGCATCCCCCCAGAAGATAATCGAACTGTATAAACAGGGATTCAGTGTTACCAGCCAGAACGCAAAAGCAATCGTTGCATTCCTGCAGGATATGCTAGACAGAGGCATAGAGAACGGCACTATCCCGGTCTCACTCGTCACATCTAAAATGGGATGGACGGAAGACAAATCAGCATTTATCCCTTATACAGATGAGAAAATCATGTTCAATGACCAGGGGAAATTTAGCAAACTGCCAAAAGCTCTGGAACCGAAGGGTGACTCGAAGCTGTGGTATGAGGTTATGAAAAAAGAACGTGATATCGAGATGGTACAGCTGCTACTGGCAGCCAATCTGGCGGCTCCTGTAGTGGGGCTGCTTGGGCTGGAAGGCTTTACTGTAAACCTCCACGGACAGTCCCGCGGTGGAAAGAGTGTTACCAGTAAACTCTGTGCAAGCGTCTGGGCTGGACATGAATCAAGGGATGGATTTGTCTACGGTGTAAACAATACCCTCAATTCCCTGGATGAGATTTTGGGAACGTACAATACCCTGCCGTTCATCATGGAAGATGCCAATAACATGGATAAAAAAAGAAAAGTGGACATGTCATCAGTCATTATGAAAACCGCGAATGGGGTTGGAAAAGCACGTATGGGAAGAGATTTAAAGCTGAAACCGGTACAGACCTGGTATCTGGTAGGAATCTCGACTTCTGAGTTCAGGCTTTTGAAAGATGGTGACAATGGGGGTGCTTATAACCGTCTGGTGATGGTGAAAGCACCGGATGAAGAAGACTGTCCATACAAGGAAAATGCGGCAGAACTTCTGGATTTTGCAGAGAACAACCACGGATTCTGCGGCAGGGATTTTGTGAAAGTCCTTCAGAAACTGGGAAAAGATACCGTTGCAGAGATGCTGCAGGGGGTAAAGCGTGAGGTTGATGAGAAGGCAAAGGAAGCGGGAAAATCCGGAGGACAGGTGCTGCCGATAGCGGTACTGGTGCTGACAAGCCGGCTTGCAGAAGAGCATCTGTTCCATGATGGGAAAGTCATTTCCGTGGAAGATGCGGTGAGATGGATGACAGACAAGGATTTGGCAGACCAGAACGAAAGATTCTATGAGACCCTGATGGACACTGTGATGACAAATGGAAGCAAATTTGAAGGCCTTGGTATGAATACAGATTTCCCGCCGCAGAATTACTGGGGACGTTACGACAGCGCAACGAACAAGATTGGGATTATCCCGTCTGTCCTGAGGAAACTGGCAGAAGAGGCTGGTGTGGATGATGTGAAGGCCTTTCTGGAATATCTGGATGGAAAAGGCATGATTGATAAGGATACGAACGGGAACCTGACAAAAAATGTGTATTCTTCCTGCCTGGCGAAGGGGAACCGGATGCATGTGATTCAGATGAAGAAGGCCGACAAGGATTCCTGTGATGCTTCATTTGGTAACGGGGATTGTCCATTTGGTAACTGATAGGGAAGATAGGAGCGGAGAGCCTGGAAACGGGCTCTCTGTTTTGATGCAGGGATTTATAAGAAATTTACAGAAGGCTTACAGGCTGCTGTAAGAGCCCGGATGCCCGCAAAGCCGCATAAACAGGGCACTTGCGGGCTCCGGATGGGATTCTTACAAAGTTTTCCAGAAGTGATTGCTGTTATGGAGAAGGATATAATATTTTTTTTCATCAAAAACTTTTTCTATAGGTCAGTGTATGTTGGAAAATCCTGTAAGTTTGTAAGATTTAGTAAGATATAGATATTTGTTATATATAATTATATTTGAATAAAAGGATTATAAATTAGATATATTGCATAATAAAAAGAGGGGTTTGGATGCCGTGGGGATTACAGCGGAAATGTAAGTTTTGTGTAAGCCGTGCAATATCTGAGTACTGGCAGGCTGGAGGTATTGATGGAGGGGAAAGTTATTGCAGCCGGTCAGGTATGAGTGCCCGTATAGAAAGCAGTCAGGATGTGCTGGCAGAGAACCACCTGCCGGCTCTGCCGATATCCCCGGCCGGCAGCTAATCTTTTGATACAGAGCCTGACAACCTGCCGGCAGGGATTAACCCAAAACGGGCAGTCCCAAGGACTGTCCCGCCAGTATCCTTCCGCGTGTCCTGCCAGTTCATCCGGGCTGTTCTGCCTGTCTGCATCCTGTCAGCGCCCGCCGGTCACTCTGCCAGGCAGAAGCCCTTGATGGTGACGATGATAATGCTAATCCTTGAAGCCGCTATTCAACCAACATCTAAAAAGCATCCGAATTTCAAAAGACTATTAGACGTTGGAGAAACAACGGTACGCCATACTGATTCCGAAGGAAAAGCATTCTTCGATAATCTTGACCAAGGTACTTATCAGATAACTGAGATAAAAACGGAACCTGGCAATGCATTACTGAAAGAGCCAATTATCTTTACGTTACCATTTACTATGACAATGGAAGAAGCCGCTCAATATCAGAATGTAGATTTTGACTCTGCAAAAGAAGATGTTGGATATACGAATAAGTGGTATTTTTATAATTGTAAATATGACATCACAAACAATGCAGTATTTAAAATGCCGATGACTGGTGATGATGGTAAGTGGAAATATGGCTTTATCGGATTCGGTATGGTTGCAGCTTTAGGTTGCGCATATGTAATATTGAATTCAAAGAATTATAAGAAGCGCAAATATCGAAAAATAAAGAAGTAACAACAAAAAAAGAGAACGCTTAAGCGTTCTCTTTTGTATTAATTTTAAATATTATTATTTAGCTGTTTGGAATCCAGATTGCTTTAATTGTTTCATTATCACCTAATGTAGCGCCAGGTATTGTAACGCTATACCATTGCCATTTAGATGATAACGTATATCCGTTTTTCTTTGGCAACGGAATATCTTTACTAAAATCAATAGTAATATTACAAGGAAATTCAATCTTTTTCACTGTGCTCCCGTCTTCAAAAATTCCGCCATTCGCATCAATCGTAAGAATCCTTTTTTCATCCGGACCACTTGAAAATTCCATTGTCCAGCAATATAAATCGTTTCCGGTTTTGTATACTCCAACGCCAACATATGATGCATATGATTCTAAAATGGCTGTTCTGTGTCCAAGACTATTCATCCACCCATTCATTACATCCTGTGGCGTGGAATATCCTTTGGCGATATTTTCAAGTCCAACACAACCGACTCCCGCTTCATAACAAGCAGTTGAAGCATCGGTTCCGTTAGGTCTAATATGAGAAAATTTAATTGAAACTTCCTGGGCTCTCAGCATTGCAGCTTTTTGTAAATTTGGATGAACTTTTAACGGTTGGCTTCCAATCTTCGCTCTCTCAATATTCGCCAATCTAACAACTTCATCTGCCATTTGCTGCATTGTTAATGCCGGTGTTGGCGTAACAGAATCAACATCCCCTTCTCCATCGCTAGGAACAGCAATAGATAACCCGGTTGTATCAAATTTTCCTGCTGTTTCATTTGCAGCAACTGCTTTTACAGTATAAATGTTTGTTCTGCCTGTGTACGGGTCAGCATCTGTAAATTCTAAATTTCTTGTCTGCCCGCAGGACAGCCATTTTGTGTTATCTTTAGATTTACAGTAGACTCTGTAAAGATATGCTCCGCCAGCTTTATTCCAGGTAATTGTAACTCCTTCATCTTCGTCATAAGATATACCTGTTAACTTAACCTGCTGAGGTTTGGTCTTTGTTGTAAGTCCTGACTTATTGTAATTTCCATACCGCTTTGGCTTTTTATTATAAGCACGGACAGTATACTGATAAGTCTCACCTGTAACAATTGGATATTTTGCAGAAGAAGTATGGGTATAAGATAATGTCTTATTATTGACAGTCTTAATTCTTATCCATTTTCCGTTAGAGTTTTTTTCGCGGTAATAGATGCAGTAATTTGTGAATTTACCACTTGGCTTCTTCCACTTGATGTTGATTTTATTGTAATCAACAGCTTTGATACTTGACAGTTTGACTGTGCCTGGCTTGGCTGCCGCAGCTTGTACTGATACCGGTAT
>ULYJ01043921.1_pt1 | contig 18192 bp, 17 predicted proteins | sample 1962111 | NCBI WGS metagenome assembly ULYJ01 (sample SAMEA4835861, study PRJEB28245) | human gut metagenome | biome: gut microbiome; material: fecal sample | place: Denmark | collected 2008
GTTAAAGATGCAGAAGCACATGCTGAAGAAGATAAAAAGAAGAAAGAAGAAATCGAAGTTAAAAATAATGCAGAAAGTTTAGTTTACAACAGTGAAAAGACATTAAACGATTTAGGAGACAAGATTAGTGGAGAAGAAAAAGCTAAAGTTGAAACTGAAATCGATAATACTAAAAAAGCATTAGAAACAAACGATACAGAAAAAATCAAAGAAGCAACAGAAAAATTAACAAAAGTATTCTATGATATGTCAGAACAATTATATAAAAATGCAAATCCAAATGGAGCAGCAGGAGTAGATCCAAATGCAGCATCAGGTAGCGGAGCAGATAATGGTTCAGATGCTAATAATGGCGGAGACAATGGAAATGTTTATGATGCTGATTACAAAGTTGAAGATGACAATAAATAATTGAGAGAAAAAAGAGGGATTTAGGGACGTTCCTTAAAATCCCTCTTTTGAGGGAAAAGGGGACAGTCCTTTTATAGTTTGACAAACTTATATATTAGGAAAGTTAAGAGATTTTCCTAATATATAAAATTAACATTGTACTGAAAATTTATGTAATAAATTTTCGTGCGAGAATAAATTTATTGAAAATTCCAATTTTATTGAGTATGATAAAAAGTATAGTTAAGACTTAAAATTGAAAATTTTCAGATTTATTCTTATGAAAGGGGTGTCACTTAATCCCTAAAAAAAGGGATTTTAAGGAACGTCCCTAAATCCCGGAATTGAGTGAAAGGAAAAGAAAAATGGCTAATAAAAGAGATTATTATGAGGTTTTAGGTGTTAATAAAAATGCCACAGATGATGAACTAAAAAAAGCTTATAGAAAAATGGCTAAAAAATATCACCCAGATGCAAACCCAGATAATAAAGAAGAAGCGGAAAAGAAATTTAAAGAAGTTAATGAAGCATATGAAACACTTTCTAATCCTCAAAAAAGAAAAATGTATGACCAATTTGGAACAGCTGACCCTCAAGGATTTGGTGGAGCTGGAGGACCATTTGGAGGTGGAAGTTATACATATTCTACTTCTGGATTTGATGGTTTTGGAGATTTTGGAGATTTAGGTGATATATTTTCATCATTTTTTGGTGGTGGTTTTGGTGGCAGACAGTCTGCTAGAAAAAATAACGGCCCAAGAAAAGGTGCAGATTTAAATCTAAGTATGGATATTACATTTGAAGAGGCTTTTTTAGGTGTTGAAAAAGAAGTTGTAATAAATAGAAATGAAACTTGTGAACATTGCCATGGAACTGGTGCAAAACCTGGAACAAACCCAATAAAATGCCCAGACTGTCATGGAACAGGGCAAGTAACACAAGTTCAAAATACAATTTTAGGTCAAGTTCAAACAACCAGAACTTGTGGTAAATGTCATGGAACTGGTGAGGTTATTACAGAGGTTTGTGAATTCTGTAAAGGTAAAGGAACTATAAGAAAACAACCAAAAATAAAAGTTAAAATTCCAGCGGGAATTGATGATAATCAAACTGTAGTATTAAGAGGAGAAGGTGAACCAGGTAGCAAAGGTGGACCTAAAGGTGATTTATATATCACATTAAGAATTAAAAAACATAGCATATTTACAAGAAAAGGTAATAATGTTTTATGTGATATCCCAATTACTATGACTCAAGCTGCACTTGGAGCTGAACTTGAAATACCTATGGTTGATGGAAGTAAGGAAAAATATAAAATTCCAGAGGGAACTCAAACAGGTACTAAGTTTACCATTAGAAATAAGGGCTTCAAATATGTAAATTCAACATCAGAAGGTGATTTCGTATTTACTGTTCAAGTTCAAACTCCTAAAAGATTGACTAAAGAGCAAAGGGAATTGCTTGTTGAACTTGCTAAGACTATGAATGAACAACCACCTATTAAGAAGAAGGGAATTTTTGGGTAAATAATTTAATTCATAGATTATCAATTTTAAATGCTTATATAATTTTAAAATGCAAATTGTATAAAAATAAATGTTATAATTTTATAACTTAAAAATCGAAATTAATTTAAAATGATTAATTTCGATTTTTTCTTAATATTAAATTTCATCTATATTATCATTATCATTTGTTTTTAGATATTTTAAAATATCTTCATCAGAAACTTTAAGGACTTTAATAAGTTTTTTTAAAGTTTTTACAGTAGTTTTTGATTCATTATGCTCTAATCGTTGCAGATGTCTCCAGCTGATATCTATTTTTTCAGCTAATTCTTCTTGAGAAAACCCATTTTTAATACGATAATCTTTAATCATTTAAAAGCCTCCATAATATAAATTATTGTGATAATTATGTCATAATTATGCCTAAAAAAGTATGGTAAAAATGTCACATAACTGGAGCAACAAAATCAATTATTAAGGAAACAAAAAGGGCTTTAATAATTCTTTAAATATAACGACAAAAATATTGTAAAAGTATTGACGGCGTTTTAAATCAATTATATAATATAAATATGACATTAATATCATAAAAAGAAAGGAATATTAAAATATGAAGGAAAAATTCAAAAGAAAAAATGCTGTAACATTAGTAGCATTGGTGATTACAATTATTATTTTACTGTTGTTAGCTGGAATTGCAATAGCAACAATTGGAGGAAAAAATGGAATATTTGCCAAAGTAAAACAAGCAAAAAAAGCACAACTGGAAGCCGAAATGAAAGAACAATTAACAATGGGGTTGCAAGAATTACAAATAGCAAAAAAAGGCGAAGCAACATTAGATGATGTAACCCAAGACTGGGCAAATGAAGTTATATTAAAAGACTATAATCCTGAATTAATAGAAGATTCATCATACAATGGTAAATTAATGGTAATGAATAAAGATAAAATAACTGGAAAATTCATGATAGATCAAAATTTAAATATTATTTCAACAGAATATAATGTAAATAGTATGGAAATAGAATATACGACAATTTCAAGAACTGACAATAAAGTTAGAATAAACATTGTTGTAAAAGATAATGTAAATGGAATTAAACAGATAGATTATCCAAAGGGTAATCCATTGAAAGTAGTTTCTGGAGTAGAGAAAAAGATTTCGATAGATTATGATGTGGAATTAGGGGTAGAATATAGATTTGTAGTAACTTCAGGTGATGGAAGTAAGACAGAAAAAATAATAAAAATAGATGATTATTTTTATAATGTAACAAAAACTTTGGGAGATGGAACTGCAGTAGATAATAATGCAACAAAGGCATCATATAACAAAATATTTGAAGCAACAGTATCAACAACAGGAAATTATGTCATAACAGGCTTGACAGTGACAATGGGTGGACAAAATGTAACAACATCAGAAAATGACATTGTTGATATAAATACAGGAAAAATAAAAATTGAAAAAGTCACTGGGGATATAAATATAACGGTAACAACTAAAAAGTTGGAAATACAATATACAGCAATAGCCGTCAGCACAAGCAATAGTTCAAGTAATACAAACTCTGAAAAAGAAAATACGATAGAAAAAGGAAATACATTATATATAAATATAATAGCAACATTAGAAGGCAATAGTTGTACAGTGGTATCAAAAGCAGATAACTCAAAAGGAGTTCCATATCCAGTAACTGCTAATGGAAAATATGTATTTAAAGTAAGTGGAACATATAATGGAAAGACGGTAGAAGAAGAAAAAGAAGTAACACTAAATCAGTTTAAATCAGCGCCAGGAGTTGTGAAATATGATGCAGGGGATTGGACTAAAGAAGAAATAGAAGAATTGCAAAATCAAAACTTATATATGCTGAATAAAGAAAAAACATATAATAAAATATTTAATTTAGATGATAGAGATACGGGATTAAACTTTACATTTGGAGGATTTACATATAAAGAAGATAAAACAAATGCAGAGAATATAACAAATGGAAAAATAATTACAAATAGAAATCAAAGCATAAGTAGTTATTCGGAAGGTATAGAATATACTTCAAAGTATTCAGGATGGCAAATATTAGATAGTGAAGAAAGAGAAGGAAAAGTATATGTAAAGAAAATAACACATGCAGGAAATCCAGAAAATTTTGCATTAAAACTTACAGATGGAAAAGATAATTTTAGAGTGGAATATTTATTGTCAGGAGGAAAAAGAAGAACAGGATATAATACCCTAAAAACAAGAGAACTAATAAAACCAAGAAATTGGCAAATGTATGTAGACCAAAATCAAAAAGATTTAATTGCAAATATAACAGATAAAGATGGAAATATAATAAAAGATATACATACTATGGATTATTACGAAGCAGTGGCAATAACAGGAAAAAAAGAAGAAACTACTGAAATTAGAAATACGGGATCATATTACTGGCTTGCAACAGCTAATGAAAGTGGAACTCCAATATTATGGCTTGTAACGAACAATGGGAGTTGTGGTGTTTCAAAGGGAGCATGTTTAGGTATTCGTCCTGTAGTAACAATGGCAGACGGAGTTTACATCAAAAGTGGTACAGGAACAGAAGAAGATCCATATATATTAGGAAAAGATTTTCAATAGAGTTATGTAAAAATTGGTATGTTTGACTGATACTTTTGTGAAGATTTATTAAAATGTTTTAGAAACAATAAAAAATATAAAAGTTGTTTTATGTGCTTAAGCTTAAAACAACTTTTTTTGTGATTTGTCATGTTTTACTAGACAGAAAAACAAATAAAATGTATAATAGACAAAGAAAAACGAAAACTTTGGAGGAACCAAATAAAATGAAAAAAGTACTATTCATATCAAGTACAGGAGGACATCTAAACGAACTATTACAACTATCTCCTCTATTTGAAAAATATGATTATCATATAATAACAGAAAAAGACAAAGCAAATGAAAACTTAAAAGAAAAATACGGAAAAAAAATAGACTTTTTACCATATGGAACAAGAGCAAAGCTATTTACATACATATTTAAGTACTTTTATTTATGCATAAAAACAATATATTTTTATTTAAAAATAAGACCAAATGTGATAGTAACAACAGGAACACATACAGCAGGACCAATGTGCTATTTAGGAAAAATATTTGGAAGTAAAATAATTTATATAGAAACATTTGCAAACAAAAACAAAAAAACTGCAACAGGAAGATTGATTTATCCAATTGCGGATTTGTTCATAGTTCAATGGGAAGAAATGCTAAAGTTATATCCAAAAGCTGTATATGGAGGGTCTATTTATTAAACCGTCCCCAAAAGGACAAAAAACAAGGAGAAAATTATGATACTAGTATTATTAGGAACGCAAAATAATAGTTTCCACAGGTTGTTAGAAGAAGTGGAAAAAAATATAAAAGATAAAACAATAAATGAAGAAGTAATTGTGCAAGCTGGATACACTAAATATCAAACACATAGAATGAGAGTAATTGATTTAATGTCGAAAGAACAATTATCAAAATTTCAAGATGAAGCAAGTTTGATAATAACACATGGAGGTGTGGGGTCAATAGTTTCATCTATTGAAAAAGGTAAGAAAGTTATAGCTGTACCAAGAAAACATGAATATGGTGAGCATGTAAATAATCATCAAATTCAAATTGTTAAGGATTTTAATGATAAAGGTTATATAATAGGAATTGAAAATGTTGAAGATTTAAAAGATGCAATAATAAAATCAAAAACATTTGAACCTGTAAAATATCAACCTAATAATCAAAAAATGTTGAAGATAATAGAAAATTTTATTGAAAATACATAAACAGATTTAAGGAGTGTCCCAGTGTCCCTATTAGAAGGGATTTTAAGGAACGTCCCTAAATCCCGAAAGGATAAGACGATGAATGAAGAGAGAATAATTAATCCTGAGTTAGAGAATATGGGTGAAGAAAGATTAGAAAATACATTAAGACCCCAAACTTTGGATGAATATATTGGACAAGATAAAGTAAAAGAAAATATGAAAATTTACATAGAAGCAGCTAAAAAAAGAGGAGAGGCGTTGGACCATGTTTTGCTATATGGACCTCCGGGACTTGGAAAAACAACACTTTCAAATATTATTGCAAACGAAATGGGGTCAAATATAAAAATTACATCAGGACCAGCAATTGAGAGACCTGGTGATTTAGCATCATTGTTAACCAATTTGGCAGAAAATGATGTGCTTTTTATAGATGAAATTCATAGATTAAGCAAAAATGTTGAAGAAATCTTGTATCCAGCACTTGAAGATTATACAATAGATATAATGATTGGAAAAGGACCAAGTGCAAGGTCAATAAGATTGGACTTACCTAAATTTACATTAATTGGAGCAACTACGAAAGCTGGTTCTTTAACAACACCATTAAGAGACAGATTTGGAATAGTAAATAGATTAGAATTGTATTCTGTTGAAAATTTAAAGAAAATTGTTAAAAGGTCTGCTAAAATATTGGAAGTTGAAATAGATGACCAAGCTGCAGAAGAAATAGCTAGAAGGTCAAGGGGGACACCAAGAATTGCAAATAGATTGTTAAAAAGAGTTAGAGATTATGCAGCTGTTTTAAGTGATGGAGATATTAATTTAAAAATTGCCAAGCATGCTTTAAATAAACTTGAAATTGATGAATTAGGTTTGGATGAAATTGATAGAAAATTATTAGATACAATGATTGTTCAATATGCTGGTAGACCTGTTGGCATAGAGGCATTGGCTGTGACTGTTGGTGAAGAAGTTGATACAATTGAAGATGTATATGAACCATATTTGATTCAAATTGGTTTTATATCAAGAACTTTAAGAGGAAGAGTTGTATTACCACCAGCTTATAAACATTTGGGATATGAATACGAAGGGGAAAATGGTCAACAGAGATTTATTTAAAATATTAGTTACAAAAATAGTGTTAAATTTAAAATGGATATAATGGGAGTAACAAATGAAGGAAAAGATTTTTAATAAGAAAAATTTGTATTACATATTTTTATTTATAGTAGTGCTGTTTTTGGCATTAGTGGGATTAAGTTCATCGCCATTAAATAAGGGAATAACGCAAAATGATTCAGCAGTATTTCAAATAATGGGAAAAGGGATGATAGAGGGACAAGTAATTTATAAAGATTTATTTGATCATAAAGGACCAATAATGTATGTAATAAATGCAATTGCATATTTAATAAATCCACAAATAGGTTTGTTTATTGTTGAAATATTATTTATATATATTGGAGCTGTTTTTATATTTAAAACATCAAAAATGTTTATAAATCAAGAGATATCTTTAATAATGTCATTATTGTATTTGAGGCTAATATTTGTAACTATTTCAGAAGGAAATTTTACAGAAGAATATGCAATGACTTTTACAAGTATGGCATTATATTGTATTTTGAAAATAATTTATAAGAATGAATATGAAAATAAAGTTTTGTGGGTAGTAATAGGAGCAACTTTTTCATTAAATTTTTTTATAAAGCCAACATATATAGCTGTTTGGATAGCATTTGGTATTATACAATTTATATATTCAGTAAAAGAAAAAAAGATAAAAGAATTATTAAAATATATATTTTATATGATTATAGGAATTTTGATAGTTACAATGCCTATTATAATGTATTTAGTATTAAATAATGATATAAATGATTTTATAAATGCATTTTTTGTTATGAATATGAAATATTCAAAATCAGGAATATTACAAAAAACTAGAAGTTTTTGGGTTCTAATAAATATATATAGATATTTGATTTATGTAGTGATAGGTTTTATGTGTAATGTGTTAATTTTATTTGATAGAAAGTTAAATTTAAAAAATAAGATGTTTATAACAGGCTTTTTTATAATTTCAATGATATTAACATCATGGGCAGCAAATGAATATAAGCATTATTTAATTCAATTAGCACCTTCAATTATTTTAGAATTAATAGTATGGTGTTTATGGATAAAAGATAATTTGAAATTAAATAGTAAAGAAAAGAAAATATTAGAAGAGTTGCCAAAAAAATTTTTGTATATAATATTTGTGTTTTTTATTGTATTTAGTATATCATGTAACATATCAAATAATTTTAAAATTTTTTCATTGGCAGGGACAAATGGAAAAATTACTAATGAACAATTAAATGAATTAAAAAAATATTTAAATGAAGATGATGAAATTATAGTATTAGGAAATCAACCATATTATTATATATATTTAAATAAACAACCTAAATATAAATATTTTTTCCAACTTCCAATAATGCTATATGATGAAACTATAAAAGAAGAAAATAAAAATTACATAATGAACAATAATCCTAAAATAATAATAAAATATGTGCAGGGGTATAAAGAAGAAGATTTTAATAGAATATATGGAATGGATTTAGATAGTTATATAAAAAGTACATATGATGAATATATATCAAGAGACTTTAAATATTATGTTTTAAAGGAAAATTAAGGAGGAAATAGTAAGGAACATGAAAATAGGAGTAATTGGAGCAGGATATAGTGGATTAAATATTGCTAAAGAATTAGAAAAGAATGGACAAGATGTAACAATATTTGAAAAGAATAATTATGTAGGTGGTATGGTAGATACTGTTTCGATTTATGGAACAAGACTAGAAAAATATTATAGACATATATTTAAAAGTGATAAAGAGGCAATAAATTTAATAGAAGAGATGGGACTAAGAGATGAGTTAATATGGCCATCAACGAAAATGGGATATCTTACAAATAGAAAAGCTTATGAATTTGGAACACCAATATCATTATTGAAATTTAAAAAATTAAATTTTATACAAAAATTAAGATTTGGGTTTAATGTTATTCATATTAAATTGATAAATGATTACAAAAAATTAGAAAAATTTACAGCTGAAAATTGGCTAAAATCTAGAATAGGAACAGATGTATATTCTAAAATATGGGAACCATTATTAATATCAAAATTTGGCGATAAAAAATCACAAGTTAGTATGGCATGGCTATGGGGAAAAATAAAATTGAGAAGCACATCAAGTACAAAAGATGGTGAACAATTAGGTTATATAAAAGGAAGTTATCAATTATTAACAGACAGGTTATATAAATATTTAATTGATGAAAATGTAAAGATAAAATTGAAAACAGAAATATCAAATATTGAAAAAGAAAATGGTAAATATATTATAAAATTTGTAGAAGAGGATGTTGAAAAAGAAGAAAAATTTGATATAGTTATTTCAACAATAAATTATAAAGATTTTTCTAAATTATTTGAAAAATTTATATCTGATGATGAAAGAAAAAAATTGAATAAAGTAAAATATACATCTGCAAGAACAATGGTTATTGCTAGTAATAAAAGTTTTAGTCCATTTTATTGGTTAAATGTTGGTGATAATGATATACCATTTGGTGGAATTATTGAACATACAAATTTTATAGATAAATCTAATTATGAAGATAACCATATAATTTATATATCAAATTATATGACAGAGGATAATAAATTGTACAATGTATCTGAAGAAGAATTGCTAAAAGAATATATGAAATATTTAACTCAAATAAATAAAGATTTTACAATGGAAAATGTAAAAGAATATCATGTATATGATGAAAAATATGCACAACCTATTATAGAATGTAATTATTCAAAATATATAATGAAAGATAAATTGGAAAATGAAAATATTTACTTATGTACAATGCCACAAATTTATCCTGAAGATAGAGGAATGAATTATGCTATTAGATTTGGAAATAAAATAGTAAAAGAAATACTAGAAAATTATAAAATATCAGATGGAGAAACAAATGAGAAAAGAAAAACAAGAACAAATTGCAAATTCTAATATTGCAATAATTAAAACTCGTGATTCAAATATAGAGTTATTAAGGATAATATCTATGATTTTAATAATATTACATCATATGGTATATCACACAAAGATTTATATGTATAGTGGAAAAAATCATTTTGTTTCACTTATATTATTGGCTGGGGGAAAGATAGCAGTTATTTTATATATACTAATAATGGGATATTATTCAAAAGAGTCAAAATTTAATATAAAGAAACCATTGAATATAATTTTTAAGGTTATAATATATTCAACATTATTTATAATTATCTTTAAAGATAATCAACATAATATAGAAGAATATACACAATATTGGTTTGTAAATACTTGGATAATTTTATTATTTCTTACACCTATTATATTAAGGTTTGAAAAAGAAATACCTAAGAATGTCAGAAATATTTTATTTATTTATATAACTATTATTTTTATATTACCAGGCAGGAAAAATACTGATATAGAAGGATTTATATATTTCTACTTATGTGGAAGACATATATTACCATATTTGGTTAAAGAATTTAATAAACCAGTGTTAAATTTTCTTATAATAGGAATATTATATTTATTTATAATATCATTTGGATTAGAAATGGAACAAAATACAATATTCCCATTAGTAACAGCAATGTTTGTGTTTGTGATATTTGCAAATATGAAGATAAAAAGTAAATGGATTAATAAAATTTCAAAACATTCAATGGGGGTTTATTTAATACATGATAATGTTAATGTAAGAAATGAAATAATAATAAAAAGGTTAAATATGATTAATATTTTTAAAAGTAGATATTTTTTGATTTCAACATTTAGTATAAGTGTATTAATATTTATAATATGTGCCATTGTAGATTATTTAGTAAGTTTTATTATAGAAAATACAATATTTAAGAGTGAAAAAATTAATAATGGAATATCAGAAATAAATACATATATAAATAATTTCTTGAATGGTGAAAGGGTTAAAAATGAAGATAAACAAAAGCAAAATAAAGAACATATTAACAATAATAATAATTTTGTTAATATATAGTCCATTATTAATAGGTCATTATTCAACAGATACATACAGACTGATAGAAATGGGATATGGTAAATATAGTATAGAATATTCATTAAATGATGGAAGAATATTTATGTATATAATTGGACAAATAGCTAATAAAATCAATATAAATATAAGTGAATATGTAATAATATTAACATTTTTGGCAGTAATAATATCTTACATATGTATAATATTAATAGAAAAAATTTTAAAGAAATATAAATACAAAGAAAAATTTATAATAGTAAGTTTAATTGCATATGTAACAATAATGAATTTTATGTACTTAGAAAATTTATATTTTACAGAATGTATAGTAATGGCAATAAGTATAATGGCTTATATATTAGCAGCTGACTGGTTAAATGAAGAAAAAAATATAATAAAAGTATTTTTATTAGTATTATTAGGAGTATTTTGTTATCAAGGTACAATAAATGTATTTATAACATTTTATTTATTGTTTGCTCTAATTAAAAATAGAAAAATAGATAAAACAATTATTAAAAATATGTGTATTGTTTTAGGAATATCATTGGTTAGTATTGTGATTAATATGATACAAATAAAAATATGCGGAAAAATATATGGATTAGAGCAGACAAGAACAGGAAATATAAGCGAAATATTTTTTAATATAATTTATATTATAGGAAACATGAATAAAATCTTGATACAATCAAGTGAACTATTTCCTAAATATGTCTTTTTAGTCTTTTTAGTATCAATAATAGTTATTGTAGCTATCTGGGATAAAAAGAAAAATGGAAATTTTGATAATTTGGCAAATGTGTTATTATTAGTAATTGTTGCAATTATCAGTTCAGTATTAATAAATGTTGTGTCATTATCAAGCTTTGGATTGGGAAGAATGGTATTTTCAGTAGGAGCATTAATTGGAATTATATATATGTATTTATATTGTACAACTGATATAATAGAAGAAAAATCAGTTTTTAAATATATTGTAATAGGTATATTAATACTTTATACTGTTATTAATGTTTGGAATACTTTAAATATTTTGATTTCACATAGGGAGGCAAATAAATTAGATAAGCAGGAAGCAATTCAAGCAAATAAATTTATAGATGAATATGAAGCTGAAAGTGGCTTAAAAGTTAAATATATAGCAGTGGCGTATGATAGTAATGTTACATGGAATTATAAAGAAATAAAACATAAATCATTATATACTCATAGAGCTTTAGTGATATGGTGGTGTAATGTTCAAACTATAAATTATTTTGGAAATAGAAAGTTAGAAAAAATACCGATGAATAAAAAAATTTATGATGAAAATTTTAAAGGAAAAAATTGGGATAGTTTAAGTAAAAATCAGTTTGTTTTTGTTGGAGATACACTATATTATTGTGTATATTAAAAGGAGTTTAAAGTGAAAAAGAGAAATATATTAATAATATTATTTATATTTATAACAATATTTTCAATTATAATGGTAAAACCAATAAGTGATTTGGATGAAATCTGGAATTATAATACAGCAAGGGTGGTATCAGAAGGATTGATTCCATACAGAGATATAAGTATGATAACAACACCATTATTACCAATGGTGACAGCAATATTTTTAAAAATAATTGCAAATGAAGTAATTGTATCTAGAATATTGGCAGCATTATTATGGACAGGGATATTGTTTACAACATATAAAATATTTAATTGTTTAATAAAAGAAGAAAATACATCATTAATTTGTACAGGACTAATGGGAATTTTATGTAGAAATATTTATTGTATAGATTATAATGTTGCAGTATTATTTATTGTATTAATAATATTGTATCAAGAATTAAAAAATATAGATAATGTACAAAAATTAAATAAAAAGAAGGATTTTTTAATCCGGAATATTAGTTGGATTAGCTATATGCACAAAACATAGTATTGGTGTGACATTAGCCATAATTACTGTAGGATATAAATTATTATTTGTAAAAAATAAAGAACAATTTAAAAAATATATTAAAATTGTATTAATAAGAATAATAGGAATATTTATTCCAGTAGTAATATTGTTCATATATTTAATTTGCAATAATGCATTAACTGATTTTATAAATTATGCTGTATTGGGAATAAAAACATTTTCTAATAAAATATCATATGTCACATTATTTTTGAGTGATAAAATAGAAATTCGTATTTTATCTGTGCTAATGCCATTTTCAATAATTTTAATGATATGGGCAATTATAAAAATATTGAAAAATGAAAGTGAAGAAAAATCAAAACTAATTACAATGTTGACATATAGTTTTGCTATAATTATTGTGATGTATCCAATATCAGATGTAATACATTTTTTGATAGGTAGTTATATATCGATTATAGGCTTTTTATATCTATTGTCTATATTGGGAAAATTTGATTATGAGTCAAAAAAATATAAGTTAATTACGGATTTGGTTTGTATATTCTTATTTGCTGTTGTTTTAGAAGTTGGTTTAACAAATATATATACATATTTAAAGGCGGAAAAAAATACAAGTATAGAGCATTATAAAAATATAGAAATTTCAGATGGATTATCAAAACAAATTGATACAATTGATAATTTTATTTTTGAAAAAGATCAAGAGGGGAAAAAAGTATATATTCTTGATGCAGAAGCGGCAATTTATATGATACCAATAAATAAGTACAATAAAGACTATGATATGTTTTTAAAAGGAAATATTGGAAAAGATGGAGAACAAGGACAAATTGAGAAAATTAAAAACAGAAGTGAAGATGAATTGTTTTTGATAAGAAAACCTAATTTAAGAACAAATTGGCAAACACCGTTGAATGTAATAAATTATGTAAGAGAAAATTTAGAAAAAAAGGAAGAAATAAGTATATATGAAGTTTATAAATAAAAATGTAATATTATAAGGAGGAAAAAAATGAAATTATTAATGCATACTTGTTGTGCTCCATGTAGTGTATATTGTATAGATACCTTAAGAGAAGAAGGGATAGAACCAACAATATATTGGTATAACCCTAATATACATCCATATATGGAATATAAAGCAAGAAGAGATACATTAAAAGAATATGCTGAAAGTTTGAATTTAAAGGCAATTTTTGAAGAGGATTATGGATTAGATGATTTTTGCAAAAATGTTGTTGGAGATTTAAAAAATAGATGTAAAAATTATTGTTATCCGGTAAGATTAAGAAAAACTTTTGAATATGCAAAAGAAAATGGATATGATGCAGTTACTACAACTCTTTTATATAGTATTTATCAAAATCATGATTTTATAAAAGAATATATGGAAAAGCTAAGCGATGAGTTTGGAATTGATTTTTTGTATAGAGATTTTAGAGTTGGATTTAGAGAGGGACAAACTAAGGCAAGAGAATTAGGATTATATATGCAAAAATATTGTGGATGCATTTTTTCTGAGGAAGATAGATATTCAAAAAAAATTAAAAGAGATAAAGAACAAAATCAATTAAAAATATAAATTAATAATAAATTTCTATATTAATAATATTGTGAAAAAGAAATAAAATTGCGATTTTATTTCTTTTTTTGGCACATAAAAAAGAGAGAAAATAGCAATAATAAATAAAGAAAAATTTGATGAAAGGATGAAAAAAATGAGTAAAAAGGCAAAGAATATTTTAATAATAATTTTATTTCTAGCAGTTATAGGAATGGCAATAGGATATGCAGCATTATCACAATTATTAACAATAAATGGAACAGCAAATATATCAGCAAACTGGGATGTAAAAATATCAAATATAGCAGAAGGAACATTAACAGGGGCAACATCAAAAAATGTAGCAACAGTATCAGGAGATAAACTATCTGCAACATTTGATGTTAATTTAGAAAAACCAGGAGCAACAGCAACTTATATAGTAACAGTACAAAATGCTGGGACAATTGATGCAATGTTGGAAAGTGTAACAGGTGTAGATACTGCAAATGCAGCAAATCCAACTGATGTAACATTTGATATTAATGCTAATAAAAATGATACACTTACAAGTGGTTCTACGAAAGATTATACTGTAACTGTTAAATGGTTGGAAGCTGCTGAATCTATTCCAACAACTAAAGAAAAAACAGCAACTATAACTTTAAATTATGTACAAGCACCTTAGAAAATTTTTGATATTCATAGATTTATGTTATTTGATAATAATATAATGGTTTTCTTATGACATTTTGCTGTATAATGGTATTTTCAATTGCCTTCGGTTCAATACACAATATAATAATTTCTAAAAGCTTTTCTGGACTCCCTTCCACTAAAGTGAACTCTTGTCCAAAAAAGCTTTAATAAATTTTAATATTGTTTCAATCACATTCAGACAATTGAAAATACCATTATACAGCAAAATGCCATAAGAAAAATATGATTTTAAGGAATAAAATAAAATGAAAACAAGAAAGAATAAATACAACATATTGATTTTAATTATTTTTGCAATAATTATGATATCACTTTCAATAGTATATGCAATTTTAAGTCAAAAAATTAATATTGTAGGAAAAGTAACATTAGGAGAAAAACAAGACACAAATAAAGGTTATAATGTAACATATACAATTAGAAATAAATGGAATGCAAATAATAAATATGTATTTCAAATTAGTATGACTCTAGAAAATAATACAGATGCGCTTTTAGATGGATGGAGGATATCAATTGAAAATCCAGAAAATGGAGAGATGTTAAATTATTATAATGTAAATTGTAAGGTGACAGATAGTACAATAGAATTTTCAAATGTATCATATAATTCACAAGTTCCAAGTAAAGGTAAGGTTACATTCGAATTTCAAATAGCAACAACAAATTCATATTATAAGCCAGGAAATATAATAATAAATGGAAGTTCCAACATTGAACCAGAAGAACCAGATAATCCAAGTGAGTCAGAAGAAAAAAAGTTAGATGTAAAGATGGAAAAGGAAAATCAATGGGGAGCAGAAGGTTCATATTTTACACAAATAAAAATGATAATTAAAAACATCGGAAATACAGAAATACATTCGTGGCAATTTGATATAAGGTTTGAAAATGAAACTTCTATTGAGCAAATGTGGAATGTTAAAATAGAAAAGATAAGTGAGAAAATATATAGAATATCAAATTCAGATTATAATGGTGTGATTCAAACTGGTTCGGAATTAAGTTTCGGTGGGATAATAAAAAGTAGCACAATGGACAATAATTTTGAAATTATAAATATTATACTTAAATAGTTGATGTTAAAATTTGTAGTTTTAAATGAACTGAATTTTTAATAAAAGTGTAATCTATAAATTGTAAAATAAAGTAAAGGAGAATTCATGGAAAGGAATAAATTAGATAAAGCAAAAATTGTATTAATATTAACAATTATATATTTGATTGTTTATGCCCTTTCAGGTTTAAAAGTTGGATATCAACGAACACCATATTCTCTAAAAGCAACAGAAATTTTTAAAAATTTATTTACAATAGTTATATATTCACTTTTACTAGAATATATAAGAACAAAATTAGTAAAGCGTTCAAAATCTTGGGTCAGCTTTTCAGTTATAACTTTATTATTATTTTTAATGAAAGTTCAATATAGAAACTTTTCTTCAGCAATTCCGTTAGAAGATTTACTAGAATATCTTTTTGGTGATTTTTTAACAAGCTTTATAGAGTCAATTGTGCTTAGTTATTTATCCAAAAGCGGTGGAATTGTTTTGAATTTTGCATATACTGTTCCGGTTAGTTTAAGTACTATTTTGTTGCCTGTATTTCCAGATTTAAATTGGTTTATAACTGCAAGTTTAAAATATGTGTTATATGTATTAATTTTTTTATTTACTAAATATGAAGATACAGTTTTAATTCGAAAATCAAAAAAACAAATAAAAAGAGAAAATCCTGCAAAAGTAATTCCAGTTGTATTAGCAGTTTTGCTATTAGTTGCTTTTGTTGCGGGATTTTTACCATATAAGCCGGTGGCGGTTGTATCTAATAGTATGTCTCCTCATTTTAATAGAGGTGATGTTTGTGTTATAAAAAAAATTTCGGATTATAGTCAAATTAGAAATTTAAAAGAAGGGGATATTATAGAGTATCAATTGAATAATATTTTTATACTTCATAGAATTGTTGATATTAAGGAAACTACAAAAGGTTATAGATATCAAACAAAAGGAGATAATAATAATGATGTGGATTTGTTGCCTGTTGAAGAAGAAAAAGTTGTTGGGGTTGTGACATATGTTGTCCCATATTTTGGTTTTCCATCTGTGTGGTTTAGTGAATGGATTCATAAAAATAGATAACATTCATAATTAGACATTGGTTTTAGAATTCATTTTAATAAAAAGGAGGGGAGAAAATGAAAAATAAAAATGAAATAAAAATTGTAATAACACTGATAACAATTGCAATTTCGGTTTTTGTTTTCATTCAATCTTTTCCAAATTATGGTGATTCAATATATCAGTATACGACTTTTCAAAATACGGACTATAAAGTATATTTAACACCAAATGAATTTTATACACAGGATTATTTGGGTAAAGATAATATATATCTAAAAGATTTAACAAAATATATAGAATTTACTTTTTTGTATAATTATAATGCTTCTATGAAAGAAAACTTGAATTGTAAATATGATATTTTATCAACTTTATATATTGAATATTCAAATACAAGTCAGGTGGTTTTAGAAAAAAATTATCCTATTATAGAAAATAAGATTATTCAACAACAATATAGTAATAAAATTGATATTAATGAAAAAATAAATATAGATTATCAAAAATATAATGGTGAAGTAGAAAAATTTAAGGAACAATTTAATTTGCCTATTACTGCATATTTAGTAATAAATTTTAATGTACAGGCTGGAATTCAAAATCAGGAAAAAATATCTACATCAAAAGTTACAATTTATTTAAATCAACCTGCATATGAAATTAAAGTGAAAGATTCTGATAATCAAGAGAACACGATAATTGAAACTCAAGATAAAAATGTTAATTATGCGTTATTGTGGCTTGGAGGTACATTATTTATTATTTCTGTAGGATATTTGTTTTATTTGATTTGGAAATATCAATTAACAGAAGCAAAAAAAGTTCAGGTTAAAGTTTCTAGAATATTGAAAAAATATAAAGAAAAAATTTTGAAATTAAGAATGTTGTTGATTTTAAGGAGTTTGAAGAACTTATTGATGTTGAAGAAGATGTTAGGGTTCCAATTTTATTTTTTGAGGATGAGGGGCAGTTTGTGTTTCTAATTATTGGGGATAATGTGGTGTATAGAAAAATTATACAGTAGTTACAGTTCACGGCATATATAAAATAAATTATGAGTAAGGTGCTTCCTTA
>ULYJ01041755.1_pt1 | contig 17876 bp, 10 predicted proteins | sample 1962111 | NCBI WGS metagenome assembly ULYJ01 (sample SAMEA4835861, study PRJEB28245) | human gut metagenome | biome: gut microbiome; material: fecal sample | place: Denmark | collected 2008
TGTAACAGGGAGCTTATGGAGAAGTGCCAGAAGCTTATGGAATATTCAAAGTTTATTGCGCTTGTAAGAGAGAAAAGCGCGCAGTTGGCTGAGGCATATAGGAAAGAGATGAAGACAGTGAATAAAAAAGAGATATTTGCAGAGGCAGTAGAACTTGCAATTAACGAAGCAATACGCGATAATGTACTCAAAGATATACTTAGTAAAAATAAGGCGGAGGTGACAGATATGTTACTGACAGAATTTGATGAGAAAGCGTATATAGAAGGAGTTAAGAAGCAGAGTTATGCGGATGGCGAGACCAATGGTGAAGAAAAGATGGCGGAGTTAGTAGTTAAGTTAAAGGAAAGCGGACGAACTGATGAACTTATTAAGATAACAGACAAGAAAGAACGAGAAAGGTTATACAAAGAATTTAATATGTAGATATGAAGCGGGATTGTATATAAAGATATAAATCAGTAAAATAAGGCGCTTTTGTAACAATATAAGTGCTTATTTAAAGTATAAGCATAATTACAAAAACGCCTTATTAATCAATTTAAGGTTTTATTTTATAAATAATAAATTGTTATGGTGAACATCTTTAGCATATAGCATAATCGGGTAATTATAATCTAGATATAATTATTCATCATTTATCATTCATCAAATATGCTGACGATTTCGCCGTCCATTATCTTGTTCATATTTTTAACGGCGCAGAAGTTACCGCACATAGAGCAGGTGTCTTCCTTTTCTGGTTTGGCTTCCTGTCTGTATCTTCTGGCTTTTTCAGGGTCGATGGCTACGTCAAACTGTGCATCCCAGTCGAGTACTTTTCTGGCATTATCCATCTTAAGGTCCCAGTCAGTTGCGTGAGGTACACCTTTGGCGATGTCAGCAGCATGTGCGGCTATTTTAGTTGCGATGATACCCTCCTTGACATCATTGAGGTCAGGAAGTCTTAAGTGTTCTGCCGGAGTTACATAGCAGAGGAAGGAAGCACCATATGTAGCGGCAATAGCGCCACCGATAGCAGATGTGATGTGGTCATATCCGGGAGCAATATCAGTTACTAAAGGTCCGAGTACATAGAAAGGTGCACCCTTACATATAGTTTTCTGTATTTCCATATTTGCTTGAATTTGGTTGATAGGCATATGTCCTGGACCTTCAATCATAACCTGAACATCCTTTTCCCACGCACGTCTTGTAAGTTCACCAAGAGTTACAAGCTCTTCAATCTGTGATATATCAGAAGCATCCATAATACATCCCGGACGGCAGGCATCACCAAGACTCATAGTGACATCATATTCCCTGCATATGTCAAGGACTTCATCATAATATTCAAAAAATGGATTTTCGTTTCCAGTCATTTCCATCCATGCATATATGATAGAGCCGCCTCTTGAGACGATGTTCATAAGACGCTTGTCAGCCCTGAACTTTTTGGCAGTTGCTTTATTAATTCCGCAATGGATAGTCATAAAGTCAACACCATCCTCAGCATGCATTCTTACGATATCGAGCCATTCTTTTGCAGTGATATCCTTAAGAGCCTTGTGATAGTATACAACAGCATCATATATAGGAACAGTTCCTATTATAGCTGGACATTCAGTAGTAAGTTTCTTTCTGAACTTTCTTGTATCACCAAATGAGCTTAAGTCCATAATAGCCTCAGCACCCATTTTTACAGCATTATTGACTTTATCAAGTTCCATATCAAGGTCAACGCAGTCTCTTGAAGTACCAAGGTTGACATTAATCTTAGTACGAAGCATAGAACCTATGCCGTTAGGTTCAAGGCATTTGTGGTTTTTGTTAGCTGGTATGATAATTTTTCCACAGGCTACAAGCTTAACAAGTTCGTCAATATCCATATATTCTTTTTTGGCAACAGCTTCCATTTCTTTAGTAATTATGCCTTTTCTTGCGGCATCCATCTGAGTTGTGTATTCCATAGTAATCCTCATTTCTGCGCACATTATTGTGTGTTTGATGATATGTGCCGTATGCGCATGAGTACATATCATATGTGTAAAATTATTATTCGCAAAAACATATCACAGTGCATATTACATCTAAAGTAATGAGAAGTTACATATATGCAAATGTGATATATAAGCTATAAATGAGAAAATATAGAAAATATAATAAATTTTCATAGTCATTTATCATTTACAGGTGTGATAAGTATCAGGGAAAATATAGAATGTCAGTAGGAAAATGAATAATTATGCAAAAAAATGATTGTTAATATAATATATATTTTATATCATAATAAAAGACTGCACATAAAAATCAGACCATAATTAATAAAATGTTTATAATAAATTTGATAACTTTTTTAAATTAGTTTTAATTGATATTAATAATCTAATTCAATTAGTTAATTTATAAGATAAAAAGAACTCCCTACGATGGCATTATCCATATCAGGTAATGGGTCGGAATTAAATTCCCTCTCAGCCAGGCATAAGCCGTCTGCTCCCCAGATAATATCTTCGCATAGTATAACACCATATGATGTATGTGTCAAAATTATATTATGTTCAAGGTTTTAAAGTTATATTTTATTCATCAGCACTTGCATAATGCTTTTCATTTTCAGCCTGTCTTTGTGCACGTCTTTCGGGAAGTATGTATAAAACATAGTACATAACACCCATAAGCACGAAAGCACCGCCGACATCATATAAAGAGTGCTGCTTTAAAAATACTGTTGACATGCATATAAGAATACACAGTATTAAAGAACCAGTCAGTAATCCTTTGTGATTTTTTAAAGCCTTGCACTTTGAGAGTGCAGTGTGGACGGCGATTGAATTATATACGTGGATACTTGGAAATACATTAGTAGGAGTATCAGTTGCATATAATCCGGCTACAAGTCTTCCAAATGCATTGTCGGGAAGAGTATCAGGTCTTAAAGTAAGTCCATTAGGATATACCATACATATCACCATGCATAAGGACATGCCGATAATAAGGGAGAGTGCAAATCTTATGAACTCCTGATTATCAGCTTTAAGCACCATAATTACGCATGATGCCACTATGTAAGCAAACCATAAAAAATATGGAATTATAAATACTTCACAGAATGGTATCATATCATCAAGTGGACCATTGATAATGTGGAGGTTAGGATAATCCATGGTAATCTTACTTTCAAGAAAGAAAAACCATGGAAGATATACAAGTGCGTAAGATGCAAAAAGCAGTCGCCACCATATTTTTTTAAAAGTTTTCATAAACAATCCTTCTTAAATATAATATAGTTTGTTGTATACAGATGCCTTAATTCTGTATGTATCGGTAGTGAAAAATGTCTTGAAATTATACCATTGTTTCTAAATAAATTCAAGCTGTATATATCTGCTACAACCGTTATGTGTTTACAAAGTCAGCAATCTTTAATATAATGATGTAAGGGTCAAATACATTTTGAACATGACATCATTGTATATTGAATTATAATACCATTACATAGAATTACTATATATAAAAAGTTTTTAATTTATTAATATTATATAAACTGATAAGACATTTATTATAGAAAATACCCGTAAAATTAATATAGAATCGAGGATAATATGCTTAAGTTAAGTCATATAAAAAAAGGATATAATAAAAAAGATGTTCTTACAGATGTAAGCTATACATTTGAAGAGGGCAGCGTATATTCAGTGCTGGGTAATGCTGGTGCTGGAAGAACAACATTGTTTGAGTGCATATGTGGGGATGTTCCTGTGGATGATGGAGAGATTGAAACACCTCCTAGAGTAAAGATTTTCTATGCATCAAAGCAGAGTGTGCTTCCTGTATACATAACAGGTTATGAATTTATAAGTATGCTATGTGATATGAGCGATGATGATATTGAACCGGGTGGTATTTTTGAAAATGTCGGTCTTAGTGTGAGTCAGAGAGATAAGCTTATAGCTGACTATACATTTGAGGAAAAGAAGCTTTTGCAGTTAGCTTCTATGCTGGTTATTAAGCCATATATTGTATTGTTCGATGAACCCCTTGATTATTGCGATGATGGATATATAAAAAAATTTCTTGAGGTTATTAATTCAGTTAAAGATAACAGAATAATAATTATATCATCAGGTATATTAGAAGTGGCATCAAGAATATCGGATGATACCATTGTGCTTAATAATGGTGAATTTAATCATATAGATAAAGAAACTATGGCGATACCAGAGATTAGAAAAGCAGTATTAGATATATTAGGGGAGGCAGACAATGAAATTGTTTAAAAAGCTGTTTGCTGAAAAGTTGTTGAGGTTTTATGAGGGAACTAATGCAGGAATAAGATACATAAGTTCAGCACCGGTTCTTAAAAATCATATAAAAGAGGAAACATTTGCAGAAGGTTCAAGGGCAAGACTGGCAGTTGGAATAGCTGCACAGTTTTTTATGATATTATGGGAATTTATTAAGAAGTTTATGTATGTTTTTGTTCTTATATATATTCCTTATAGGATTATAAGCATAGAATGTCCGCTTATCAGGGCTAATCAGGAACTTACAATAATATATATGTTTATTATGTTGTCAATTATATGTGGCAGCCTGTCGAATAATATTTTATTTACTGTTGGTGACAGGGATTATCTTATGATGAGGGTAATGTTTATAAGTCCATATATGAACTTCTTAGGAAAGCTTATATATAAGATGGTTACTGAATTTGTATTTTATTTTATCACATTAAATGTGTTTGGCGTGACACCATTACATTCTCTTATGTTGTGCATACTTACAATGTGTGTAAGACCTATAGGGGAGATGTTTGCAATTATGTCATTCGACCACTTTATATGGGTGTATGAGAACAGAAGTGTATTTAATGGTACAGTTATGGCTGTATGTGTACTGCTTGCTTATGGTGTTCCATTATTTGCAAGAAGACTGTCATATAGCTGGATGTATGCAGTGCATCCATTTGTAATTGTAGTATTTTTACTTGCAGGTGCAGGTGCGATGTACTTCTTATGGTGGTATAAGTATTATAGAAAGATAGTAAGAGAAGCTATGCATATGAAGCATGAAAACTAGGCTGTTGTAGGTATGGTGTAGAAGGTGTAGTGCAGTTATGAGAAACCTGGATAAGAAAGAAAAAGAAAAAAGAAGATTAATTGCATTCAGAATTATTATAGCATTATTATGCTTTGGAGTAGCATTTGTATTCATACGTTCATATTATTTTAGAAGTAAACAGGATAATCTGGATATAAAGTCAAGATATACATTTACAGTTGATATAGATGCATATGGCGATGAAATAACGGATGAGTATCAGACAAAGGCTATATCATATGATGATTCTAATGTTATAAGTTCTGTGCCGGATGTATATGGAATTGAGACAGAAAAGATAGCTAAAACCTGGATAAATGCGTATGTAAGACAGTATATGAGTGAATATCTTCCAGTAAGTAAATCAGTTAAAAAGATGGCTATAGATAATATAGAGGTGCTTAATGAGGATGAACACATAGCACTTATAAGTTTTTCAGTGATATTAAAAAATCCTTCTTCTGATTTCTTCCTTTCGTGGGATGGGGTAAGAGATGACGGAAGGCTTAAGTGTGAGTGGGTTGTAGGTTATTATGTGGATGCACATTCTGACAATACAGCATCAATATATGTGGCATCTGCCATGAGCCCTGAGGAATATGGCATAGCCAAGTACAATGAAAAAGCAGGTATAACGGCGAGCAAGGAGGATACTTCTAATACGTCAACAGACCGTCTTGCAAGATATGTTATAAGGGACAGCATACTCAGTGTTACATATGATGGTGAACATTATACGACAGTTCCTGTAGATGTTGAAAATCTTATGTTTGAGAATAACAGCTCAAGTACACTTAAAGAAGGCAGTTATATGATAACAACATCAAAGACGGCATTTATATATGGGGGAAAGACTAACCAGGCTGACAGACTTCCTGTAACAATCTGTTATTCAGATGATAAGGGTGCGAACTGGACTACATGTGAACTTGACAATATATATAATGCAGAAGATTATTATGTTGACTTTTTTGATGAAAACAAAGGTGTAGTTGTCTGTGGTTATGCTATGACAGATAATGATAAAGAGTCATACAGGATATATAATACTGATAATGGTGGGGAAACGTGGAAAACTGTAGGAAGCGGACCAGCTAACTATCTACTTAAGGGGATTGTATATGTTGATGAAAATGTAGGATTCTTCTGTTTTAATTATGTTGAAGGTATGGATGGTAATCTCTACATAACCAAGGATGGAGGAAAGACATTTTCAAAGGTAAGCCTTCCAGAGCAGGAGCTTGACAGTACTGCAAAGTCAGAAACAGGTTCGTCTTCACAGCAGTCAGATGTGCTTAAGTGGAATGATGTATACAAGGAGGCACTTGTTCCAGTTATTGATGAAAAAGGTGTTATAACAATTTATCTTACACAGGGCAGCGATGGTACATATAATGATGGTAAGACAGCAGCAAAGTACCAGTCATCTGATAAGGGTGAAACATGGAGTTATATAAGCCAGCTTGAGATAACCCAGAATTCAAGCAGCAAGACAAGCACAGGTAATAATTAGTTATAAGTTTTACTTGAATTATTATGCACAGTATGATAATATTTATAGAGTTTAAGAAAAAAAGACATTTTTGTGTCTTTTTTTTTGCGCAAAAGTCAATTGAAACTATATAAAGACTATTAACAGTTGTGGCTTGCGCACTATATAAAATCTCAAAAATATATAATAATGAACATTAATTATGACTATATTTTCGGGATTTATGGTCTTAAACAATAATCAATTTAATATACGAAAGGAAATAGGTGGCATTCATGAAAGCATTTTTAATACTTGAAGATGGAACAGTATTTAAGGGAACAAGTATTGGTTCCACTCGCGAAGTCATTAGCGAAATAGTTTTTAATACTTCGATGACAGGATATCTGGAGGTGTTAACTGATCCTTCATATGCAGGACAGGCAGTAACAATGACATATCCTCTGATTGGCAACTATGGCATATGCTATAAAGATATGGAGTCTGAAAAAGCATGGCCAGATGGATTTATTGTAAGAGAGTTATCAAGGATGCCAAGTAACTTCAGAAATGAAGCTCCTATACAGAAGTTCCTTTTAGATAATGATATACCAGGTATCTGTGGAATAGATACAAGAGCCCTTACTAAGATATTAAGAGAAAAGGGTACTATGAACGGAATGATTACAACTAATGAAAACTATAACCTTGATGAAGTACTTCCTAAGATTAAGGAATACAAAGTTACAGGAGTTGTAAGAAAGGTTACATGCAAGGAAAAGTATGTACTTAACGGAGATGGACCCAAGGTTGCACTTATGGATTTTGGTGCAAAGAAGAACATTGCTAAGTCGCTTAATGACAGAGGCTGTGAGGTTACAGTATATCCAGCATATACAAAGGCAGAGGAAATCTTAGCTTCCAATCCAGATGGTATTATGTTATCAAACGGTCCTGGAGATCCTAAGGAATGTGTAGAGATAATCGAAGAGATAAAGAAGCTTTATGCCAGCAATGTACCAATCTTTGCAATATGTCTTGGACATCAGCTTATGTCTCTTGCAACAGGTGCTGATACACATAGATTAAAGTATGGTCACAGAGGTGCTAACCACCCTGTTAAGGATCTTGCTACTGGAAAGGTATATATATCAACACAGAATCATGGTTATGTTGTAGATGAAGCGACACTTAATCCAGAGGTTGCAGAACCAGCATTTGAAAATGTTAATGATAAGACTAATGAAGGTCTTTCTTATAAGGGCAAGAATATATTTACTGTACAGTTCCATCCGGAAGCTTGTGCAGGACCACAGGATACAGCGTATCTTTTTGACAGATTTATGGATATGATGAAGAAGGAGGACTAAGACAATGCCAAAGAATCCTAATATTAAGAAGGTTTTAGTAATCGGTTCAGGTCCAATCGTAATCGGACAGGCAGCAGAATTTGACTATGCAGGTACACAGGCTTGCCGTTCTCTTAAGGAAGAGGGAATAGAAGTATGCCTCGTTAACTCTAACCCAGCTACTATCATGACAGATAAGGATATTGCTGATGAAGTATATATCGAACCTCTTACAGTTGAGGCATTAAAGCAGATTATATTAAAGGAAAAGCCAGACAGCATCTTACCTACACTTGGTGGACAGGCTGGTCTTAACCTTGCCATGGAGATAGCAGAAACAGGTTTTCTTGAAGAGAATAATGTACAGCTTATCGGTACAACTGCACTTACCATCAAGAAGGCTGAAGACAGACTTATGTTCAAGGAAACCATGGAAAAGATAGGTGAGCCTTGTGCTCCATCATTAGTTGTTAATGATGTTCCATCAGGTGAAGCATTTGCAGCTAAGATTGGTTATCCTGTAGTTCTTCGTCCTGCTTACACACTTGGTGGAAGCGGTGGTGGTATCGCCCATAACGTAGAAGAATTAAGAGAGATTCTTGAGAATGGTTTAAGACTTTCAAGAGTTGGAGAGGTTCTTGTAGAAAGATGTATCTCTGGCTGGAAGGAAATCGAATATGAGGTAATGCGTGACAGTAACGGAACATGCATAACTATATGTAACATGGAGAATATCGATCCTGTTGGTGTGCATACAGGTGATAGTATCGTAGTTGCTCCTTCACAGACACTTTCAGATAAGGAATATCAGATGCTTAGAACATCTGCCCTTAACATTATAGATGAACTTGGTATCACAGGTGGATGTAACGTACAGTATGCACTTCATCCAGACAGCTTTGAGTACTGTGTTATCGAAGTTAACCCTCGTGTAAGCCGTTCTTCAGCACTTGCTTCTAAGGCTACAGGTTATCCTATCGCCAAGGTTGCAGCTAAGATTGCACTTGGTTATACACTTGATGAGATTAAAAATGCAGTTACAGGAAAGACATATGCAAGCTTCGAGCCAGCACTTGACTACTGTGTAGTTAAGATACCTAGACTTCCATTTGATAAGTTTATCTCTGCAAAGAGAACACTTACAACACAGATGAAGGCTACTGGTGAGGTTATGAGTATATCTGATAACTTCGAGGGTGGTCTTATGAAGGCTATACGTTCACTTGAACAGCATGTTGACAGCCTTATGTCATATGATTTTACAGGTCTTACTGATGATGAACTTTTAGAGGATCTTGCTGTTGTTGATGACAGAAGAATCTGGAAGATAGCAGAAGGCTTAAGAAGAGGCATAGAGCCATCAGTTATGCATGACATAACAAAGATTGACAGATGGTTTATAGATAAGTTACAGATTATCGTTGAGATGGAGAATTCATTAAAGAAAGGCCCTCTTACAGAAGAACTTTTAAGAGAAGCTAAGAGAATTGAATTCCCTGACAATGTTATCGGGGAACTTACAGGACATACAGAAAGAGAAATCAAGGAATTACGTGACAAGTATAACATCCATGCAGCATTTAAGATGGTTGATACTTGTGCAGCAGAGTTCGCAGCTACAACTCCTTATTACTATTCAGTATTTGGTAGTGAAAATGAAGCTACAGAAACTCATGATAAGAAAAAGGTACTTGTACTTGGTTCAGGTCCTATAAGAATTGGACAGGGTATTGAGTTCGACTTCTGTTCAGTTCACTGTACATGGTCATTTAAGAAAGAGGGTTATGAAACTATTATCATAAACAATAACCCTGAAACAGTTTCAACAGACTTTGATATTGCTGATAAGCTTTACTTTGAACCACTTACAGAGGAAGATGTTGAAAGTATTGTAGAATTCGAGAAGCCGGATGGAGCAGTAGTACAGTTTGGTGGACAGACAGCTATCAAGCTTACAGAAGCACTTATGAAGATGGGTGTGCCTATCCTTGGAACTAAGGCTGAAGATGTAGATGCCGCAGAGGATAGAGAGCTGTTTGATGAAATACTTGAAAAGACAGAGATTCCAAGAGCTAAGGGACAGACTGTATTTACAGTAGAGGAAGCACTTAAGGCAGCTAATGAACTTGGATATCCAGTTCTTGTACGTCCTTCTTATGTACTTGGTGGACAGGGTATGCAGATTGCTGTATCTGATGAAGATGTAGTTGAATTCATGGGAATCATTAACAGAATAAAGCAGGATCATCCAATCCTTGTTGATAAGTATCTTATGGGTAAGGAAATCGAGGTTGATGCTGTATGCGATGGTGAAGATATTCTTATACCTGGTATTATGGAGCATATCGAAAGAGCTGGTATCCACTCAGGAGATAGTATTTCAGTATATCCAGCTAAGTCAATATCACCTAAGATAGTTGATATGATTGCCGATTACACAGGAAGACTTGCAAGAGCTCTTCATGTAAAGGGTATGATTAATATCCAGTTTATTGTATACAACGATCAGGTATATGTAATCGAGGTTAATCCACGTTCAAGCCGTACAGTACCATATATCAGCAAGGTTACTGGTATTCCTATCGTACAGCTTGCAACAAGAGTTATAACAGGAGCCAAGATAAGAGATTTAGGCTATGAACCAGGTCTTCAGAAGGCAGCAGATTACTATGCTATCAAGATGCCTGTATTCTCATTTGAGAAGATCAGAGGTGCAGATATAAGCCTTGGACCAGAAATGAAGTCTACAGGTGAGTGTCTTGGTATATCTAAGAACTTTGATGAAGCTCTTTACAAGGCATTTGAGGGCGCTGGAATAAGACTTCCAAAGCATAAGCAGATTATTATGACTCTTGCTGATAAGGATAAGCAGGATGGTATCGATATTGCACAGAGATTTGAAGCACTTGGATATAAGATATACGCTTCAAGAGGAACTGCAAAGGTTCTCAAGGAAAATGGCGTACACGCTATTCAGGTTAATAAGATTGGACAGGAAGCACCTACACTTCTTGACCTTATATTAGAGCATAAGATTGACCTTGTTATTGATACACCTGAAAATGGTATTGAGAGAGCAAGAGATGGCTTCCTTATCAGAAGATATGCTATTGAAACAGGCGTTCACTGCCTTACAAGCCTTGATACTGCACATGCACTTATTTCAAGTCTTGAGCATGCATTTAATAATCAGGAGCTTTCTATTGTGGATATTGCTAAGATTGATAATAGAGGTAAGTAATTTCGTTGGGTTGGTTACAAACGGACGATATAAGTAACGGGAAGGCTGTTACGCATATGGTTTCGGACACCAGAAAGCCAGTTGGATATTTCTAATACTTTCCATATAAGATATGTTATCGGACGATACCGTTCGGACGCGCCATCCGTGGCGCGACCTCACTTGCGGGTACATCCTTGTACCCGCATATCTGGAGAATTAAAGGAAAGTATAAGAAATATCACAACTGACTTTCAAGTGTGTCCTGCACGATATGCATAACAGCCTTCCCGTTGCTTATATCTGACATTGACATAATCGAGTATAAATGTAACATTAACGAAATTAGGTGAGATTTAGTAGGTGTTATATTTGGTTATTATATTTTGATGGAGTCAGATTATATGCAGAAGGCTATATCGTTGAACTATTTTTGTGTTCTGGAAAAACTTTAAAGAGTCTTATGGGGTTTTGGCATATGTTTGTTAATTATAATTAACAGGATATTTATTATTAGATTAAGCCACTGCCAGACATAATAGAAGAGGGGAGCCGCCGGAGATACATCGTGAGATGCACTTAAAGTTCAATAGTGATAGTTCTTAGACTTTTCTTTAATAACTCAGCTATCCACAGACAAGGAGGTCTGTGGAAGTGAGATATGGGACAAGGATGTCCCGTATCGAACGGTAGCGGCAGATGTCACTGCTTATATGAAAAGTCTTAGAAATATCCTATTGAAGCTTTTGGCATCGATGATGTATCCCCGGCGGCTCCCCTCTTATATTGTGGTGTCCGTTCTTCATAATGCAGCTGAAACAATGACATACTATAAAATAATTATGAAAACTCACTTTAATTATGGAACTATGCTCCGATTTCGTGTAATATTAATATATTGCAGTGCAGGAATACCCGCATTGTATTGTTAAATGTATTTAATAAAAGTAGCAGCATAGCAGGAAATGCTGTTGTGCAGGAATGAGGAAGTATTTAAAATGAAACAGCGAAGTTATAATAAGAATAAAAATAATTCGGCAAAACATATAGCTATATTACTGGGAATATGTATGCTTAGCGGTGCATTGACTGGATGTGGTTTCGTAGCTAACCCAATGCAGTATATGAAGGATGCTGATGAGGAGCTGGTTGCAGCAGAGCAGAATAGGGATGATGGTACATCTGGCAATCCGTCTGCTGGTACAAGTGGGGATAATAGCAGTGAAGCAATGCAGGTGACAGATAATAAGATTATAGTTATAGGTACTTATGGAAGCATAAGCGATATGATTAATACTGATTATTATAAGTCACAGGCTGATATAGAGTGTATACAGGAAACAAGGGATTTTGATGATACATCTGATATGCTTGCTGTTGTAAAAAAGGTGCAGGAGAGTTGTGATACAGATGCGGAGTCAGTGATTGTATCAGTAAGAAGCCGCATATATGAACAGATATCATATCTTTTACAGCATACTATTAACACATCTAAAGGTTTGTTGGTTATAAGAGAGGATGCAAAAGATACAGATTATAATACAACATTTGCAGAGGCATTAAATGTGGCAGTAGAGCCGGAAACTTATAATGCAGGTGTCACTCAAACTACCACAAGTGGTAATAGCACGGTAAATAGTGCTGGAGTTAGTGATATTACAACAAATAATAGCAGTAATAATTATACAGTTATAAGCAGGCTTACAGATATGGATGTTTTTGATGTGTCAGGTGAAAGTTCACTTCCTTATGTCAATATTGTTTATGATTATGCGTGCAATGATGCATATGCGGCTGAAAAGATGTTTAATACGAGTGAAGCTGTAGTTGTAGTGACCGAAAACAATGATGGAAGTCTTTCACCAGCTATGTCACAGCTTGTAAAGGATACAGCAGAGTCAATTCCTGTTTTAATATTATGCAACGGTGGATATAATGCAGCAGCTATGGCACAGGAAGAATATGGAAGCTGTATAGCAGCATCAGGTATGAGCGCAGAACAGGCGCGTATTATGGCTATGTTATGTCTTACACAGAGCAAGAGCATGGATGACTGGAAGGTACATTTTACACAGACCGGATTATAATAGCAACTATTTTCAATATGAAAATATGTACAATGTATTGATTGAATAATATCACATTTTATGGTATTATATACAATATGTGTTGTAATGTGTGGTACAATCAGACATTTGTGTGTATTAGTAAGTGGTAAGCGTGGTCTTATGCATATATCACATGTTACACGGTTTAGAAAGGAACAGTTGGTTATGGATCAGACAAAGATACAAGATATTGTAAGACATATCACTAAGGACGAAGATTATGGCGTAGGGATGATGGAGAAGCTTACTTTAGCAGATGCGGTTGAGGTTATGACACAGATGCTGCCTACACTTAAGCAGAGAGCCAAGGAGAAGGGAAGCTCTAATGATCTTACATATTTTAACAGAATAGAGAAAATATATGAGAAGGTTATGGCAGATAAGTTAAGAAATGCAGAGCATCTGTGGGTTGTATATTGCAACACAACTGCATATCCTTATATGATTGATGATGATATTATGGTGCTTTATAACAATAAGAATGCTTCTTTAATTGAGAAGAAGTTAAAGCTTTCAGGCTATGAAGTATCAGTAGGTGTTGAGAATAAAGAGCAGTTTGGTATGGAATTATGCCATATGTACAGGAATGGATATAAGAATATCCGTCTTACAGATGGCGATAAGAATGAATATGTAATTCCTAGAGAAGTATTTGGTACATATGAGGAGTTCTTCAGGGATGACTATGTTACTAATCCGGGCTTACAGAATGCTATGATAGCTTATTTTCAAGAATTCAGAAAGAATACTGATAAGGAGTCAATTGCACAAATTCTTGACAAGAGAGAAAACAATATGTTAAGAGTTATGGTCAATTCTGAGTATATGGTTCCTTGTGTAAAAGAAGAAACTGACGCGGAAGTATCTATTGCACATCATTTTATAGATGTTACAGAGCAGGTAACTCATAAGGATGGTGAGCAGGTTATAGCTATTCCGGCATTTACGGATGGTTTCGAGATGGATAAGTGCTATAAGGGACAGTATGAAAATATGCTTTATTCATACAAGGAGCTTGTTGAAGCGATAGAGGAGTTAGGTGCATCCGGTGCGATATTTAACCCACTTGGCATAAGCTACTTTATTCCACTTGAAACACTTAAAAAGATTGAAAAAGATTTCTGTTAAAAATATCCCCCTTAAGTGGCAGATGATTTTAGTTTGTTGCTTGAGGGGATTTTTAGGTTTATTAATTGGGGTTCTTTGTCAAGGGTGGGGGTAAGGTTTAGAACCGATTTAATAATAATTTTAATGCATAACGCTCTTTTGCAAAAATGTTTTACAAAAGTCTTGGCAAAAGTAAGTTTTTGTTGTACACTATCAGTACAGTCAGTAGAAACATTTTCTGGCTGCAAAGTATTCAGGATATTCAGGATATTCAGGATATTCATGATATTCAGGATATTCAGGATATTCACGATATTCACGATATTTGGGACATTTAAGGTATTTAGTATATCTGAAATGTTATATCAGATTAAGTTTAGTATATTATGGAGGTTATTATGTGGGTAGCAGATTTACAGAATGGTAATTACAGAAATCCAGTGCTTTATGCGGATTATTCAGACCCGGATGCAATAAGAGTAGGGGAAGATTATTTTATGGTGGCATCAAGCTTTTCTAATTCGCCGGCACTTCCTATACTTCATTCAAAAGACCTTGTAAATTGGAAGGTTATTAACTACTGTTTAAAGCATGTACCGGAATTCAGATATAATAATCCTATTCATGGATGTGGTGTGTGGGCACCTTCTATAAGATATCATGAAGGTACATATTATGTGTGCTTCCCTATGCCGGATGAGGGAATATATATGACAACTACAAAGGACCCTTGGGGGGAATGGAGTGAGCCTGTGAATATAAGACCGGGTGCAGGCTGGATAGACCCATGCCCATTCTGGGATGATGATGGCAATGCATATCTTGTTGCAGGTGTTGCAAAGAGCCGTATCGGATATAAGAGTGTTCTTCACGTTGTAAGGATGCAGCCTGACGGTATGGGTATATTTGGCGAGGAGGTTAAGATATTTGATGGTAATGAAAATGACCAGATAACTATTGAAGGACCTAAGATGTACAAACGTAATGGTTATTATTATGTATTTGCACCAGCAGGAGGCGTTAAGACAGGCTGGCAGACTATATTACGTTCTAAGAACCCATTTGGACCATATGAATATAAGGTTGTATTAAGACAGGGCGACTCTCCTGTCAATGGACCTCATCAGGGAGCGTGGGTAGATACTGTCACAGGTGAGGACTGGTTTTTACATTTTCAGGATGTATACGCAGCAGGAAGAATAACTCATTTACAGCCTATGCACTGGGAGAATGACTGGCCTATAATCGGCGTTAATAAGGATGGCAACGATTATGGCGAGCCTGTTATGGAATACAGAAAGCCGGATATTGGAAAGACACCAGAGGAGCTTGCTGATACACAGAAGTATCCTGTATGTGAGCCTGATACAACGGATGAATTCGACACAGAAAAGCTTATGCTGCAGTGGCAGTGGAATGCGAACTATGATGACAGCTGGTATGAAACTAAGACAGATGTATATGGAAATGCATCAGAAAATGGTTCTTATATAAAGCTTAATGCAGTGCCTGCAACTCCTTTAAGACCAGTCGGAGATTACCGCAATCTGCTTCTTCAGAAGTGGCCTGCGCCAGAATTTACATGTGAAACAAAGATGAGTCTTTACGGACTTATGGATGGTGATTATGCCGGAATTGTGTCACTTGGCATGGATTATGCAGCTCTTGGTGTTGCTAAGAAGGATGGAAAGTATGTATTAAGAACTATTAAGGGTAAACAGAACTTTGATTGTGAAGCTGCTTATACAGATGAAAATGTTGACGAAAAGGTTATTGATACAGCAGTCTTTAGTGATGATACAAAGACTATTTATCTTAAGTATACTGTAAAGAGAACTGGCGTAAAGCAGACAAAGGAGATGGCACTTTCAGTTGACAATGTGCCTGTTGAGGAGGCTGTCCTTGAGATAAGCTTTGACGGAAAGAACTATCAGGATGCCGTAAGCTACACAGCAAAGGCAGGACGCTGGGTAGGCGTTAAGAATGGTATGTTTGTAAGCCATAATAATACAGTGAAGAATGATAAAAATGGATATGTTACGGTGGATTATATAAGATATAGTAATATATAATGATGCAAGGGTCAAAAGGTCTGAACCCACATGAGATTGCTCATAGGTGGGTTCAGACCTTTTGACTAAATAAATATATTGTGCAGGTCTCTTGCTTTATGCTATATATGAGTAAGCTTAAAATGTGACTTATAGGACAAAATGTTGTGTAGTTCTATCTTGGATACAAAAATATCTTACAAAGAAAATACTTTTATTATAATCCCAAGTCTATGTAATACAACTATATCTAATAAAATACATGGTCGCCGATAACAGTTCCGCCAGTATCAACTTCGCTGTTGTATACATGGAAGTATAGCGCATTAATAGTTATGTGACCGTCAAGAACTTCCTTGGCGGCGCGTGTACATTCTTCGTTGGCACCTCTGGCAAGAACTATTGAAAAACGTCCACTGGCTACGGGGCTGAACTGGGAAGGTGCATACAGGACAGCCTGAAGTGTGTTTCCGAAGCGAGGGCTGTTTATTCTGTTTACAACAACACTTCCGACAGCAAGCTTGCCTTCGTATGACTGGTTTCCGGCTTCGCACTCTATAATGGCAGCCATCATGGCAAGGTCACTTGTATCATAGCTGATAGGAGTGTTGTTAATGATCTCATCGGCTGAGCTTAATTTCTTGATTTCTTCAAGCTGTCGTGCAGCAGCCTCCTCCTCAAGCTTTTTCTCATATTCAAGCGCAAGCGCCTCAGCATTTTTAATGCCCTCGGAATTCGCATCTATCTTTGACTGCTTGGCACCTATAAGACTTTTAATGCTTTCAGATTGTGCGACAGCCTGCTGCTGTAGTGATACAAGCTCTGTCATATCGTTGTTCAGGCTGACTTTGTTCTGGTTAAGCGAAGTTATAAGGTTGTTCAGGTCGGCAAGCATAGAACGGTCATAATCAGATATCTGTCTTGCATAGTCAGCCTTCTTAAGAAGGTCAGCCATATCGGTCGACTTCATAAGCACATCCATAAAGCTATAGTCGTTGCTTTCGTACATATACTGTATACGAAGCTTCATCGCATCATACTGCCTCTGTTTTTCAGCCTCCATATCAGATATATTGCTGTTGAGTGTGTCTATTTCATGCTGTTTTGAAGATATGCGTGTTGTTATGTTATTAAGCGAATTACCAGATGCTTCAAGCTGGCTGTTAAGGTCATCCAGCTCAGATGAAAGCGCCGCCTGCTCCTGCTTTAACTTATCTAACTGACGGTTATTTTCATCATAGTCAGCCTGCGTGTCAGCATAGCCAGTAAGAGGTGTCAGTGCAGTCAGAGCAAGCAGTATTGCAGAGAGCAGAGCAACGGAGGTATATCTTATATAGTTTTTTAATTGTAAATGTATAATATTCATATAGAAAACTCACTTTCATATTTATGATATGAGGGTCAAAAGGTATTTTGCCCCTAATTTATGATTAATCAGATTACTCCATGCTCAGCATTCCCGTAATCTGACTCCACCTCGAAATCCGC
>ULYJ01017778.1_pt1 | contig 17757 bp, 17 predicted proteins | sample 1962111 | NCBI WGS metagenome assembly ULYJ01 (sample SAMEA4835861, study PRJEB28245) | human gut metagenome | biome: gut microbiome; material: fecal sample | place: Denmark | collected 2008
CTGAATCTGGACGGCGACGGCAACGGTCTGCTGTCCGGTACCGACAACTGCTTTGTCTACTTCCCGGATACCTGCCGCCAGTGTGAGGATCCCGCCTGCGGCAACGCATGCCCCCAGAAGGCCATTATCACCAATGAGCAGGGCATCCGCGTGGTCGATACCGACAAGTGCATCGGCTGCGGTGCCTGCGTGGAGGCCTGCCCCTGGCACATGCCCACCGTCAACCCCGAGACCGGCAAGTCCTCCAAGTGCATCGCCTGCGGTGCCTGCGTGGCGGGCTGCCCGTCCGGCGCTCTGTCCATTGTGGACTGGGATGCCGTTACCAGCGCAGCACAGGCTGCTTACAAGGACCTGTAAGGAGGAACAACAATGGCTGAAACCTATGGCTGGGCAGGCAAGATCCTGCGCGTCAACCTGACCACCGGTGAGATTACCACCCAGGACGACGCAAAATACCATAAATATATCGGCGGTATGGGCATGGCCTACCGCATTATGTACGAGGAAGCTCCCATGGAGCTGGACCCCTATGACGAGAAGGCTCTGGTCATCTTTGGTGTCGGCCCCCTGACCGGTGCCGGCGTGCCCTGCTCCGGCCGTATGAACGTGACCTTCCGTTCTACCTGGTCCAAGGGCCACTCCATCATCGATGCACACATGGGCGGCCACATCGGCTCCATGCTGAAGTATGCCGGTTATGACGGCATCGTTGTCAGCGGCATCTCCGAAAAGCCCGTCTACCTGCGCATCGAGGACGGCGAAGTCTCTCTGGAGGACGCAAGCGAGATCTGGGGCAAGGGCACCTTTGCTGCCAACAAGTGGATGGTGGAGCAGAACGGCCGTGAGTTCGAGACTGCTTCCATCGGCCCCGCCGGTGAGAACCTGGTGGATTACTCCACCCTGAACACCAGCTTCGGCAACTCCGGCGGTGCCGGTCTGGGCGCTGCCATGGGCAACAAGAAGCTGAAAGGCCTGGCCATCCGCGGCACCGGCAGCGTCAAGGTGGCTGACCCTAAGAAGGTGCTGGAGCTGTCCAACTACATGATGGGCAACCTGATCGGCGGCAACAACAACCACAACGTGCCCGCACAGCCCCAGAGCTGGGCAGAGTACAGCGCCACCTCCGGCAAGAACCGCTGGTCCGGCGCTCCCGGCCGTATGTGGAAGAAGGCTCCCGGCGGCCCCGTGGATACCGGCGAGCAGCCCTACAATGATATCAACAAGGTGGCTCTGCGCTGCTTCAAGGGCTACTTCGACTTCGGCGCTCCGGCTGCGGAGTACACCGTGAAGAACGGCGGCTGCTCCTCCTGCCCCATCCGCTGCTACACTGAGTACGATGTGGATCCGCTGGCCGATTACGACCTGCCCACCCACAACTCCAACACCTGTATGCCCGTGCTGTACGGCACCCGCGTCTATCCGGACGGCGTGCACGATTTCAAGTACGAAGGCGACGGCACCATGGTCATCAACCTGGCATGGTCTCATGCTGTGGACGATATGGGCCTGTGGGACAACTACGGCAACCTGAACCGCGACCTGCTGTGGATCCTGCGGATGCCCCGCGAAGAGGCCACCAAGTACATCAGCGAGGCTGAGTACGACTCTCTGCCCTGGGAGTGGGAGAAGGCCGGCGATCCCCGCTGGGAGGTGGAGCTGATCCGCCGCATGGCTTACGGTGAGGGCGACCTGTCCGTGATCGCCAAGGGCACCCTGGCCATGATGGAGAAGTTCGGCCTGCCCAAGAGCTGGCTGGACCGCGACGATGGTGCCACCAACTCCAACCTGATCTACAACGGCTTCCCCAACCACCACGGCCCTGCTGAGGCATGGCAGGTGGGTATGCTGTACAACCTCGTTTACAACCGCGACTGCATGATCCACGAGATCGTCTGCGAGACCGGCTCCGGTGCTCCCTATGATGTGACCAAGAAGGTCATGGAGGACTTCTTCGGCGAGGGCTGCTACGATAAGGCCAAGGCCTACACTCCCATCAACGAGAACAAGGCAAAGCTGGCTGCATACTGCGTCAACGACAAGAACTTCCACGACTCTGCCACCCTGTGCAACTGGATGTGGCCCATGACCCAGTCTCCCTCCAAGGAGCGCGAGTACCACGGCGACCTGGATCTGCAGGCAGACTTTATGACTGCTGTTACCGGCGAGACCTATACCCAGGCCGATCTGCAGGAGGACGGTGCCCGCATCACCCAGATGCTGCGCGCGATGACCGCCATCAGCTTCCAGCAGAACTGCGGCAGCGCAAACCTGCGTCAGGAGCACGATGCCATCTGTGATTGGGTGTTCGATAAGGACCCCGACTTCAAGGCATTCGAGGAAGGCACCACCAAGCTGGACCGCGCCGACATGGAAAAGGCAAAGGATCTGTTCTACGACATCTTCGGCTGGGACCGCACCACCGGTGTGCCCACCCGCGAGACGCTGGAGAAGTATGATCTGGCTGACATGGCCGATGATCTGGAAAAGCGCGGCATCTACGCCCAGAACACCGCAGCAGCTGAATAAATCCCATAGAAAGAGGAACGATCGTCATGTTGTTTGGCAGACGTAAACCCGGCTACACCACCACTGTGGACAGCAGCGTGGACCCGGAGCAGGCCGTTCTGGACCTGCAGAAGGCAGAGCTGGCCGCCAAGAAAAAGCCCAAGGCAGAGGTGTTCGACATCGATGCCGCCAGCGAGACGGCCCGCCGCCTGAAGGAAACGGGCAGCAGCTTTGACGGCAGCGCCGCCAAGACCGGCGAGGATGTGATCGCCGCCGTGGAGCGGGAGACCGCAGAGCTTGCAGCAATGCAGGCTGCCGGGGCCGCACCCGAAGCCGCCGAAACTGTGCAGGAAGAGGCTGCAAAGCCTCAGCTGCTGGATTTTCTGGCCGGTGAGCCGGAGGTTGAAAACGATCCCTTTGCGGATCAGCCCACCCAGACCGCGCCGGAGCTGCCGGAGCTGACCCCCGCACAGGAGCTGGCCGGTTACATCCGTTCCCGCAGCGCCGCCGCGCTTGTCACGCCCCACGCACTGCTGGTCAGTGAGGTGGAGAACGCCGATGAGCTGCTGGCTCAGATGCCGCAGGACCCCCAGTGCGAGGATATCGTTGTCCGTGCAGGCGCAAAGGATACCTACTATTACTCCAACGCCAACATGAGCGACAACTACGCCATGATCGCCCAGCTCATTGAGGACAAAGACCTCTGTGTCATGTTTGCTGAGATGGTGCGCTTCAATGCACGGGTCTACCCCAGTGCCACCCCGCTGAAGTACTTCCAGCGCTCCCCCTACGGCCTTGCGCCGGAGGAGATCGAGCAGACCTGGAAGACCATGCAGGGCAGGCCGGAGTTTGCCGACATCGAGGAGCTGACCAACAATCAGAATGAGCGGTTCCTCTTCTCCACCCAGTATCTCACCCGCCGCTATGCAAAAGCCATCAGCGACGTGGATGATTTCTGCGACTAAAAGATCATACACAATTGAATAGGGTACAAGAGCTTCTTTGAGCAAGGCTGTCTAAACCCCGCAGGGGGCAGGACACCGCGCCGCAATGCTAAGGGCCAACGCCGGCATTCAAGGGTGGCAGGGGAAACCCGGCCGCCTTCCCGCAGAAGAAACGCTGCAATTTGAAAAAAAGAACTCCTCCCATCCACCGTTCCGGAGCGTTGCCTCCTTCCCGTTGCTGCAACAGCGGAAAAGGAAGCGGCTCCCTCGGCGTGGCGGCCTGCAGGCTGCCGCTCCGGGCCATGTTCGGTTTTTTGCGGGGGCGTTTTGATTTTCGGTCAGAACGTCTCCGCTTTTTTTCACCTGCCGATTGAAAAGAGATCTCCCCGGGAGTTAGTCCGGGCCATAGCGGGCAAACTGTGCCCCGGGGAGCGATGGAGGATTTTTGTAATGAAACAGCCTTTTTGCACGCCAGCCCAGGCCCTGCGCCGGGTGCTGGATGCTGCTGCGGCTCTCCCGGTGCCTGCCACGGAGCGGGTGCCGCTGGATGATGCCTATGGGCGGATCGCAGCCCGGGACCTGTGTGCCCGGATGGATCAGCCCCCTTTTGACCGGAGCCCTCTGGATGGCTATGCCCTCCACAGTGCCGACACGGCCGGGGCGGGGGAGGAGACCCCTGTCACCCTGCCGGTGGTGATGAAGCTCTATGCCGGGGATGCCCCCGCCGCTGCCCTGCCTGCCGGGTGTGCCGCCCGCATTATGACCGGTGCACCCCTGCCCCCGGGCGCGGACTGCGTTCTGATGCAGGAACTGACCGATGGCGGGGAGGAGCAGGTGCGCATTTACGCCCAGCTCCAGCCCAACGCCAACGTGGTGTTCCGGGGCGAGGACATCGCCGCCGGTGCCCCCATTGCCGCTGCCGGAACTGTGCTGACCCCGGCGCACATCGGTGTGCTGGCCGGGCAGGGCATCCCGGATGCCGAGGTCTTTCGCCCCCTGACCGTGGGCGTGCTTGCTACCGGCAGTGAGCTGCTGGAAGCGGGCAAGGCCTGGGCTCCCGGCAAGATCTACGATGCCAACGGGATCCAGAATGCCGCCCGCCTGCGGCAGCTGGGCTTTGCCGTGGAGCGCACCCACTGCTCGGATGACCCGGAAGAGATCGCCGCCCGGATGAAAGAACTGCTCACCCGGTGTGATGCGGTGATCACCAGCGGCGGTGTTTCGGTGGGGCAGAAGGATTACCTGCCCACAGTGCTGGAAATGCTGCACGCGGAGCCTGTTTTTGCCGGGGTGGCCCAGAAGCCCGGCAGCCCCATGATCGCTGCACAGGTGGGAGAAAAGCTGGTGTTCTGCCTGTCCGGCAATCCCTTTGCCGCTGCTGCCACGCTGGAGCAGTATGCCGTTCCGGCCCTGCTGCGGGCCGCAGGGCGGCGGGAAGAGGACTGCATCCCGGTGCATACCCGGGGAAGGCTGACCACCGGCTTTTCCAAGCCCAGCAAGGGAACCCGCTTTCTGCGGGCCAGAGCGCTGGGCGGCCTGGTGGAGATCCCCGGCGAGGGCAACGCGGAGGCGCATTCCTCGGGCAGTCTGTCGGCCATGATGGGCTGCAACTGCCTGGTGGAGCTGCCTGCGGGCAGCGGCCCGGTGGCTCCGGGCGAAGAAGTGGAGGTGCTGAACTTTGTACAGTGAAAAGAAACAGGCGCTTGCTGCCGAGCTGAGCCTGAAGCGCCCGGCTGTGCTGGCCGTGAGCGGTGCGCACAACAGCGGCAAAACGACTTTGTTGGAAAAACTCATCCCCCTGCTGCGGGCACGGGGCCTGAAGGTGGGTGTCATCAAGCATGACGGCCACGATTTCACCCCCGACGTGCCGGGCACCGACAGCTTCCGCCTGCGGGAAGCCGGGGCCGAGGGCGTGGCGGTCTTTTCGGGCAGCCGCTACCTGCTGACGGAGGAATTCCGCCTGAACGAGCAGGATCTGCTGGCCCTGTTTGAGCGCCACGGCTATGATCTGGTGCTGATGGAGGGCTTCAAGGAGAGCGGCTGGCCCAAGATCGAGGTGGTGCGCAAGGCTGTCTCGGAGGAGCCTGTCTCCTTTGAGCCGCTGGCCATCGTGGGGGATGTTCCGGGCGCGGATTTTGCGCTGGACGAGCCCGCAGCGCTGGCCGACTGGATCGCTGCACAGATGCCTGCATTGTAACAGGGGGAGGAAGAAACCATGAAACTGATCCGTACCGAAGACGCGGCAGGGCAGGTGCTCTGCCACGATATCACCCAGATCATCCCGGGTGAATTCAAGGGGGCCCGCTTCAAAAAGGGCCACATCATTCAGCCAGAGGATATTCCGGTGCTGCTGAGCATCGGCAAGGAAAACCTCTATGTCTGGGAGAAAAAGCCCGGCATCCTCCACGAGGACGAAGCTGCCGCCCTGCTCTACAAGGCCGCTGCCGGTCAGAATATCCACGGCACCGAGCCCCGGGAGGGCAAGATCGAACTGATCGCCGACTGCGACGGTCTGCTCAAGATCGACCGCAGGGCCCTGTTGGCGGTGAACAGCACCCCCCAGATGATGATCGCCACGATCCACGGCGACCTGCCTGTGAAAAAGGGAGCCAAGCTGGCTGGTACCCGCATCATCCCGCTGGTCATTGAGCAGGAGAAGATGGAGGCCATGCAGGCTGCTGCCGGGCCGAAGCCCATCCTGAACGTGCTGCCCTTCCACCAGAAGAAGTTTGCCGTTATCACCACCGGCAGCGAGGTGTTCAAGGGCCGTATTGAGGACAAGTTTACTCCCATCCTCGAGCAAAAGCTGGCGGTGTATGGCTGTGAGATGGCCTTCCACAAGGTCTGCGACGATGACCCGGCGGGCATCACGGCCGCTATTCTGGAAGCAAAGGCCGCAGGCTGTGAGCTGATCTTTACCACCGGCGGCATGAGCGTGGACCCGGATGACCGCACCCCGCTGGCCATCAGGAACACCGGGGCTGAAATTATTACCTACGGTGCGCCCGTGCTGCCCGGTGCCATGTTCCTGGTCAGCTATCTGGACGATGTGCCGGTCTGCGGTCTGCCCGGCTGTGTGATGTACGCCAAGCGCACCATTTTTGACCTGCTGCTGCCCCGCCTGCTGGCCGATGACCCCATCACCGCCGAGGATATCGCCCGTCTGGGCGAGGGCGGCCTCTGCCTGGGCTGCGCCGAGTGCCACTGGCCCAACTGCGGCTTCGGACACTGCTGAAACCCTCTCAGTCAAAGCCTTTCGGCTTTGCCAGCTCCCCCGAAGGGGGAGCTTAACTAAGGTGAAAAAATATGAGTGAAAATAAACTGACCCACTTTGATGCCGCCGGAAACGCTGTGATGGTGGACGTGAGCGAAAAGCCCGTCACGGCCCGGGAGGCCACGGCCCACGGCATCATTACCATGAATGCGGATGCCTTTGCCGCCGTGGAAAGCGGTACCGTGAAAAAGGGCGATGTGCTGGGCGTGGCCCGGGTGGCCGGCATCATGGCCACCAAGCGCACCAGCGAGCTGATCCCCCTGTGCCACCCGCTGCCGCTGACCAAGGTGCAGATCGAGTTTGACCTGCTGCCCGAGCGCCGGGCTGTGGAAGCACGCTGCACGGTCAAGACCAGCGGCGTGACCGGCGTGGAGATGGAAGCCCTGACCGGCGTTTCCACCGCCCTGCTCACCATCTATGACATGTGCAAGGCTGTGGATAAGGGCATGGAGCTGGGCGAGATCCATCTGGTGGAAAAGACCGGCGGCAAGAGCGGACATTACATCCGGGCGGAGGGCGGCTATGTTTGATTCCAAGGGCCGCAATATCCATTATCTCCGCCTTTCCGTGACCGACCTGTGCAACCTGCGCTGCCGCTACTGTATGCCGGACGGTGTGGACAAGCTGGAACGGGAGGATATCCTGACCTACGAAGAATTCCTGCGCCTTGCCGCCCTGTTTGCCCGGTGCGGGGTGGATACCGTGCGGGTCACCGGCGGCGAACCGCTGGTGCGCAAGGGCGTGGAGCAGCTGGTCAAGGGGCTGAAAGCCATCCCCGGCATCCGGAAGGTCACCATGACCACCAACGCCGTCCTGTTGGAACAGCAGCTGCCCGCCCTGCTGGAGGCCGGGCTGGACAGCGTGAACATCAGTCTGGATACGCTGGACCCCGCTCTGTTTGCAAAGATCACGGCCCGGGATGAGTTTGCCGCTGTGCAGGCGGGCATCCATGCCGCGCTGGAAAGCGGCATCCCGGTCAAGCTGAACTGCGTGCCCCAGATGGGCGTGAACGAGGGCGAGCTGGAAGCGCTGGCCGCTCTGGCACAGGACAAGCCCCTGCAGGTGCGGTTCATCGAGATGATGCCCATCGGCTACGGGGCGGCCATGCCCTGTATCTCCGGCCCGGAGCTGCTGGCCCGCTTCCGCAGGCGCTGGCCGGAGCTGGCCCCGCTGCCCGGGGTAGCATGTGCCGCGCTGGGCGACGGCCCGGCGGTCTATTACACCGTGCCGGGCTGGAAAGGGGACATCGGCTTCATTGCCGCTGTCCACGGCAAGTTCTGCGCCTCCTGCAACCGGGTGCGGCTGACCAGTCAGGGCTTTCTGCGCCCCTGCCTTGCCAGTGAGGCCGGATGTGACCTGAAAGCCCTGCTGCGCAGTGGCGCGTCTGACGAAGAGCTGCTGACTGCTATCCGTACCACCATCTGGGAAAAGCCCCAGGAACATCATTTTGAATTGAAACAGGACATCCCCGCGACCCGGGGCATGTACCGAATTGGAGGATAAATCTATGGGAAAACTTCTGGCGATCTGCACCAGCCCCCAGCGGGGCACGGTCAAGACCGAAGTGGAAAGCGCACGCCTGACCCCGGAATGGGGTATTGAGACCGATGCCCACGGCGGGAACTGGCACCGTCAGGTCAGCCTGCTGAGTGCCGAAAAGATCGAGAACTTCCGCAAGAAGATCTGGGTGGACTACGGTGCCTTTGGCGAGAATCTGGTGGTGGAGGGCTACGATTTCCGCAATCTGCCCGTGACCAGCCGCTTTGCCATCGGGGACGTGGTGCTGGAAATGACCCAGATCGGCAAAGAGTGCCACAACGACTGCGTCATCAAGCAGAAGACCGGCGAGTGCATCATGCCCCGGGAGGGTGTGTTTGCCCGGGTGCTGCAGGGCGGCGAGATCCACGTGGGGGACGAGGTGACCCTGCTGCCCCCGCCGGAAAACCCGCCCCTGCGCGCTGCCGTCATCACCCTTTCCGACAAGGGCAGCCGGGGTGAGCGGGAGGACAAGAGCGGCCCCCTGATCGTGGAGATGCTCACCGCTGCAGGCTATCAGGTGGAGGAGACCATGATCCTGCCCGATGAGGCAAAGGCCCTGAAGGCACAGCTCATCCGGCTGGCCGATGGCCGTCAGGTCAACCTGATCCTGACCACCGGCGGCACCGGCTTTGCCCCCCGGGATATCACCCCGGAAGCCACCTATGCCGTGGCGGACCGCAACGCCCCCGGCATTGCTGAGGCCATGCGTTACCACAGCCTGAGCATCACCCCGCGCGGGATGCTCAGCCGTGCAGCCAGCGTGCTGCGGGGCAAGACCCTCATCGTCAACCTGCCCGGCAGCCCCAAGGCCGTGAAGGAGAATCTGGAGTACATCCTGCCCAGCCTGGAGCACGGGGTGCGCATTGCCGCCGGGCTGGACGGCGAGTGCGCCCGCAAATAAGTCTGTTTCACCGCCGCGGCATTGCTTTTGGTGCCGGACGTGAAAATAAAAGTACAACAAAAGCATATCCACTGTAAGGAGCAAGACTATGAAAACTATGATCTCCCGCCGCAGCTTCCTGTGCGCTGCCGGCATCGCATCCGCATCTGCTGTTCTGACCGCCTGCGGCGGCTCCTCCAGCAGCACTGCATCTTCCACCGCATCCTCCGCTGCCGCCTCCTCTGAGGCTGCCTCCGGCGAGAGCATGGAGCTGATCGTTTTTGCTGCCGCCTCCCTGACCGAGACCCTGAACGCCATTGCCGAGACCTACTCCGCAGAGAACCCCGGCGTGACCTTCAGCTTCAACTTTGACTCCTCCGGAACCCTCAAGACCCAGATCCAGGAGGGTGCGGACTGCGACCTGTTCATCTCCGCCGGTCAGAAGCAGATGAACCAGCTGGACAGCACCGCTTCCGCTGAGGTGAACACCGAGGGCCTGGACTTTGTGGATGCCGAAAGCCGTGTGGATCTGCTGGAGAACAAGGTCGTGCTCTGTGTGCCTGAGGGCAGCAACAAGGGGATTGACAGCTTCGACAGCCTGGCCGAGCACCTGAAGGCAGAGGATATCCTGTTCTGCATGGGCAACAGCGATGTGCCCGTGGGTCAGTACACCCAGAAGATCCTGGCTTACTATGATCTGGATGAGGCAGCTCTGGCTGCTGCCGGTGTCATCACCTACGGCTCCAACGTCAAGGAAGTCACCACCCAGGTCAGCGAGGCCAGCGTGGATGCCGGTGTCGTTTACTGCACCGATGCGTACAGCGCCGGTCTGACCCCCGTGGACGAGGCTACCAAGGAAATGTGCGGTCAGGTCATCTACCCTGCCGCTGTGATGAAGAACGCCCTCCATGCCGAGGCTGCCAAGGAGTTCCTGGCTTACCTGCGCACCGATAAGGCTGCGACCGTGTTCGAGAGCGTCGGCTTCACCGCACTGTAAGCATCCGCTGGGGGGATGGTATGGACTGGTATCCCTTATGGAACAGCCTGCGCATTGCGCTGATCAGCTGCGCAGCAGTGTTCTTTTTAGGCATCTTTGCGGCCTACTACATTGCAAAGCTCCCGCGCGTGCTCAAAGGCGTGCTGGATGTGGTGCTCACCCTGCCCATGGTGCTGCCGCCCACGGTCGTGGGATATTTCCTGCTGCTGCTGTTCGGCGCAAAAAGGCCGCTGGGCATATTTTTCATGGAACATTTCGGCGTGAAGCTGGTGATGAACTGGTACAGCGCCATCTTTGCTTCCATCGTGGTGGCCTTTCCGCTGATGTACCGCACGGCCCGCGGTGCCTTTGAGAGTTTTGACGAAACGCTGGCCTGGTCGGCACAGACGCTGGGACTTTCCAACACCTGGATCTTCTGGCGGGTGCGGATGCCCTGCTGCCGTCAGGGCATTCTGGCCGGTACGGTGCTGGCCTTTGCCCGTGCGCTGGGCGAATATGGTGCCACCAGCATGATCGCAGGCTACACGCCGGGCAAGACGGCCACCATTGCAACCACGGTCTACCAGCTCTGGCGCACCAACGATGAAGCCGGGGCCATGCAGTGGGTGCTGGTGGATATCGTTATCTCGGCGGTGGTGCTGCTGGCAGTGAACCTGCTGGAACGCAGGCAGAAGCAGGGAGGAAAGCGCGCATGAGCCTGGAAGTAAATGTGACCAAGCGGTTTGATGGTTTTACCCTCCACGCTGCGTTCACGGCGGGGGATACTGCCACCGCCCTTCTGGGTGCGTCCGGCTGCGGCAAAAGCATGACCCTGCGCTGCATTGCAGGCATCGTCCGGCCGGACGAGGGGCGCATCGTGCTGGATGGCCGGGTGCTGTTCGACAGCGCTCAGGGCATCGATCTGCCGCCCCAGCAGCGCAATGTGGGTCTGCTGTTCCAGAACTACGCCCTGTTCCCCAACATGACCGTGGAACAGAATATCCTCTGTGCCCTGAAAAAGGAAAAGGACCCTGCCGCCCGCAGGGCTGCCTGTGCCGAGGCATTGCGGGCCATGCGGCTGGAGGAACTGGCCAAGCGCCTGCCCGGCGCGCTTTCGGGCGGGCAGCAGCAGCGTGCCGCCCTGGCCCGCATCCTGGCGGCCAAACCCCGCATCCTGATGCTGGACGAGCCGTTCAGTGCGCTGGACAGCTACCTGCGCGAGGAGGTAGAGGGGGAAGTGGGCAGCCTGCTGGCCGGATTTGCGGGCACAGCCCTGCTGGTGACCCACAACCGGGACGAGGCCTACCGCCTGTGCAGGGAGATGATCGTGATGGACAGCGGCGAGGTGCTCCGGACAGGCACGACCAAGGAGGTCTTTGCCGACCCCCGCACCCGTGCCGCCGCCCGCCTGACCGGCTGCAAGAACATTCTGCCCTGCACCCGGGTGGGGGAGCATACCGTTCATCTGGCGGGCTGGGAACAGCTGTTGACCGTGGCTCTGCCGGTGCCCGAGGGCTGCCGTGCCGTGGGCATCCGCGCCCATGATTTTGCGCCCTGCGCTCCCGGCACCCCCAACAGCCTGCCGGTGCAGGCTGTCTCCACCAGTGAGAATCCATTTGACTGGAACATGATCTTCACCCTGCCCGGCGGTGAGGCCCGCCTGTGGTGGAAGGTGTCCAAGGAGACACTGGCGGCCCCGCCGCCAAAAGCACCCGCCTGCCTGGCTGCCGCCCCGGAAAATATCATGCCGCTGGTCTGAGGCAAAAGAATCGTTTTCTCCCTGCTCCCGAAACAGAAATACGGAGCAGGGAGAAATTTTTTGAAAAAAGTACTTGACTTTATCAAGTGATGTGATTATACTAGACCTTGTCAAGTAAAGGAGATGCAAAGAGTGATCCAATCGACCATATCCTTCTACGTGATGGAGTTTTACAAGCAGTTCGCAGCCTACACCACCCAGCAGCTGCAGGAGTTTGGCCTGAGCTTTGGCATGATGTATTTTGTGATCTACGTGGGCAAACATCCCGGCTGCACCCCGGCTGAGATGACCAAAAACCTGCACCTGGACTGGGGCCACTGCCAGCGCAGCGTGATCAAGCTGGTGGAAGATGGCTTTATGACCCGGGAAAAGCAGGGCCGTAGTTATCATTTGGGGCTGACCCCGGCGGGTGAGAGAGCATTCCGGACCTGCCACCAGGTATTTTTCGATTGGGATGCACAAAACTTGAGCGGGCTGACCGAAGAGGAACAGCACCAGCTCCTGAGCCTGCTGCAAAAGGCAGCACGGACGAGGAAAGAGAGTGTGTAACATGTACGACACCATCCTGAGCCCCATTGATTACGGTGGAATGCAGCTGAAGAACCGCATCATCTTTGCCCCCACCACCTTCGGCCTTTCGGACGAGGAATATCTGGCAGAGATGGAGCGGCTGGCCAAGGGCGGCTGCGCCATGATCATCATCGGCGACGTGCCGGTGGCCAAGAGCCGGTTTGAGAAGTCCCTGTTTGACAAAAAGGGCTTTGCCTTCTATCAGCAGATCTGCGAGACTGCCCACAAATACGACTGCAAGGTCTGCGCCCAGCTCCACCAGACCGATACCGACATGATGTCCATCATCAAGTGCATCCCGGGGATGCTGATGAAAAAGATCACCCCCGATCAGCTGCGGGAGCGGATGAACGATGCCGTGGGTCCCTACATCACCAAGATGTCCCAGAAAAAGATCCATCAGATCATCGATGGCTTTGGCAAGGCTGCTGTGCTGGCAAAGCAGGCGGGCTTTGACATGGTGCAGGTGCACGGCGACCGGATGTGCGGCAGCTTCTCTTCCGCCATCTTCAACCACCGCACCGATGAATACGGCGGCAGTGCCGAGCGCCGCGCCCGCTTTGCCGTGGAAGCTGTCAAGGCAGTGCACGCCGCTGTGCCCGGCATGGCCATTGACTACAAGCTGGCTGTCCGGCAGGAGAATCCCCATTACGGCAACGCCGGTGTGGTGGAGGAGGAACTGGCCGTGTTCGTGCCCCTGCTGGTGCAGGCAGGCGTGACCAGCTTCCATGTGACACTGGCCAACCACTCTGCGCTGGAAAACACCATCCCGCCGGCCAGCCACCCCGAGTTCAAGGAGACCGGCTGCTTCCTCAAGTTCTGCGATGAGGTGCGCCGGTATACCAGTGTGCCGCTCTGCGGTGTGGGCGGCCTGAACGACCCCGATTTTGTGGAGCAGCAGCTTGCCAGCGGCCGCATCCAGTGCGCGGCAATGTGCCGCCAGCTGCTGGCCGACCCCAACTGGGTCAACAAACTGCAGAGCGGCAATGGGGCAAAGATCCACCGCTGTGTCCGCTGCAACAAAAAGTGCCTGGGCGGCCTGATCGCCCATCAGGGCACCCGCTGTGTCTATGATGCCCTGAACGCAAAAGAACAGGGCAGCATCTGATATCAAAGAGAATAAAGGAGAATGACCATGAGCTACGCCATCGTTTTCAGCAGCAAGACCGGCAACACCCGCCTGCTGGCCGACACCCTTCGCGCAAGCTTGCCCCAGAATGAGTGCACCTACTTCGGAGCACCGGCCCCGGAGGCACTGGAGGCTGAGACCCTTTACATCGGCTTCTGGACGGACAAGGGCCATGCCGATGACACCCTCACCGCCTTTTTGCAGACCCTGAAGGGGAAGCGGATCTTTTTGTTCGGCACCGCAGGCTTTGGCGGCAGTGCGGAATATTTCGAGCAGATCCTGGCGGCGGTGCAGAAGTCGCTGGATGAGAGCAACACGGTCATTGGAACCTATATGTGCCAGGGCAAGATGCCCATGACTGTGCGCCAGCAGTACGAAAAGATGCTGCAGCAGCCCAACCATGCGCCCAACCTCGAGATGCTGATCGAGAATTTTGACAAGGCGCTGGCCCACCCGGATGCCGCAGACCTCGACCTGCTGCGCAAAAAGGCGGCAGAGGTGCAGGCATAACGGAAGAACTCTTCAAAAAAGCAGATTTTTTGAGAAAGCTGCTCCAAAACAGTTGACAGGTTCTGTCCGATGTGGTAGGATAGCGTCGAGGAAATGGAAACGGCTCCTCAAGGTGAACTGAATATTCTCGGCAAAGCAGTCGAAAGGCTGTGACGCAAAGCTACAGGGCCTGTAAAATGGCAGCCAGCTGCTTCTCAAAGAAATCTTTCTTTGGGCGACCTGCTTAGATTTTCTAGGTGTTGTTTTGCTGAGTGTATTGCAGAACAACACCTTTTTTCGTTCTCAAATTTCTTCCCAAAAGAAGAAAGGCACGCAAAACTGAATATCCTCGGCAAAGCAGTCGAAAGGCTGTGACGCAAAGCTATAGGGCCTGTAAAATGGCAGCCAGTTGCTTCTCATCACCTGAGGGTCTCCACAGTGGAGATTGGGTGTTGAGTGACCTTCATCTGAAGCATCAGGTGTCGATTGCCGAGTATACCAGCAATCGACACCTTTTTTCATGGGGCAACACAAAAGAGGTTCAACACCATGCGTAACGCTTCGATGAAAGTCCTGAAGAATCTGGTCTGCTGCGCCGCATTCATCTGCCTGATGTTTGTTCTGGCAATGCCCGCACACGCAGCTTCCAAGGCCGATGAGCTGCTGCAGCTCGTCAACGCAGAGCGTGCACAGGCTGGTGTGGCTCCTCTGAGCATGGGTAGCAGCGCACTGAATGCCGCTGCACAGGCCCGTGCAAAAGAACTTACCGTCAATTACTCCTACAACCGCCCCAATGGCAGCCGCGAGTTCACCATCCTGCCGGAGTACGGTGTGGACGATGTTTCTGTGGGCGAGAACTACTGGGCAGCTGCTGAGAATGCTTCGGACGTGGTCGCCGCCTGGAATCGCTACGATTTCTTCAAGGAGCGGATGCTGGACAAGGATGCCACCTCCGTTGGCATTGGCTACTACGAGGGCGGCGAGTACGGCAATTACTGGGTGATGATCTTCACCTACGCCTGCGGCACCAGTGAGAACGGTTTTGCACAGGAAGTGCTGGCGCTGGTCAACGCTGAGCGCGCAAAGGAAAATCTGGCACCTCTGGCCATGGGCGATGCCAAGCTGCAGGCCGCCGCCGATGAGCGCGCAAAGGAAGTGGCAAAGGTCGCTTCCCACACCCGCCCCGATGGCACCAACTGCTTCACCGTGCTGAAGGAGTACGGCGTGTCTGATACCGCCACCGGCGAGAATGCCGCCTGGGGCGAGACCACGCCCGAAAAGGTCGTTGCAGACTGGATGGCTTCGGAAGGCCACCGTGTCAATATCATGGACCCCGCCGCAAAGTATATGTGCCTTGGCTACAACTACGATGCCAATTCTCAGTGGGGCCACAACTGGATCCAGATCTTCGCAAAGTAAGCGGATGACTTCCATTGAGCGTTATACGATAAAATAAAGCAAAAAGAGATGCACCCTGCTCCCTGAACCTGAATCAGGAAGGTGGGGTGCATCTCTTTTGTTTTTTTATTCTGCTGCCATCTCAGCCACATCCTCGGGGCTGAAATCGCCCAAGGGCAGGATGAGCCGGCCCAGCGTTTCCTGCGGCAGGGCGGCAAGCCGGGCACTCTCGTCCGCAATTTCGGCAGGGCAGAGGACGTGCACGCCGTCCGCACCGGTCTCTACCCGGGCGCGGTGGCCGGTGGCAATGTACTGGATGCCCAGCCGGTCAGCCGCCGCCAGCAGGGCGGGGAAGCGCAGGTCGGTCGGGGCAGCGGTCTCCTCAGCCAGCTGGCTGGCCAGTTCGCTGGCATTCAGGGTGATGCACTCGATGCCCAGAGCCTTGGCGGCTTCCTTGGCGGCATCCACAACGGGGTCATCGGTGCACAGACGCACCACAGCGCCCATCACCGCAAAGCCCTGCTGCTGTAAAATGCGGACAGCTGCTTTGCAGCCCGTGCCGCCGCACAGGCCCACCAGCACCTTGTCCTGCTGTTCATAGGTATCGAACCCGCTGCCGGGCAGAAATGTATCGCTCATCGTCCCTGTCTCCCTCCGTGTGCCTGACTTTGTGCCACGGCCAGCTGGTCGCAGCGCTCGTTTTCCGGGTGGCCTGCATGGCCCTTGACCCAGACATAAGTGATCTTGTGCCGGGCTTCCTGCTCCAATGCCTGTTCCCACAGGTCGGGGTTCAGGGCAGGGGAGCCGTCGGACTTTTTCCAGCCCCGGCGCTTCCAGCCCCTGGCCCAGCCCTTTTCCAGCCCGTTGATGACGTACTGGCTGTCAGAGCACAGCCGCACCTCACAGGGCTCCTTGAGCTGGCGCAGGGCCTCGATAAAGGCGGTCAGCTCCATCCGGTTGTTGGTGGTGGAAGCATCGCCGCCGCTGAGCTCTTTTTCGTAGACCTTGCCGTTGAAGCGGTAGCGCAGCACTGCACCCCAGCCGCCCGGGCCGGGGTTGCCGCTGCACGCGCCATCGGTGTAAACTTCGACTTGTTTCATCTGTTTCTCCCGGAACTTGAATTTTTGGATACCTCTATTTAGAGCTATTTTTCCGGTTCTGTCAAGAGGAAAACGTATCATCCCCGGCTTTTCCGGCAAAGCTTTGAATTGACAAAGTGGACAAGAAATACTATACTGTTTGTAACAAAATGCGTATAGGGGCGCACCGGTGCGGTGTGTCCGGCCGGAACAGGGCAGTGCCGCGGTCGCATCGAACAGATGGACTGACAGGGCAGAAATTACTCCGTTCCGGCCATCCCAGTGCCGAAAACGGGCATGGAAGCGAAAAATTCTATACGATGGTTTCGATGGGAGCGGCGGTGCGTTTGCTGCTCCTTCACAGCAGACAGGCCGCTCGCAAAGGGGTGTGCCTGCGTTTTGTAATTGATTTTGGAGGTACCGCATGGCACAGGTCAAAGAACAGAATCCGGCTCAGGCTCAGAACAATCCGAACAGAAACAGTGAATCCGGCGGGGAAAAGCGTACCCGCACCCGCCGCCCTTATTATAACCGGCGGCCCCGCCGCGCACAGCAGCCCAAGGAGGCCGCTGTGCCCATCCACATCTACCCGCTGGGCGGTCTGGGTGAAGTGGGCAAGAACATGACCGTGTATGAGTGCAACGGGGATATGATCATTGTGGACTGCGGCCTTGTGTTCCCGGACAGTGAGATGTACGGCGTGGACATGGTCATCCCCGACTTTACCTTTGTGGTGCAGAATAAGGACAAGATCAAGGGCCTGCTCATCACCCACGGCCACGAAGACCACATCGGCAGCATTCCCTACCTGCTGCAGAAGTTTGATCTGCCCATCTACGGCACCCGGCTGACCTGCGGCCTCATCCGGAACAAGCTGGAAGAATTCGGCCTGGCGGGCAAGACCAAGTTTGTGGAGATCACCCCCAAACAGAAGATCAAGCTGGGCTGCTTTACCGTGGAGCCCATCCATGTCAACCACTCCATCCCCGATTCCGTGGCCTTTGCCATTGACAGCCCTGCCGGAACGATCATCCAGACCGGCGACTTCAAGATCGATTACACCCCGCTGGCCTGCGGCGTGACCGACCTGACCACCCTTTCGGAGTATGGTCAGAAGGGTGTGCTGGCCCTGCTGAGCGATTCCACCAACGCCGAGCGCCCGGGCTTTACCGCCACGGAGCAGAAGGTGGCCGCCGGTGTCCGCAACCTGTTTGC
>ULYJ01042910.1_pt1 | contig 16728 bp, 12 predicted proteins | sample 1962111 | NCBI WGS metagenome assembly ULYJ01 (sample SAMEA4835861, study PRJEB28245) | human gut metagenome | biome: gut microbiome; material: fecal sample | place: Denmark | collected 2008
TGCTCTTCTTATGTCAGAGATACTATCACTCTGTCACATTAAAGTCAATAACATTTTTATATTCTTTAAATAATTTATATATCTGTTTTTTATGGTTAATATTATAAAGCAATTCGTAGATATTCAGTTCAAAAATCCTCAACTTTGATGCTTATGGATTATTTCGTACTATGCACTCCAGCAATATTACCAGTAGTTTACAACATTTTCAACAAGCTTATCGCCTTCATATCTTAACTTAAGCGTAAAGAAACGCTTCTCACCCTCTAACAGAAGCTTAAGAAATACAGCATCGCCCTCCCACGTTGGAAGTCCTGCAACCTGTGACTTGTCAATCCACGCAAGGTCGCCCTCATCGCACACGCACTGCTCTCCTGTAAAACCATCCGCCGTAAAAAGACACATAAGCTCCGGCTCACATTCATCACTTATAAATGTGATAAGCCCACGGAACTTATAAGAAGTAAGTGTAAGTCCTGTTTCCTCTTTCACCTCACGCAAAAGGCACTCCTCTGGTGTTTCGCCGTCATAAGCATGTCCGCCTACACCTATCCACTTTCCCTTATTGATGTCCTTTTCTTTCTTTGTGCGGTGAAGCATAAGATAACATCCGTCTTTTTCGATATAACATAAAGTTGTCATTTTCATAATAATCCTCATTTCTGCGCACGCTTTTTGCGCATAACATCTAATACTTTACATTAAGCCTGTGGCTGTAGCCTTCCATTCTTTTGTGAAAAACGGCAAGCTCCTGCTTATACTTTTCATATTCCTTATCATTAAGCTTTTTATCAGCACGATACGTCTCTATAAGCGCAGCCGCATCATTATATGCCTTTATCGCAAGGTCCTTATAATTATTCTCAAGATTTATCTGTATTTCATTTAAAGCCTTTTTTACTGCATTTTTTTCTAAGTTCTTTTTAAAGATTGACATAATGCTGCCTCCTGTCTTTCCGGCTGTGTATTAGTCTTAGAAATATATTCAATAGCCTCTTTTCTTGTCATTCCGACTGATGATATATATGCTGCCCAGTCATTCACATAACCTTTTTCATTATTCAGATAGTTCTCCGATATCTGTTTCATAGACTCAACCGTAGAACAGAAAGAAGTGCCAGCACGAACGATGTTTGAGCTTTCTTTCTTTTTTTGATATCCCAGAATTGCTCCGCAGCTTCGCCGCTCCCGCAATTCTGCAACATTCGGAATCCGCTGATTTACTTCGTAAATCGTTTATTTAAGATGACTGTGTCTATTTGTTTTCTTTGGGATGCACATTTACGATAAGGATACCTATGCACACAAGTATAAGTGCTATCAGCGCATTTATACCAAGCTCCTTACCACCTTCGCCCAGCCACCACGCTGAGAGGAGCACTCCGAATACCGGATTGGTGAAACCAAATATTGCTACTTTGGACACTGGGTTGTGCTTAAGGAGTATTCCCCAGAGTGAATAGGCAACGGCTGAGATACATGCAAGATAAAACAGCATAAGCACTGCACTGACTGATATATGATTAATTCTTCCACCCATAATAAGTCCAAGTATAATCATAACTATTCCGCCAAATATAAACTGATATCCACTAAGCATAACCGGATTATCCTTTTTGGAATAATTCTTCATAAGACATGAAGATACGGCATAGGATATCGCACATAGGAACAGACTTCCATCTCCCATAAGACTTAAGTTCATATCTATCGACCTGCCATTCATACTTACAATTATTACACCTGCAAAGCCGACCACACATCCTGCTATCTTCTTAAACGTCAGCTTTTCCTGATGAAACACAAGTCCTGCAAGAAGTATTACAAAAAATGTATTAGAACCATTTATAATAGATGCCTTAACGCCACTGTTATGTGCAAGTCCTATATAAAAGAATATGTACTGAAGTATTGTCTGGAATAATCCAAGCTTCGCTATACTGGGGATAGATGACTTCGTTGGTACTAACATTTTCCTGTTAAGGACACTTCCTATTAGGATAGTAAGCACTCCTGCTAATACAAATCTTGTTCCTGCAAATAACACCTGTGTCCATGTTTCACTTGATGGTATCTGGAACAGTGCATATCCAAGCTTGATACAAGGCGAAGCACTTCCCCAGAGAAATGTACAAACAAGAGCAAGTGCACACACAACCCACGTTTTCTGTAGGAAATCTGTACTTCCGCTCTCTTTCTCACCACCAGTTAATTGTTTTGTCCTGTCTGTTACATTCATTTTCATAACTCTCTTTCTTTATACTCTTTATCTGTATGTGATTTAGCTGATTACATTAAAATAACCATTGACGGCTGCCTCATTAATTCTCATATTGCAACCGGTTTTCCCCAGTTTACGCTAAAATAACCGCTCCTCATCGATAGCAAATCAAAGAGGCAAGCGGTTATGTGTTATTTTATTGTTTACTAGGTTATGATAATATATATTTATACTATTGTCAACTGTGGTTATAACCCATCTTATGATGTCGATGTCAAAAGCCCACAACTTTGATGCTCATATCAGAGTGGCAACATTAAAATAAATATCTTGCCCACAATACAAAATTCTTTATCAGCATCATCTGACGTCTTCTATATTGTGAAAGCTCCACTGGCTCAACATCATAAGGATTGTCATAACTCCCGTCACTATTGGCATTTCTTGCCACATGCTCATATGACTCCATCGATTCACTAAGCTTCCTGTTAATATCCTCACTGTCTATAACAAGCATAAGCTCTGTATCCAGATACGCACTTCTCATATCCAGATTAAATGAGCCTATCACCGATATATTATCATCAATCAGCACCGACTTACCATGATATGAATAACCGCCCTCATACTCCCACACATCAATTCCCGTACCAAGAATTTTATTTTTATTGACATAATAATCCGCTGAACCAAACGGATTACCATTATTGCCAATAGAATTAGTCATAAGTGAAACATTTTCAACTGAATTGCAAACTTCCTCCAAACCATCATACATATAGTCGTTGCATATAATATATGGCGTATGTATCTTAACTTTACTGTGTGCATTTTTCATAAGTTCAACCAGCTGATACCACACAACCGGCTTCTTTGATGTATATTCGATAGGATTACTAAGAAGCGCAATATTTCTGACCTCATAGGTATCTTTATAAATGTTGTTGTCAGTATTATCTGTTCTATCACCAGATATGTTATCGTAATCTGCATCTTTTAACTCTTCATCTGATGAAGTAACTGTAAAAATATTGTCGGAATTATTGGCATAATACTCTGTATATAATGAAATCAGCTCCTCTTTGGCTGCTGCCACATCACTTTTTGATAGAAGCTTACTCTTCTTTTTGGTTACTGAATTGCTTTTATCATTATTCTCATCTGCATTTATAATAAAATGCCCCGAGTCACTTTCAAGCGAATTGACACCACTCATATATGGCTTGCTTTCCTTATAATTCCACACATTTTCAAAGTACGAAAGCAAATCATTTACAGAACTGTCTTCATTGGCATTCTCACAATACACCAGAACATCCCTGTCATAATTCTTATATTGCGAATTGCTTCCAAGAAAATATGAAAATGTATTTCTTCCACCTATTATGTAGCTGGACTTATCCGCTATCAGATACTTGTCATGAAGCCTGCCCATTGAACGCCATGGTGCCAACGGATTAACCTTATTATATATCTTAATACTTGTACCAGAACTTGCCGCAAGCGCCTCAAAATATGGATTGCCCTTCATGCGAAGAAAACCAGATACCCCATCAACAATAACATTTACCGAAACACCTCGGTCAGCAGCATCTATAAGTGCTCCAAGAATAATCTTTCCACTCTCATCCGCCCTGAAGTCAAATGTTGACAATACAATCTCCGACTTGGCATTACTTATCATCTTTACCCTCTCAAGAAGTGCATCCCCATTATCTTCTATAATACGCGCCCTTTCCGGCTGGGTTCTTGTTTTCCATATACTATCGACAGCCAGCTCCTCCTTATCTTCCTGCGTCAACACCGGCTGTCTGTGATATGTAATAAGCGCGCAGGCAACGATTGCAACAACCAGAATAACTACTGCAAGTAATAATACAAGTAATGTCTTTATTGTTTTAATCACTATCTTTTTAGCTGTATTATTGTTATTATGTTTGCTCTTTATTGTGTTTTTATCCATTTCTGGAGTTTTATGTAACATTGGTTTATGGTACTCCTTATGTTTTACTTGTGTTTTTATTTTTCTATATTCCCAACTTGCTTTATATTAAAATCCCTTGTTTGTTTTAGTCTTAGTTGATATTGTATCGAATTAATATTACAAGCTGAATTAGCTAATAAAATCTTGTTAAATTAGCTTTATTAAAATATTTAATTAGTGGCATAATGGTAGTACTACTTTATAGCTTGTAATCTACTGCTAACTCTAATATTCTTAATTATATATTGCAAATGGGTATAATTATGTATTTTATAGGTATATGTATTTTAGCAATTTATTGTGGTGGTGGCAATAAAGGATATATTTTTCTTGATATTTTCTAGATATTAGGGTAATTTATATTCCACTATGTATCTATTAATTCATGTACCAAACTTATTAATCCATCTACTTACTTCTTCATTTACATCCCACTATGTATCTATTAATTCACAGAGAAATGTAAAACAGAACTGTATATCTTAGATTTACATTCCACTATGCATCTATTAATTCGTCAACAACATTCAACTCATTATCAACAGCATACAAATTTACATTCCACTATGTATCTATTAATTCCAAGTTGCTGGATAAAGAAATGTACATTTTCATCACCATTTACATTCCACTATGTATCTATTAATTCCTCAATGCCACTATTGCCATTAACACCCTCAAAAAATTTACATTCCACTATGTATCTATTAATTCTATGCCCATTGTGATAGCCATAAGACCTAAGCCAATATTTACATTCCACTATGTATCTATTAATTCGCAGGGCTAACTTGCTTTTTTTGCGTTCTGCTGCATTTACATTCCACTATGTATCTATTAATTCAGTATCTTCTACACTATAGCCTAGTGCTCCTGCAATATTTACATTCCACTATGTATCTATTAATTCTATATAGATGAATGTGAGAAGAGAGGTATTCCGTAATTTACATTCCACTATGTATCTATTAATTCAAGACTGTTATTAATGGCAAAGAGTTTATAAGAAAATTTACATTCCACTATGTATCTATTAATTCCTTCATTTCGATGTACAGTCCGCAATATATTCCTTTATTTACATTCCACTATGTATCTATTAATTCTATTAATCATTTTATCTATACTATCTACAAATTTATTTACATTCCACTATGTATCTATTAATTCCGTCCAGGAGGAAATTAATAAAAAGCTGGATGAAAATTTACATTCCACTATGTATCTATTAATTCTAGTAAAGATAACCCGATTACAATATTAATATATCCATTTACATTCCACTATGTATCTATTAATTCCTTTTTGATAACAGAGATTCAGTATTTACAGCACAAATTTACATTCCACTATGTATCTATTAATTCGATGTTTCATCAACAAGGCTGTCAGATGTGTATGTATTTACATTCCACTATGTATCTATTAATTCTGTATTATCTACTTTTTTTCGTTTTCCTTTTATGTCATTTATATTCCACTATGTATCTATTAATTCATGATGGTCCGCTACCAATTCATGTAACATTCCTGTATTTACATTCCACTATGTATCTATTAATTCTGATACCAACTGTTAGTGCCATGACCTGTAAACCGAAATTTACATTCCACTATGTATCTATTAATTCCTAAGTCTGATGGAACAGGTACACATTATGATGCAATTTACATTCCACTATGTATCTATTAATTCTTTTGAAAGTTCTATGAGCAATGTTGCAGCCATATCATTTACATTCCACTATGTATCTATTAATTCTCTAACGTGCGCACCTTACCAGCTCTTCCAGATGATATTTACATTCCACTATGTATCTATTAATTCAAAGTTGGGCGATTATGCTACATCTGCAAGTCTTAATTTACATTCCACTATGTATCTATTAATTCTGTTTCAGAAGCCAAACTATATAACCAAGTAATATATTTACATTCCACTATGTATCTATTAATTCTAATGTCAATCAGCATTTAACATTGCTTAAATTGTATTTACATTCCACTATGTATCTATTAATTCCGTATACTGCAAAATAATTAAATCCTCTAATATATTCATTTACATTCCACTATGTATCTATTAATTCCTTGCGCATAAGGACTTATCTATATAAAGCCGTACAAATTTACATTCCACTATGTATCTATTAATTCTCTTCAGCATCCGAAGCTGCACTTACACCATCCAGATTTACATTCCACTATGTATCTATTAATTCACATCTGTTTACCTCCTGTTATTCAAATACAATCATATTTACATTCCACTATGTATCTATTAATTCTGCTTTTCTTGTTTTCTTTTCCTTGCGTGTGTAACATTTACATTCCACTATGTATCTATTAATTCCTTCATTTTCCCGGAATGTCTCTGCCGCCTGCTTCATTTACATTCCACTATGTATCTATTAATTCTTAGAGATGTAGTCGAATACGATAACGATTACGATATTTACATTCCACTATGTATCTATTAATTCAGAAATAAGCTATACAGTTGATGAATTTTCTACTATTTACATTCCACTATGTATCTATTAATTCAGACCCAAATACAGATACAAAGTATGTCGTAAGACATATTTACATTCCACTATGTATCTATTAATTCTATCCGTATAAGTTTTTACGATTAAGTACAAGTGAATTTACATTCCACTATGTATCTATTAATTCAAATCCTCTTGCTGTTGGCGGTGCAACATTAAACATATTTACATTCCACTATGTATCTATTAATTCTGCACATTCTTGATTGCTGCATCCACATCTCCGTCATTTACATTCCACTATGTATCTATTAATTCCTGCGAGGTGTCCTGCTGCCTCTGCTGCTCCTGTATTTACATTCCACTATGTATCTATTAATTCATACAGACCCAACACCTCAATATCTGTAATGTACACATTTACATTCCACTATGTATCTATTAATTCGCCACCAGCGCATTTATGGTTGAAATGTTAATGTCATTTACATTCCACTATGTATCTATTAATTCAGTTTTAGAGATATTTAAAATTACAAAAAAATATAAATTTACATTCCACTATGTATCTATTAATTCCGAGTTCAAACCTCGTATGGCACATTATTTATTATAATTTACATTCCACTATGTATCTATTAATTCTTACAGAAGTCATTACGAAATACTTCTGGCGGTCAATTTACATTCCACTATGTATCTATTAATTCCAAGCAGTTTTTCCGAAATGTGATACGTCCAAATTGATTTACATTCCACTATGTATCTATTAATTCGTAGACTGCAAGAACGTAATATGGACGCACATCTTCATTTACATTCCACTATGTATCTATTAATTCCCAGCACCCCTGAATATAACAACCATTGAAGGAAATATTTACATTCCACTATGTATCTATTAATTCGTTCGCCGCTTCCATCTGATTTCTGCTACCGCCGTTATTTACATTCCACTATGTATCTATTAATTCGCTTTCGACCTGATCATTTTTACCAAACTTGACCGAATTTACATTCCACTATGTATCTATTAATTCACACTTCCAGATCAATTTCTTCAGCTTTCAAATTGAATTTACATTCCACTATGTATCTATTAATTCAATGTTCAGTTATTAGATCATCATCCAACAGCTCTATTTACATTCCACTATGTATCTATTAATTCTTTGTTAAAATCAGTTCTGATAGTTGTATTGGATAATTTACATTCCACTATGTATCTATTAATTCGCACTCACAGAGCTTCAGACTGAAAATTACATCTAAATTTACATTCCACTATGTATCTATTAATTCTAAATTCTTAGCGCGGCTACTTATTAACAATAATACATTTACATTCCACTATGTATCTATTAATTCTAGTGGAATATACTGGTCTATCATAGTCCAGCCATATTTACATTCCACTATGTATCTATTAATTCGTATATTTGCAAGCTGTGATAATTCCTCAGAAGTAAAATTTACATTCCACTATGTATCTATTAATTCTTTAAACTTGCAGACATGAATACTTTTAATATGCGTATTTACATTCCACTATGTATCTATTAATTCAAACTCGCTAGGAGCGACAGTAACACTATCAACACTATTTACATTCCACTATGTATCTATTAATTCAGGACTACTCCGTCACCTTTTATCCCGAACAAAGTCATTTACATTCCACTATGTATCTATTAATTCCATTTACAATATCTATCATGTCTGTTTTTCTCATTATTTACATTCCACTATGTATCTATTAATTCCAGGAATAGTGAATAAATTGAAATACCAATCTAAATTTACATTCCACTATGTATCTATTAATTCGGATGCTCTTTTGATGATAATAGAAGTTCTTACAAGATTTACATTCCACTATGTATCTATTAATTCTCCGCCCCTTTGATGTTAAATCCTGTAGTTAATCATGATTTACATTCCACTATGTATCTATTAATTCTTATCTGTGTGAGTTGCTAATACAGCTTCATATCCATTTACATTCCACTATGTATCTATTAATTCACAACTCCCTAAAGACTGATTATCATCAATATAAACATTTACATTCCACTATGTATCTATTAATTCGTATTAACATTTAATAAACCTCCAAAAACATCGGTATTTACATTCCACTATGTATCTATTAATTCCTTACCAATCATAAAACCATAGTTGTAATTAAAAACATTTACATTCCACTATGTATCTATTAATTCTCCAGCACCTCCGCCGTCTATATGAATTGCATAAGAATTTACATTCCACTATGTATCTATTAATTCTTATACAACTCTGTCTTATAAAGTTTATTGTAATAATTTACATTCCACTATGTATCTATTAATTCAAGCCTTTTAGCTCGCTTTTTAGTTGTCGGTATAGGATTTACATTCCACTATGTATCTATTAATTCTCACCCTGTAAATTAGTACCAACTAATATATTATAGATTTACATTCCACTATGTATCTATTAATTCTCACAATTATTTTTACCAACTGTGATTACATTATTATTTACATTCCACTATGTATCTATTAATTCACTTATAAGGATAAGTAAGAAGTTTATTATATTCATTTACATTCCACTATGTATCTATTAATTCTCTTCGCACATTTTCACCACCTTTTTAATGATTATCTATTTACATTCCACTATGTATCTATTAATTCTACTACCATTTCAGAATGTCGGTACTTTAGATTGTTAATTTACATTCCACTATGTATCTATTAATTCTTAACTTCGAAACGGTAAACCTCTTTAAGATAATGTATTTACATTCCACTATGTATCTATTAATTCTAGAATAATCATCTTCCACACCGCCGTAATTTTTATTTACATTCCACTATGTATCTATTAATTCAATACAGCGATATAAAGAATAAAACTATCGTAGTCATTTACATTCCACTATGTATCTATTAATTCAAAGGTCCGATCGCAGCCACAACGCCTGCGATCTTCATTTACATTCCACTATGTATCTATTAATTCGCTGTTCTTCATTCCATAAGTTACTTTTGCAACTGTATTTACATTCCACTATGTATCTATTAATTCGCCACTACTGCTTGTTTTCGTGTACTCAGAAATATATTTACATTCCACTATGTATCTATTAATTCCAGCTTTTCTTTACATTGTTCTTTCCAGATGTCACGATTTACATTCCACTATGTATCTATTAATTCAATGTAAGGGGTAGGACATTCCCTTGACAGAGTATATTTACATTCCACTATGTATCTATTAATTCATGCCTAAATACAACATTTTATTCAGTAAATTGAAATTTACATTCCACTATGTATCTATTAATTCTAAAATAGATTTTTCTAATATGATTATGAATTGCAATTTACATTCCACTATGTATCTATTAATTCTTACTCCTCTCTTAAGATTTTATATATTATCCCATAATTTACATTCCACTATGTATCTATTAATTCAGAGATAAACCACCTTCAATCAATATCTTAGCAACATTTACATTCCACTATGTATCTATTAATTCATATAAATATATTGCCCCTTTGGTTTATTACCCTTATTTACATTCCACTATGTATCTATTAATTCAAGATACTTCGACATCCGTATTTATAAATACTGCATATTTACATTCCACTATGTATCTATTAATTCTCTCTCTTTTATGTTCATTTACTTTATCGGATATGAAATTTACATTCCACTATGTATCTATTAATTCTAAGACGACCCCGTCACCTTTTATGCCGAATAGAGTATTTACATTCCACTATGTATCTATTAATTCCTATATCTTTCATTATCTACAATTAATTTACCAATATTTACATTCCACTATGTATCTATTAATTCTCGTAACACCAAACTCAACATATTTCAAGCCTTCCACCCCTACATTTTGTCGACCTAACATATCATACAGCTATTATCTTACAAAATTTTTAACTATATTGTCAAATAAGTGATAACTACTATATTGTCGACCTCCCAGTCTTTTTACATTATTACTGGTCGACAGACAGATTACATACTATATAAGCAGCCTAAATTATAAAACTTGTTGTATCATCCTGCTTTCCCCACAATTCTTTATCAAGCCACTTCTCTTGTCTGCTTTTAAAAAGAATAACAGAATCCAATTCATTATTAATATAAGGGAGTAATTCCTTTTGCATTTTTGTTAACTGAACTTTTGATAGTTCACCCTCAAACACTGAATTTTGTATGTGCGACATATATTTCTTACATATTTTAAATATATGTGACCACCTTTTTCTCCCATTTTCATCTTTACTTACATCATATACCAAAACAACATACATATATCTCTCCTACTTACAAGCCATTAAATTCATTCAGCAAAATCATGCAAATAATACTGTGAATTAAAAGTTAATCTACTTACAATTTATTATTTCTATATACCACTATAACATATAATCAATATTGATACATAATATCTATTAATGTAATAGTATTCAGACTTACCACCATATCCTAAAACCTTCATATTCTTTTTCACCTATAAGATGCTTTATAAGCTTATATGCTTCTAACCTTATTAAATATTGATAAGACACTTGTCGTCCAAGCTCTTTATGCATTATTGTCTGTTTCATCCTGTTTTCAAATTCTGAAACAATTAACTTAGATGCCTCTTTTTTCAAATGAAGATAATTTAATTCTTTTGTAAAACTATTCTCTGTTATCTGTTTCCTGTTAAGTAATGAAAATATTAATCGGTCCCCTATCAGTGGTTTAAACACCTCCGATATATCAAGACATAGCGAATATCTTCTCACACCCGGCTCATGTAAATAACTTATAGTTGGATTTAACTGTGTATGATATATTTCGCTTAATGTCCTTGTATACACAAGTGAATTAACAAATGAAATCAACGAATTAATCATATTATCTGGCGGATGCATTACTCTTTTATCAAATTCTATTTCCTGATTAATAATTACACTCCATGCAGCATAATATCTTTTTCTTATATTTCCCTCTATTCCCATAAGTTCCTGTACAGATTTTACTTCTGACAATCCAGCACGCAAAGAATTTATATCCTTCATATACTCAGATACATCTTTATCTCGTCCATTATAATATCGTAAATTTCTATATATATTATCTGCTGCCGCCTGAATAAACTTTCTGGCTATTAAAAGTCTTTTATCATATTCTGTATAATACTGCACCTGATTTACTAATAACTGACCTGCAAGATTACTCTCTTTAGGATAGAAACTTCCTGTATAGAAATTATAATAATTAAAAAAATGTATCGGTATTCCATACTGGGATATGTAACTTAAAAATGTCGTATTAAAAGACATTTCTGACATAACATATATATCCGATATACGCTCTATAGGTATATCTCTTTTTTCACCATCATATGATGTAAATCTTAATGTATTATCTTTTCTTTTTAAATCTCCATTATTATATACATAAAAACTCTGCTGCATTTCATTCCTCCACTTACTACATAAGACTATATAAAACACATATCAAAATAAGCACATTTTTTACATATCTTGGTTTTATTCAATTCTGGTGGCAATTTATACTCCTTTATTTTATTAATATCATCAATAATTTTATCAAGTTCCCTGCAATCCTCATCTGTTAACTCTATCTCTATATTTCTTTTAACCAAAGGATAGTCAATTTTTCCAGTAAGCCCTTCTACGCCTCTCTTTTTCAAATAATAAAGGTAGTACTTTAACTGCCATATTCCAGCTTCCTCTATCGCCTTACTCTTTTTCACCTCATGTAATTCTTTCTTCTCACGTATGAAATCAATATTAATAACATCATCAATATTAATATGCTTGTCATCCCTTGCATAACTATTCTCGTCCAGCAATTTACCAAGCTGTACATTTTCATTGCCATCTTCCATTGTAATCTGATGACAAAAATACCACAATTTTCTTTTACATATAAAATAATAATATATCATTACACCTGTTATTTTATCTTCCATAACTGTAAACCTCTTAAATACTACATACTCTTGATATTATTAACAACTATTACATAAATATAGAAGCCTGCATCTGTTTTTTTATTAACCCACTTCCCGTACATTTTTCTATATCAAATTCATAATCCATACTTGCTCTATGTATATTCAGTTCTGCTTGCCTTGCTTTGTTTTTTCCATCCCCATTGCCACTTTCCCCAATAACACATTCGTCAACTGATTCTGGCAATTTATATTTATTATATGTTGGCAATGACAAAGTCATATCCGATATTTTAGATGTAAATATACTTCTAATGTCCTTTTTAATATATTTATCATTAATTATCTTTAAGCAATTGTCTATAAAATCAATATTTTGGTTATATATGTTATCAGGTATTATCGTAACACTATTTATATTGCGGAATTGTCTATCAGCTTCTTCTTTACTATACTCTGCCTCATTAATTATTTGGAAATTATCAAGAGCCTTCTTTATATTTTTGTAATAAGCAGTATCTACTAATTCCTCTGTACAATACACCCGGTTTATATATTCATTCTTTTCTCTTTCTGCTAAAGGTCTTCCTGTATAATCTTTCAGTATATTTACTGAGCGATTATATATATCTTTATCATATATATAACTAATGCTTTTTTTCTTATTACTTTTTACATCATCACCATTAAGTATTTCTTCTGAATTTCCTTTGCTATTAATTTCTTCTGCAATATATATATGAACATTAGCCTCTATAGGTACATAACGCATATGTCTGTTACACCTTCCTAGACGTTGTAATAAACTATCAACCGTGCTCATTTCTGTATACAATACATCAAAGTCAATATCCAGACTCGCTTCTACAATCTGCGTTGTTATCCATATACCAGTAGACGAATTATCCCTTGAAAATGACATTATATTTTCTTCTAATATTCTTCTATGTTGTTTTATAAAATTTGAATGTAAAAGATGTATTTCTGTTTTCTCTTCATCCATCCTGAAATCGTATATATCACATATTTTTTTATACAACGCCTGGGCACTGCTGATAGTATTACATATTACTAACACTTTTTTATCTCTGGCATCTTCAATAACTTTATCTACATTAATATCTCCATACTCTGCATCAAGCCAATGTCTTACATTTTCTGCCACTGTTGAAAAATCTTTATATTCATAATCTACTGCTTCTATAAGACCATATTCCTCCATTAAACTTCTTAACACTGGTGGAAATGTTGCCGTTATAATCGCAAAATGTCCTCCCATATCTGATACAATTTTCAGACCATATATAATTGCTGCTATAATTTCCGAATCATATGATTGTATTTCATCTATTATAACTTTAGAATATTTAAGTGTTGCTGCAAATATTTCTGTTCCCAATGCTTTGTATACAAACTTAAATATCTGATCAACAGTACACACAGTCAATGGAAAAGAAAGCAGCTTTGCCTTTTGATACATATTATAAGCACTTTCCTCTCCCGTCCTGCTTTCATCTATAAAATGCTGCATACTTCCTGAATGTAATAAGGTGACATCACCATAATTATATGTTTTCTTTATTCTGTCATATATAGCATTAGATGAAACCATATATGGTAATGTATAAAAACATTTTTCACCATCAGCCCACAATAAAGCTGCTTCTGTTTTTCCCATACCTGTTGGTGCTACTACTACTACATTCTTATTAATATTCTCTTTCATATATAGCTGCATAGAATTAAATTGCATATTATGTGACTTAAAGTAAGAATAAATATTGTTAACTAATATTTTGTTATCAATATCCGAAACCTGTTCTGCTTTATCGTAGCCTGAACTAACAGTATAATCGAACTTGTTTAACAGACCTTTGACTAGCGCATATTTTTCCCATAAGTCATTATCAAGCCTCTTATTAACTGAGGTTTCATTATTTCTAAATAAAATTTTATTAACATTGGCCGCTCTTATCTTTATATCTTCTCTTTTATAAAAATCGACCAGATTATCAATATAGTATTTCTTACAGAATTCCTTTATTTGAGCACTTTCCCACTTATCTTCCCTGTCATGATGATGATAAACAACAGTTATAAATATCTTAAAATCTTCTACCGTACAATCTGGAACCAGATTGCTTAATTCATCCTGCGATATACTTACAGCACTTAAATATCCATGAGGAATTTCATAATCGAATGTTTCATCTGAATGTATATCTCTATTACCTATTTTAGTCTGAAATACTATGTTAGCTTTACCAATATCATGTATTCGACATGCTTCAACAACGAGCTTTTTCTCTTTCTCCGTAAAATATCCACCATATATTTTAAAAAAATTCTCTGCACATATTACTATATCTTCAAGATGCTGTTTTAACGTAACCTGTCCTTTTTCCGTTATATTTATAAACTCATCAATGGAATTATCAATAGCTGTTTTTTCACTTTGTGTGAGATTATCTTCTACTATTTCTATTGCAGATTTAATCTTTTTAACAATTTCACTTTTCTCATCATCAGATAAACTTTTTGTTGCTGACTTTGCATAATACTCCATATGTTCTCCTTCTACTCTGTCAAACTCTTATGTAATTATTGATAAATAAATCTAATTCCAATATGTATCTATTAATTTTAATTACGCAAATACTACTACATCTTCTGATTGTGAATCATCTACTAAAATATTTTCTATCTCTATTCCACTAGGATAATAAAAAACTTTAACCCGTCCGCCTTCTTTCTCTGACTTCCATCTACGCAGCCCCTGTTTAGTTATCTCATACTCCTTATTCAAGGTATAAACAGTAGAATTACTGTTTTCAAAACCTCTTTCCATAATATATGATACTGGAATGTATATATTATGCTTTGTATCTGCTTCGTCCTCTTCTCTTATATTTACTATATCAACACTTTTTATATCTATCAAATCCTCATATCTTCCAAGCGACAGATACATAGGTGGATTTTTAAGTGCTTCATATATAATCTGCATATCCTCATCTTCTTCTGGTAAAATATGAATAATTATCTCATTTTCACAAACTAATTCTACATTAGCCACTCCTTTGAACACTCCATATTTTTCACCATCTTCAATGCATATATTATGTCGTCCTTCTTCATATTTTGCCCCAGATGAAAAAGAATATCTTGTATACAATTCAGAAATCATTCCCTGATTAGTTCCCTGTATACTCAATTTCATCCTATGATATCTCTTAAACCCACATGCTGCATGTATCATTCCTATGACTGTTGAATATGGTGGAAGTGGATACGTTTCTTTTATGATAAAGCTGCTTGGCTTTTTATAATTAGCAAGATTTTGAAAACAGTGTAGTCTAATTGCTTTCATCATAATATTCGCTCACTTTCTCTTTCAACTGGCTAAATGCTTTTGCTACTGTCACTGCGTGTAACTTTTCCTTAAGCTCTGTATCATTGTCAAATATATCCGATACAACTCCAACAACCGTATTATCATTTATACTGTCATCCCCCTGCATTAAATCTAGAAATGCACCTGTCCTTATACTATTATTCTTAATACGAACACAATTCTCAAAGAAAGGATTTTTCCTAGCATAATTACCGCCAATAACAAATAGTGGTGAAAGATTTTCTCTTCTTCCTTTAATATCTCTATATAAATACTGTATGGCATCTAATAGGGCATTTACTCTTTCTGTCTTTTGTTCTGGTGATATACTTATATCTACATCCTCTCCTACTCTGTCTAGATCAATCGATAATGTATATGTGTAATACGCCCTGTGTATCTCACTCTGTGCAATAGCATTACCAAGATTTTGTCGTTTTGCAAGTCCCATATTGGTGAGGAACTCTAATTCACCCTGATAAGGCTCAAGAGATATCGCATTACTCAGTCTTGCCACAGCGCTTCTTGTTGTTGCTCCACCCTTAAGATTATCATCTTTAGATGTCGTCTTCATATAACCAAATAAATCTATCTCTGGATAATCTTTTATTGTAGCGGACGGTGCAAACTGAACAACCCCACTCTTTC
>ULYJ01031330.1_pt1 | contig 16621 bp, 10 predicted proteins | sample 1962111 | NCBI WGS metagenome assembly ULYJ01 (sample SAMEA4835861, study PRJEB28245) | human gut metagenome | biome: gut microbiome; material: fecal sample | place: Denmark | collected 2008
TGGTTCCGGTTCCGCTGCTTCTTCCAGCGGTCCGCAGACCATCACCTTCTATCCCCGCGATGCAAACGTATCCAGCGGCCTGATTAGCGGCTTCAAGGGCGATTACTTCGCAGAGCATGGCTTCAATCTGGAGGTCTGGGCTTACTCGGATGAAAAGACCAACGCAATCCTCGCCAGCGGCGACCTGCCGGATGTGATGTTCATCCCGGAAAAGAGCCTGGATATCATGATTCAGGGCGGTATGCTGCTGAATCTGGACGACTATCTGGACAAGATGCCGCATCTGAAGGCTTTCACCGAAGTTGAGCCTGCTCTGAACTACGTCCGTGAGTTCAAGAGCGCAGGTACCGGCAGCGTCTACGGCATCCCCACCAGTATCGGCGACAGCTACGTCAAGTATAAGTGGCTGGACTCCACCGAGCGCAACGCAGTCCGTGTGCATTGGGATACCTATGAAAAGATCGGCGCACCGGCGATCAACAGCTTTGAAGACCTGATCGATGTCATGGAGCAGATGCAGAAGGCTCGCCCCACGGCTGATGATGGCACTGCCTGCTACGGCACGGTGCTGAACAACGGCTCTGACTCCAACTTCTGGGCCTGCATGACCATGTGGTACCGCTGGCAGGGCTATCTCGAAAACCAGCTTGCCTACCTGCTGGAAGCCGATATGGTCAACGGCGAATATCACTCCATTCTGGACAAGGACAGCCTGTACTATAAGGGTCTGAAGTGGTATCACGAGGTCTACAAGCGCGGCCTGATCGACCCCGACAGCATCAACAATGACCGTCCCACCCAGAAAGTCAAGGTCGATGGCGGCTATGCACAGGTTCCTTCCGGCTATCTGCCGGGCTGGGCACCCACCTATCTGGAATACCATATTCCCGGTGTCAAGAGCTACTACAGCGCAAACTCCACCTACGGCGATCCTCGCTACATGATCGGCATCAGCGCAAAGACCAAGAATCTGGACGCCTGCCTCGCTTACCTTGATGTTCTGGCTGATCCCGAAGCTTTCCTGATCCTGACGCAGGGTCCTGATGGTGAATACTGGGCAAGTGATGACAAGGGCAATGCTGCTTTGACCGACCGTGCAAAGGAGTGGCTGAACTCCGGTCACAACGACTTTACCGGCTTTGAGATGTCCACCGGCGAAACGCTGGAACTGTGGAACACTCCCTTTATCGTGATGAACGGTACCCTGACCCAGTATGGCGATGGAGAGGGCGGCTACCGCTGCGCTTCTACGCTGGGCTGGAGCGATGTCAATGAGATCAGTGCTCAGAGCGAAAACTTCCAGAAGTGGCAGAAGACCACTGGCCACGAGAACTGGAAGGAGTGGCTGGGCAGCGATTACTGCGAGAAAAGCCCCCTGAAGAACGTATCCAACTTTACCAGCCTGCCGGATGACAATATGCAGCTGATGATCGATGCCATCAAGGATAAGGTCACCACCGCAAGCTGGAAGATGGTCTATGCTTCTTCCGACAGCGAGTTCGATGCCCTGTGGGATCAGATGGTCGCCGACTGCAACGGTCTGGATGCCAACAGCATCATCGAGTGGCGTCTGGCTGACCTCGAAAATGCAAAGACGATCCGCGACTCTCTGTAAAAATCATAGCGGACGCAAGCTCCGGTCTGCATGATATCCTGCTGACGGAGTTGAGATCTGGATAACACAGAAGCCGTGGTCCGCAACCTTTTGCGGGACACGGTTTCTTCTTTTATGAAGCAAATGATATGACACAGAATAAAACACCTGCGCATCAGACAGATATGACCCATGGCTCTATCCTCGGCTGCACCCTGCGCTTTGCTCTGCCGATTTGCGCTGGCAGTGTCCTTCAGCAGATGTACAGCACCGTAGATACGCTGGTCATCGGCAATTATTGCGATTCCTCTGCACTGGCAGCGGTTTCCACCAGTTCGCAGCCGCTGGAAATTCTTTTGTGTGTCTTTCTCGGTATTGGTTCTGGCATTTCAATCCTTGTTTCGCAGGCTTGCGGTGCGTCCGATCAGGATGCGCTGAAAAAGCTGCTCAAAGCATCCGTGTTCTTCCTCTACGCAGCAGCGATTCCACTTACGGTGTTGGGGCTTGTATTGGGGCCGGTTCTCTTGAATCTGATGCAGGTTCCGCCGGATGCTATGCCTTATGCAGTGCAGTATCTGCGCATTGTTGCCATCGGTATTCTTGGCAACATGGGTTACAATTTCAATGCAGGCATCCTGCGAGGGCTTGGCAACAGCAATTCTTCTCTGGTGCTTCTGCTGGTATCCTGTGTGGTCAACATTGCGCTGGATCTGCTCTTTGTAGCGAAGTTTGGCATGGGTGTCTACGGTGCTGCATGGGCGACCGTGATTGCACTGGCACTCTCATGGCTGTGCAGCATCTGGTATATCCGCCGCTATGCACCGGAGCTGGAATTTCCACTGTTGCCCCATCGATTCGATGGGAAAACGCTGCGGAAGATGATACAGATCGGCCTCCCACTTGGAATGAACACGGCACTCTATTCCACCGGACACCTGATTTTGCAGATTCTGTTCAATCTTCAGGGTTCGACTTTTGTTGCAGGCTGCTCGGTGGCCGGAAAAGTCACCAGCCTTGCCAACCTTGCCATTGCATCGCTCTCCTCAACAATGACGGTATTTTCCGGTCAGAACCTTGGTGCAGGAAATTATCGCCGACTGTGCCGCAGCGCATGGCTGATTCCGTTGAGCGCGGGAGCCATCACATTATCTGCTGGAATCCTCGTTACAATTTTCTGCAACCCGCTCCTCGCACTCTTCACACACGATACCGCAGTTCTTGCGTTTGCAACGCGCTACATCCATATCGTTCTTCCGTTCACATGGATGTATGCGATCATGAACGTCATCATGTGCTTTGCCAATGGCATTGGAGAGATCAAGTATCCGACCATCGTAAATCTTTTCATCCTGTGGGGTGTACGGATACCGGTCGCATATCTGCTTTCACGGCTTGGCTATGGCGGCTATGCAATGGCCAGTGTACCGCTGAGTTTTCTGGCTGGTATGATCCTGATGCTGTTTTATTTTCGTACAAAGCGATGGGCCAAACTTTGCGCCCTTGCAAAAAATGAACCATAGGAGGTTCGTATGGAGTTACTCACACTGCTTTCCAAACCCTCGCGCGAATTTACCCCGATCCCGTTCTGGTTTCTGAATGGCAACCTGATCCATGACGAGATCCGCCGCCAGTTGAATGATTTCAACGCACACGGCGTATCCGGCGTGGTGCTGCATCCCCGCATCGGCCTTGCAAAACGCATCAAATACCTTTCCAAAGAATACTTTTCCTACATCCGCACGGCGGTCAAGGAAGCTGCTGCGCTGAACATGACGGTCGTTCTGTACGATGAGGGAATGTACCCGTCCGGCTCCGCAAACGGCATGGTCACTGCGGGCCGACCCGATTTGGTCAGTCAGGGCATCACGCTGGTGAGCGAGAGCAAGCCGGGAGATGAAGTCCTTGCACAGACACCGCAGGGCGTTCTGGTGGTGCGCAAGAGCGGCGGCACCATCCGCGGCATCCACTGGGGCGAAGACGATGGCGAACCGAACGCCCCGGAAAGTGCCGACATCCTGAACCCGGAGGTCGTGCAGCGGTTCATCGGCTTGACCCACGATGCCTACTACCGTGAACTGAAAGAATACTTCGGGAATACCATCATCGGCTTCTTCACCGATGAACCCAGTATTCTGGGGCGGAACGTGGGGAATATGTTCCCTTGGACAAAGGGCTTTGCCCAGCTTTTCACCGAAGCAGGCGGCAAGCTGGAAAACCTGACCGCACTGTTCGAGAAAACCGAAAATGCCGACACCCGGCTCTATCATCAGATGATCCTTGACCGGGAGGGCGGCGTTTACTATGCGGCTCTTTCCGGCTGGTGCGAGCAGCACGGCATCTGCCTGATGGGACACCCCCACCAGAGCGATGATATTGAGGTGGAAAAATACTTCGGCATCCCCGGTCAGGACTTGTGCCTGCGCTGGATCGCACCGGAAAAGGACTGCCTTGTGGGGCTGGATTCCACGCTGGGTAAGTGCAGCGCGGATGCGGCCCGCCTGATGAACCGCCGCCGCAATTCCAACGAGTGCTTTGGAGCCTGCAACAAGGACAACAATCCGTGGCAGCTCTCCGGCGGGGACATCAAGTGGTACACGGACTGGCTGGCCGTGCGCGGTGTCAACCTGTTCATCCCTCATGCGTTCTATTACAGCATCACCGGCAAGCGGAAAGATGAGCGCCCGCCCGATGTCGGCCCCAACAGCAACTGGTGGAAGCACTATAAGCTGTGGTCTACCTATCTGCGGCGGCTGTCCTGCCTGATGACGGACACGACCGCTCTCCTGCCGGTGGCGGTGCTGTGCCGCAACCGCGCATTGGAACCGGATGCCGTTCGTCCGCTCTATGAGCAGCAGGTCGGTTTCCAGTATCTGCCGGAAAGCGTCTGGAGGGATTGCCGGGTGCAGGACGGAAAACTGCATTGCCGCGGCATGGAGTTCTCGGCGGTGATCGACCCGGAACAGCGGTTCCCCGATGCGCCCGCGCTCCCCAAAGACCTCTCGCCCCTTGCAGACCTTCAGTGCAGCCCGGCGGCTCCGCAGCTGCGCAGTGCGCACTTCCTGCGCGCAGGCAGTGAGTGCTGGTTCCTTGTGAACGAGGGCAACACCGACCTTCACACCACCATCACGCTGCCCACTACCAAAAAAGTCGGGCAGTATGACCTCTGGGCAGGGAAAGCAGCCCGTGCGCAGGCAAAGGATTTTGCGTTGAACCTGCCCAGCCGCAGCAGCCTGCTGCTGTTCACCTGCGAGGAGGCGGACTTTGCCGCTCTGCCGGAACAGCCGAAACCACTGCTGCTCCCTGTGCCGGAGTTTACCCTGAAAAAAGCCGATGGCATTCAGGTCAAAAAGACCTACGTTGCCGAGGTGGAATACAGCGCAGAACAGGCAAACGACGATTATCCGCTGATGGAACTGGATGCCGAGGAGATGGCCGAACTCTGGGTCAACGGAAAATTTGCCGGAGTTTCGTTCTGGAATAAGCACCGGTTCGATTTGAAGGGCCTGCTCCATCCGGGCAGCAATGCGTTCAAGCTGGTCGTGACAGGTAGTCTGGCAAACCGCTATGGCAAACGCGCCGTTCCCTACGGCTTACAGGAGGCTTCTGTATGAGTTTGAAAAATATCTATACCTGTTTTCCCGGCGGCAAGCACAAGGCCCTGACTTTCAGCTTTGACGATGGCCGCGTGGAAGACCGCCGCCTTGTGGAACTGTTCAACCAGTACGGCATGAAGGGAACCTTTAATCTGAACTCCGGTCTGCACAATGCAGAGCGCATCCCGGTCAGCGAATATAAGGAACTGTATCGTGGGCATGAGGTGGCCTGCCACACCGTGCTGCATCCCACCATTGCACGCTCTCCGCTGGATCAGGTGGCCCAGCAGGTTCTGGAAGATCGCCGTGCATTGGAAGAACTGGTCGAGACCCCAGTGCGCGGTCTTGCTTATCCAAACGGCAGTTACACCCATAAAATCATGGAACTGCTGCCGGCACTGGGCATCCGCTATGCGCGTACTGTGCGCAGTACGCAGGGGTTTGCCATCCCGGAAGATTTTACCGAGTGGGATCCGACCTGTCATTTCCGGCGTGGGATGCTGGAACTGGGCCAGAAGTTCCTGACCATGCACAAGACCCAGTATCTGTACCTGATGTACGTCTGGGGTCACAGTTATGAACTGCCCGAACAGGATGGCTGGGCACAGATGGAGCAGTTCTGCCAGATGATGAGCCATCAGGACGACATCTGGTACGCTACTAACATCGAAATTGTAGATGCGCTGGAAGATGCTGCCCGGCTCCAGTTTACCGTAGACGGTGATCTATGCTATAATCCCAATGCTGCATCCTGCTGGGTCAGCGTGGGAGGAAAAATCTACGAACTTCCCGGTGGAACGACAACACGATTTGAGTGAGGAACACACCCATGAAACATGAACTTGAATTTTTCCCGGACGGAACCCCAATCGACGATTGGTTCTATGAGATCGAAACCCCGGAACTTTCTGCGCTGGGCAAGCAGTACCCGCTAACGGATTACGGCATCCTGCCGGATGGCCAGCTGCATACAAAGGAGATTCAGTCCGTCATTGACTTTGCAGCCAAGGAGGGCGGCGGTGTTCTGGTAGTTCCGGCTGGTGTTTACCACACGGGTGCGCTGCACTTCAAACAGGGCGTGAATCTGTATGTAGCACAGGGCGGCACCCTGATGGGCAGTGATGACATTGCCGATTATGACCTCTGCGAAACACGCATGGAAGGACAGAACTGTATCTACTTCTCGGCCCTCATCAACGCCGATGGCGTGGATGGCTTTACCATCAGCGGCCCCGGCACCATCGACGGCAACGGCCTGCGCTCTTGGCGGGCGTTCTGGCTGCGCCGCAAGTGGAACCCCAAATGCACGAACAAGGACGAGCAGCGTCCGCGGCTCGTGTTCATCTCCAACAGCAAAAATGTGACCTTTGCCAATATCACCCTGCAAAATTCGCACTTCTGGACGAGCCATCTCTACCGCTGCGACCATGTGAAGTACCTGAACTGCCGCATTCTTTCACCGGCGCACCCGGTTCCGGCTCCCAGCACCGATGCCATCGACATTGATGTCTGCACCGATGTTCTGGTCAAGAACTGCTATCTGGAAGTGAACGATGATTCGGTCGTGCTGAAGGGCGGCAGAGGCCCGTGGGCCGATACTGCACCCGAAAACGGCATCAATGAGCGGATTTTGGTGGAGGACTGCCACTATGGTTTCTGCCATGGCTGTCTGACCTGCGGTTCGGAGTCCATGCACGATCGCAACGTCCTGATTCGCCGCTTGAAAGTAGACCACGCCTGCAATCTGCTCTGGCTGAAAATGCGCCCGGATACCCCACAGCATTACGAGTACATTACGATGAAGCAGGTGGATGCCGTTGTGGAGAGTTTTGTCAACATCAATCCGTGGACGCAGTTCTATGATCTGGAAGACCGCAAGGACATTCCGCTTTCCTATGCAGATCACATCACCGTGGAGGACTGCCGCTGTGAGTGCCGCGAATACTTCAACGTAAAACCGGAACCGACACAGTATCAACTCTCGGACTTCACATTCCGGAATCTGGACATTCGCGCAAAAGAAAATTCCTTTGACCCGACCGCAGTGAACGGTATGGTCTGCGAAAACTGCAACATCACCCCTCTGGATACCGCACCGGACATCAATTACATTCCCCCCGTACCGCATACGATCGAGGAGGCATAAAATTATGAATAAGAAAAGACTCGTGGCCTGCCTGCTTACGGCCAGCATACTCGTTTCTTCTGCATGGAACGTCTGTGCAGTCGGCCCGGATACCGCAGCAGCCGGACAGGTCATAAGCTATAGCGCACTGCCGTATCCAACCTATGTGTACAATCCCACGACCTTGGAACTTCCATTTGGTGAAGCATTGCCAGAACAATTTCCCACAGAAGTGACCGCTGTGATGAACGATGGCTCGATTGGAACGGTAACCGTTGGCAAATGGACCGCGATTCGTGAATTTAACGCAGCAGAAGAAGGCATCTATGTTTACGGTGCCAATGTTGTTCCGGTCGAGGGAAAATATCAGGTACTGGAAGATTCTCTGACACCCAATGAAAACCCTACTGACCCCAGCGAACAGCGGACGGACTACACCTATGATGTGTATTATCGTATCGGCTACTTTAAGACGGGCAGCAGCTATAATGCGTATGCACGTTCTATGGAAAATCTGGATCGCGGCGTGTATGCGGTGAAGTCCGATGATGGTGTGTTCATTTCTTGGAGAATCCTTGCAACAGAGTATGGTGAGGATATTTCCTTTGATGTGTACAGAAATGGCATCAAGATCAATTCCTCTCCGATCACAGACAGAACCAATTTTACCGATGCAAAAGGCAAAGCCGGCGATGTGTATGTAGTTGCAAAGATTCAGAACGGCCTACAGTATAACAGCGAGGCTGTTGCCGCTCTGGAAAACAATTATATGAGCATCCCTCTGCAAAAGCCGGAACCCCAGCCCACCAAAAACGGAGACCTTTCTTCGTATACGATCAATGATACCGGCGTGGGTGATGTGGATGGCGATGGACAGTATGAAATCATTGTAAAATGGTATCCGGACAATGCATTTGACTCTGGCAAGGCTGTGGCACCTTCCTCTCCGACCATCTTTGACATCTATGAGATGGACGGTACTCCGTTGTGGAGATTGAACATGGGTCTGGAAATGCCCTCTGGTGCCCACTTTAACCAGTTTATGCTTTACGATATGGATGAAGATGGCAAAGCAGAGCTGTTTATCAAGACCTCCGATGGTACGATCGCCTATAAGCCGAATAAAGCTGGCAAATTTGATATGACCGATGAGAGCACGATCGTTTCCTATGTGGGCGATAAGAGCGTGGTTCCCGGTACAAATATCAATGCAAACGGCCATGCAAGCCCTGACTCAAATGAATATGTGACGGTATTCGATGGGCAGACCGGTGAAATCATTGACAGCATCGACTACATCAATGTGACTGGCAATTACGATGACTGGGGCAAAGCAGGCGATGGCGGCAACCGCTCTGCACGTTACAATATTGCAATCGGCTATCTGCCCAAAGAAGCAGGCAGCACCGAAACGATTCCTGCTGTATTCTTTAACCGCGGCTACTATGCAAAAACTACGATTGCTGCCTACACGTTGAGAAATGGAAAGCTGCAGCTGGAGTGGAACTTTGTGGCCCTGACCGGTGAGGATGCCGCAGATAAGGGAAACCATAATGTATCGACCGGTGATCTGGATCAGGACGGTTTTGATGAGATCTGCATCGGCAATATGGCGGTTGACCATGACGGCTCGCTGCTCTGGGTCAAGAATGGCAAGGATGGACAGGATTTGGGAAGCCACGGCGATGCCATCCACCTTGCGGCAATGAATCCGAACAATCCTACGCAGCTCTATGTTTTCTCTCCCACAGAGGAGTACAAGGTGGCAACGGTAAATCAGGCTCTGAGCAATGCTGGAACCGGCCTGCGCTATGATGGTATCTGGACTTCGGCAAAGGATGTGGGCCGTGCAGTAGCGGCGAATATCACTCCGCTGCCCGGATACGAATACTGGGGTCAGGCAAACAACAGCGGTGTATACAACATTCTGAGTGGAATGGTCAATCCGAGCCGTGCAGGTCTGCCGGCAAACTGGGTCTTGTACTGGGACGGTGACCTGCTCAGCGAACTTGGTGATGGCGTTGAGAAAGAATCCTGCGATTTCGGCGTGTATAAATACAACTGGGAAAGTGGTGCGGTGGATACCATTGATGTGCTGGATGGCAAGACGAACAATTCCACCAAAAACAACCCCAGCCTGACAGCCGATATTCTGGGTGACTGGCGTGAAGAAGTCGTGCTTAGAAACGAGGACGACACCGAGCTTCGTATCTACATGACAACGACAGAAACGGACTACATGATCTATACGCTGATGCATGACCCTGTCTACAGAAATTGTGTGGCGAACCAGAACAGCGCATACAATCAGCCCCCTCACATCGGATTCTATCTTGGCGAAGATAACAAGGAACAAGTCTTGTCCATGAATTTGCCTATTGCAAATATTGTTTACACCACGGAATCCAAAGAGGTTGGAAAGTCCATCGGTACGCTGGACTATGCTGGTATCCTTGCCCTGAAGAAACAACAGGCTCTTGACACACTGAAGGGATTCTTCAGTTAAGTCTTTGAATCCAATGAAAATTCGGATATAGAGGACGCATTATGAAATCTGAAACTTTCACCATTTCCTTGGAAAAGGGCGCACAGGATTCCATCCCGTTTTATAGCCCCAGCCAGCTCTTCGGGTTTGTGGACGAAGCTGCCCATAACGCACAGCCAGAACTCAATATCTTTGAGTTGAACAGTGGATTCCATGTACTCTACTGGTACGCATCGGAAGAAATCACAAAAATCCAGCAGGACGAAAACGGCTGTTTTCTGGATTCGGATGCACTGGTGCAGTCTTTGTGGGAAAAGGATGGCGCAGTCCAGCCGCCGCAGCGATTTGTTCCGCTTTGCTTCAAGGCGGCTGTTCCTCGTGCCGGAAATTACCGCGTGAAACTCACGCTGACCGCCCGCGCGGAGGAAGAACAGCTTCTGATTTTCCACGGATGCCGCCATCTTGCGTGGAAAGGCTCCTTGCGGCAGGGCGCGGTGCTGTCCATCTGTTTCACGGTCAGTGTTTCGCCCATCATCCCCAATGGAAAAGACCGGCCCTTTGAAAAAAATGCTCTGGACATTGCGGTGGTCGGCCACTGCCCGGCACTGGATTTTCTGTCTGTTGTGCCCATCGAGGTCCCCACAGTCTACCTTGCCGGAGATTCCACGATGGCGGACTACGGTGCAGAATATCCCTACCACCCGGCGGCGTGCTACGGCGGCTGGGGACAGGCGCTGGACTTGTATCTGGATGGGAGTGTGGCCGTGTGCAACCACGCGCACAACGGACGCTCCACCGAAACATTCCGCAACGAGGGTCATTTTGACCTCATCCAGAAGCAGCTGCGCCCCGGCGATTTTGTGGTGATCCAGTTCGGCCACAACGACCAGAAGCATCCGCATTTGCAGGCATACAACGGCTACCCGGAAAATCTGCGCCGGTTCATTGCGGAGATTCGCGCAAAAAAAGCCCTGCCCATTCTTGCAACGCCGATCGCGCGCAATACATGGACAGAGCAAAACGGAAAACTCACCTATAACGATCTCCTGCACGACCATGCGCAGGCGTGTATCGCGCTAGGCAAAGAACTGAATGTCCCCGTGCTGGATCTACATCAGGCCGCCATGGAGGACATCATCCGGCTGGGCCGGGATGCTTCCAAAATCTACTATCATCAGGGGGATTGGACGCACACCAACGATTACGGCGCAGTCCGTGCCGCTGGATATGCGGCCGATGCTCTGCGTTCGCTGGGCGGTACGTTCCCGGAGTATCTGCCATTGATTCAGGCGGTGTCAGCATCCATCAAGCCGTGGAAGCCGGAAGCCGCACTGCTTCTGGAAAAGCCTGTGCGTCTGGCCGGGGTAAAAGGCCCCAATGGTACGGAAGAAGGAACTGCCGCACAAGACCATCAGGCTGAAAAGGATGGCGGCGATGCGCTGGCACGGCTGCTTGCGGCGGTGCAGAGTGCCCGTGGACAGGGCGGTTAACCTTGCTCCGGGTTTCCGGCACTTTTCAGTGCACTTTTGCGATACTGTAAAGGGCTTTGCCCGGTCGCCTTGGCAAACCGGGTGGAAAAGTTGCTGGCATCTCCAAAACCGACCTGCTGCGCGATCTCGGTTACGCTGTGGTCGGTGAGGACAAGCAGTTCCTTTGCCTGCGTGATGCGGAAGTTGACGAGATAGTTGTAGGGCGTTGTACCCATATACCGCCGGAACAGCCGCAGAAAATAGCTCTTGCTCATGTGGGCATCGGCCAGCAGGTCAGCAAGGGAAAGTTCTTTCTGGTAATTCTTGCGCAGGGTTTCCGCAGCCTGCAGAATGACCTGCCGTGCGCTGGTGGTCTCGGCCTCTGCAAGAATGGTCTGCGCGCACAGGGCAAGCATCCCGTGCAGAGTCAACCCGGTCTGCACCATGCTGTCCACGTTGCCGCGTTCCATCTGGCCCAGAATCGTTTCAAACAATTCCTGCATCTTGACCCCGGTGATCTGCACCGGGGTCAATTTTTTGCCCGGAAACAGCAGCGGCTCCATGGCCGCAACGCCCACACCGTCCAGATGCACCCAATAATGGTGCCAGCAGCTTTGCCCCGGTGCGGTGCAGTAGCTTTGCGGAGTACGGCAGTTGAGCAGCAATGCCTGCCCGGTGCTGAGGGTCACATGGTTCCCATCCTGCTCGATCAGTCCGGCTCCGCGCAAGGTGTAGAACAAAATGTAGCTTTCTTTGTCGGTGCGGGCAGTGGAAAAATGCTGCTGGGCATAGAACACTCCCGCTTCGGTGCAATAATAGGGCTGCGCTAGCTCTGCTTCGCTGGGCGTTGTGCGTTTCCAGATGCTTTCTGGGGTCACATCCATGTTATAAGTCAGCATTTTCCGATTCCTCTCTTTCTGTTTTTAGTATAGCGCACACGCCTTTTGGGGGCAAGAGTAGACTTTTCACAAAAAAGAGGATACTTTTTCGGATGGAATTTTCCGAACGCGGCCAGTATACTAATGAACAGAAAGTTTGTTATCTTTCTGCCAATCCAAACGATTGCAGCAAAAAGAGAAGTGTCAATTTGGAGGTTTTGTATTATGGCTGATCGTATTGTTCTGAACAGCATTTCTTACCATGGCCACGGTGCCATCGAGAACATTGTTCCCGAACTGACCGCTCGCGGCTACAAGAAGGCTTTCGTCTGCTCTGACCCCGACCTGATCAAGTTCGGTGTCACCAAGAAGGTCACCGACCTGCTGGACGCTGCCGGTTTCGCTTACAGCGTGTACAGCGAGATCAAGCCCAACCCCACCATCGCCAATGTGCAGGACGGCGTGGCTGCTTTCAAGGCAGCAGAAGCTGACTGCATTGTGACCATCGGCGGCGGCTCCTCCATGGACACCGCAAAGGCCATCGGCATCATCATCAACAACCCTGAGTTCGCCGATGTGCGTTCTCTGGAGGGCGTTGCTCCCACCAAGAAGCACGCTGTGTTCACCATCGCAGTACCCACCACTGCCGGCACCGCTGCCGAAGTTACCATCAACTACGTCATCACCGACGTGGAGAAAAAGCGCAAGTTCGTCTGCGTGGATACCAACGACATCCCGGAGATCGCAGTCGTTGACCCTGATATGATGTCCTCCATGCCCAAGGGCCTGACCGCCGCCACCGGTATGGATGCTCTGACCCACGCCATCGAGGGTTATATCACCAAGGGTCACTGCACCATTTCCGATATGTTCCATCTGGAAGCCATCAAGCTGATCAGCGAGAACCTGCGTGGTGCGGTGCAGAACACTCCGGAAGGCCGCGAGGGTATGGCTCTGGGCGAGTATATTGCCGGTATGGGCTTCTCCAATGTGGGTCTGGGCATTGTTCACTCCATGGCACACGGCCTGTCCGCTCTGTATGACACTCCCCACGGTGTGGCCTGCGCCATCCTGCTGCCGGTCGGTCTGGAGTACAACAAGACCGTCGCTGGCGAGCGTTACCGTGCAGTCGGCAAGGCTATGGGCGTGAAGGGTATCGACGAGATGAACGACGCACAGGCCGCTGATGCAACCATCGCTGCTGTCAAGAAACTGTCTGCTGATGTGGGCATCCCCACTAACCTGAATGGCATCCTGAAGGAAGAGGACATCCAGTTCCTCGCTGAGTCTGCTTATGCAGATGCCTGCCGCCCCGGTAACCCCCGCGACACCAGCGTGGAGGAGATCGTGGAGCTGTACAAGAGCCAGCTGTAAGATTCCGCATAACTGCTTTGCTTAAATTCCCCATTTCTTCTTCATTACCCCCATAACGCAAAAAAGCTGGAGCGTTCCTTCCATACGGAGCGTTCCGGCTTTTTTGTTTGCAGCAGATGCTTTTTCAAAATCATAGAGTAGACTTTTCACAAAGAATGTGTCACCTTTGCCGATGGAATCACGATGCCCGAACCCGTATACTTAGGTCAAAGAATCCACACAGGAGGCGCATTATGCAAAAGAAATATCTTGCCATCGACATTGGTGCATCCAGCGGACGGCACATTGTCGGATGGATGGAGAACGGCGTTCTCCGCACCGAGGAAGTGTACCGGTTCCCGAACAGTGTTCAGCGGGTGGACGGGCATCTGGAGTGGGACATCGACAGCCTGTTCGCCAACGTGAAGAACGGCATCCGGGAAGCCTTTGCAAAGTATCCGGCCATCGAGAGCCTTTCTATTGATACATGGGCGGTCGATTATGTGCTGCTGAAAAACGACCAGCCGATTTATCCGGTCTACGCCTACCGCGACAGCCGGACGCAGGCGGTCATTCCCGAAGTACACAGCATCCTGCCGTTTGAAACGCTCTATGCGCACACCGGTATCCAGTTCCAGCCTTTCAACAGCATTTATCAGCTGTACGCAGACAAAAAGGCCGGGCGGCTGGAGCAGGCCGAAGATTTCCTGATGATCCCGGAATATCTGCTCTGGAAGCTCTGCGGCGTGAAGGCCCGCGAGTACACCAATGCTACCTCCACCGGCCTTGTCAACGCACAGACCAAGGAGTATGACCCGGAAATTCTCAAAGCACTGGGTCTGCCGGAAACCATGTTCCCTAAGTTGACCGCTCCCGGCACGGTGCTGGGACCGCTGAAAGCGGACATTGCCGCCGAGGCGGGCGGACAGACCAATGTGGTGCTGTGCGCTACCCACGACACGGCCAGTGCCGTGGAGGGCATCCCGATGGAGCAGGGCGATGCACCGTTCCTGTCCTCCGGCACATGGAGCCTGCTGGGTGTCAAGCTGGCAAGCCCCGTTACTACGCCGGAAAGCTGCAAAGCCAACTTCACCAATGAGGGCGGTGTGGGGTACATCCGCTACCTGAAAAACATCATGGGCCTGTGGATCATCCAGTGTGTGCAGAAGCAGCTGGGCATCTCCTTTGCAGAGATGGTGGAACTGGCCAAGACCAGCACCTACACCCGCATTTTTGATGTGAACGAAGCCCGTTTCTCCGCGCCGCAGGACATGAGCGCAGAGATTCGCGCCGCTCTTGCTGAAACGGGTGACGCTCCTGCTACGGATGCAGACCTCATCAACAGCATCTATCACTCGCTGGCCTACTGCTATGGCGAAGCCTATCGTGAGATGGAGGAAGTCACCGGCCAGCACTGGGATAAACTGTACATCGCAGGCGGCGGTGCAAAGAACGCCACCCTGAACGAACTGACCGCCCATTATACCGGAAAACAGGTCGTGGCTCTGCCCATTGAGGCGACGGCCATCGGCAATTTGAAGATCCAGATGAACATTTGATAAGGAGGATTTCCCATGCTCGTTGAAACCAAAGCCCGTGTTGGCGTGTTCGCCATTGCTCTGGGAGCCTATCTGCCCCAGTTCCCGACCCTCGTACCCGAATTTGAGCAGCAGTACGCCGACTTCAAAAAGACCATCCCCGACAGCGTAGAAGTCGTTGATGGCGGCATCGTCACCACCAAGGAACTGTCCATGGCCGCAGGCGACAAGTTCCGCGCCGCTGACGTTGATCTGGTCATTTTGCAGCTGCTGACCTACGCTACTTCTTACAATATGCTGCCCGCTGTGCGCGACCTGAACGTGCCCGTGGTTCTCGTGAACGTCCAGAAGAAGAAAGCCCCGGACTACGCCAATACGGACACTCCCACTTGGCTGGGCGAGCTGTACGCCTGCGGTGCAGTCGGCGAGATGGTGGCCGACTTGGAGCGCGCTGGCAAGCGTCACGCCGTTATCACCGGCGTGGTCGAGGGCGGCGACCCGCAGGTGCAGGCTGAGATCGAGGACTGGTGCCGTGCCGCACAGGTGCGCCGCCGCTTCCGCGACACCAATCTGGCACAGATTGGTCGTCCGTATCCCGGCATGATGGACCTGTACATTGACGAAACCAACCTGTACAACCGGATGTTCCTCTACACCAAGCAGTTCGACTGGGAGAAGATGTGGGCCATCGCTGACAACATCACCGATGAAAACGCCATCCGCGCTAAGGCACAGGATATTCTGGACACTTTCGACATCGAGGGTGGCGGCACCATTGAAAAGGTCTGGGACATGGCAAAGTATGTCGTGGCCTTTGAGCAGTGGGTCAAGGATGAGAAGATTGCCTTCATCGCTTCCCACTATGACGGCTTTGCACAGGGCAAGGCCGGTGTGCTGGACAGTATGCTGATCCCGGCCTTCTCCATGCTCATCAAGCAGGGCGTGGCCTGTGCCGTGGAGGGCGACATCAAGGTGTCCATGGCCATGAGCATCCTCAAGACCATCGCAGGCTGCGGCCAGTTGAGCGAGATGTACTCCATCGACTTTGACGAGGATATCTGCATCATCGGTCACTCCGGTTCCGGCGATGCCGATATTTCCGAGAAGAAGCCTACCATGAAGATCGTGCCTGTGTTCCACGGTAAGACCGGTGGCGGCTACCTGACCCAGTTCTACCCCCACCTTGGCCCTGTGACCTATCTGGGCATCACGCAGGACAAGGACGGTCACTTCAAGTTCGTGGTGGCTGAGGGGGTCAACGAACCCGGCCCCATCTTCACCTTTGGCGACACCAATATGCGCACCCGCTTCACCTGCGGCGCACGGGAGTTCTGCAACCGTTGGAGCGAGGCTGGCCCCACCCACCACATGGCTGCGGCAACTGGCCGTCACATTGACACCATTCTGAAAGTGGCAAAAATCTTTGATGTTCCTGTGGACATCATCACCCGATAATTGAGTTTGAAGAAGAAAAGAGAGGTATTTATCATGGGAATTCTGGATGTTGAGATCGTAAAAGGCTTTATGCGGATGTGCAACGATGGCTGGCTTCAGGGCTGGCACGAGCGCAACGGCGGCAACCTGAC
>ULYJ01020226.1_pt1 | contig 16591 bp, 15 predicted proteins | sample 1962111 | NCBI WGS metagenome assembly ULYJ01 (sample SAMEA4835861, study PRJEB28245) | human gut metagenome | biome: gut microbiome; material: fecal sample | place: Denmark | collected 2008
ACAATCCAGGAGATAGTGTAAATAAACCAGATAATGGAGGAAGCAATCCAGGAAACAATATAAATAGTTCTAGCAATGGGACAAACACAGGACAAAATACTGGTAATGTAAATAGTGGTGATTCTAAGAATGAAAATGTTATTAGTGAAAATAATAACTCTACAACAAATAGTTCTAAGATACCTACTACAGGAGCAGCAGTTGGTAGTGGAATAATAGTTTCTATTGGATCTGTTATAGCTTTAATAGGTGCATACTTATTTAAGAAAAATAGATAATAAAAAAAGTGCTTAAGTGTTTCATTGCTTAGGCACTTTTTATTATTAAAGTAATATACAGACATAAATAGGTGAAATTATGATTAGAAGTTATACAAAAAGTACAAATAATTCATTAAGAATATTTAAAGAAAATAGAGTTAAATCAACAAAGGCAATGAGAAAATTAAGTTCTGGATTAAGAATAAATTCTGCGGCAGATGATGCAGCTGGACTAGCTATTTCAGATAAAATGAAAGCACAAATCAGAGGATTGTCTCAAGCAGAAAGAAATATAGAAGATGGAGTATCATTATTGCAAGTTGCAGAAGGTGGAATGAATGAAATTAATTCTATATTGCAAAGGGTGAGAGAACTTGGAGTACAAGCAGGAAATGATACAAATACAGAAGAAGATAGATTTAATATTCAATTGGAAGTAGATAATTTACTTAGCGAAGTAGATAATATAAATGATACCACTGAGTTTAATGGAATTAAGGTTTTAAAAGGTGAAGACGAATTTAAAGGTAGTGTACAAGTAGAAACTGTAGTTGGGAATATGCCAGCATGGACTCAACCTATTCCAGATAGATTAACACCGACAAAAGTAGGTACATTTATAAAAAATGATGGAACTGTGGTAGATAGAATAAATTCTATAGCAACAATTGATTTTTCAAAGGCAACTGCTGCTAATATAAAGGATTTGGTAGGAAACGGATTTTATTCTACATGTTGTACTTGTACAGAAAAATATAGTATAAAATTTGTTGATGGTAATCCTAAATCTACAGGAAGTCCTAATCCAATTATAGAAATAGATATATCAAAAGCAACAAATGCAGTAACTTTGGTAAGAGAAATAGAAAGGCAAGCAACTCCGTATATGACTCATTTTACCAAGATAGTAATTGATCAGAATGACCCTAAAAAAATACAAATAGTTGATCCAAGAATATCTGCACTTCCAGACGTATCAAAGGATTTAGGTATTGTAGGTGCTGGGGTAGTAGAAACTAAAGTTACTGTAACTGAAAGTAAAAGCAATGCTTTAAATATTCAATTAGGAGCAAATTCAGGTCAGAATATAAAAATTCCTTTACCTAATACATCATGTGATAAGTTAAATATTACAAAATTGTCAATGGGAAATTTTAAAGAAGCTAGTAAATCAATTTCTAAAATTGATGAAGCAATTACAATTGTTAGTGGTGAAAGAGTTATGGTAGGTTCATATCAAAACAGATTAAATTACTCTTTAAATAATGCAAGTAATACTGGTGAAAACTTACAAAGTTCTGAAAGTAAAATAACAGATGCTGATATGGCTAAAAGTATATTAGAATATTCTAAAAATTCAATATTAGAACAAGCTGTTCAAGCAATGCTTTCACAAACTAAAAGTGGAGTTGAAACTGTTAAGAATTTGCTAACAACTTAATTTAATTCTAAAACTTTGTATTTATTGACATAAAAACATTTAGTGTTTATAATGATAATTATTATCAATTAAAATATAATTATAAATAATATATATGAGGTAAATATGAAAAATATTTTAGAAATAAATGGGTTAAAGGCAGAAATAGCTACTAAAGTACAAGGATTTATAAATATTTTAGATACGGATAGAAAAATACCAGTAACTCTTATTAATGGAGCAAAGGAAGGTAAGAGCCTTCTTATTACAGCTGGAGTTCATGGAGGAGAATATCCATGTATAAAGGCGGCCATAGAAATAGCCAAAGAAATAAATCCAGCAGATGTTTGTGGAAATATAATAATTGTACATCCAGTAAATGTTGAGGCATTTTTTAAAAGAACTCCAGCAGTTGTTCCGGAAGATAATAAGAATTTAAATAGTATATTCCCAGGAAAAAAAGATGGAACAATATCAGAAAAAATAGCTTATATTATAGTTAATGAAATGCAAAGTAAAGCAGATTTCCATTTAGATATTCATGGAGGAGATTTAAATGAAGCATTAACTCCACATTTATATTATGCAGGAAAGGCAGAATTGAAAATTATTAATAAAATTAAAGAGGTGGCTGCTGTGCTAGACGTTAAATATATGGTTAAGTCTAACTCTACCACAGGAGTTCATAGCTATGGTTCTATTAGTGGAACTCCAAGTATGCTTTTAGAGCGTGGAGGAATGGGGTTATGTCTTACAGAAGATGTTAAAGCATATAAGAAAGATTTATATAGTGTTTTAAATAAAATGGAGATATTGGTAACAGAAGAAACCATTAAAGAGGAAATTCCTATAGATATTACAGAAGCAAATTATCTAGAAGCTTTAAATGAAGGATGTTGGACTAGCTTTGTGGAGGCTGGAGAATTAATTTCTAAAGGACAGGTATTAGGAGAAGTTACAGACTTTTTTGGCAATTTAGTAGATAGATATTACGCAGAATTTAATGGTGTTGTAATGTATCATACAGTAGCGTTAGCAGTTGCAAAGGATAGCCCTTTAGTGGCTTATGGTAAGCTTGAGTAAAAGAAATCATACATGTTATGCATGTATGATTTTTTTTAATAATTAATAATAATATTGACACCATAGGAGATAAGATATAAAATTTATAAAGGTAAATGCAAATCATTTGCATTATGAAATGGAGATTAATTTATGAAATTATTAAAATATATCTTTAAGAGAGTTGTAGGAGTAATACCCATTTTGATAATAATATCATTTGTATCATTTGGGCTTATGAATTTAGCACCAGGAGATCCGGCAGAAGCAATATTGACTTCTCAGGGAGCTGTTGTAACATCAGAAGTTTTAGAAAGCACTAGGGTAGAGATGGGATTAGACAAACCTTTTTTAGTACAATATCTAAATTGGATGAAAAATTGCTTAAAAGGAGATTTTGGCATTTCCTATTCTACAGGGGTATCGGTAAAGGAAGAGTTATTTAAGCATTTACCATATACCATAACACTTACAGCCACAGCCATGGCTATAACTATACTTGTTTCGATTCCCATTGGAATAATAGCAGCAATTAATAAAGATAAATTTATAGATTATATAATAAGGACAATCAGCTTTATAGGCAATTCTATTCCAGGATTCTTTTTAGCATTGATATTATTATTAGTCTTTTCTTTAAAATTAAGATGGTTTCCTATATTAAGTGAAAGTGGTATTAAGAGTATAATTTTACCTTCTATAACTTTAGCAATACCTATGATAAGTAAGTATATACGTCAAATAAGAGTAGTTGTTATTGAGGAATTAGAAAAGGATTATGTAAGGGGAGCTAGGTCTAGAGGAATAAGTGAAGCAGGAATACTCTATTTTAATGTACTTAAAAATATAATGATAACAATAATAACGTTAGTAGGATTATCTATAGGGTCATTAATGGGAGGAAGTGCTGTAATTGAGGCTATATTTGTTTGGCCTGGAATTGGAAGCTTAGCATTAAATGCTATATTCAATAGAGATTATCCTGTTATTCAAGGATATGTTCTTTGGATGGCAATAATTTTTGTGCTGATAAATTTAATAACAGATTTGCTATATAAGTTTATTGACCCAAGAATTGAAGCATAGTGAGGGGATAAATATGAGTACAAAAGATAGAAGAAAGAATAAATTTTTAATGATTTTAATATTGATAGTAATAATCTTGGGTATAAGCTTGTTAGCACCATATATAGCACCTAATGATCCGTATAAAATAGATTTACAAAATACATTAAAGGCACCAAGTAGAGAATTCTTTTTAGGCACTGATGCTTTAGGTAGATGTGTATTTTCTAGAATGATATATGGTGCATCTAGAACTATTTTTTCATCACTTATTTTAGTTTCACTAATGTTTGTATTTGGAAGCTTTATAGGAATTATTAGTGGATATATAGGTGGATTATTTGACAATATAGTAATGAGAATTGTTGATGTATTTTTAGCATTTCCTAGTTTGGTGTTGGCCATTGCTGTTGCAGGAGTTTTAGGTGGTGGTATGATTAATGCTATGATAGCCATAGGGGTTATCGGTTGGACTAAGTATGCTAGGTTAGCTAGAGGTGAAGTATTGGAGATAAAGGAAGAAACATTTATAAAAGCTGCTAGGTTAAGTGGTAATAGTTCTATGTATATTATTTTTAATCATATTATGCCAAGAGTTTTAAGTACTCTTATAGTTACAGCATCTTTAGATATTGGAACTACTATCATGGAAATGGCAGCGCTTTCTTTCCTAGGATTAAGTTCACCACTACCTATACCGGAATGGGGAGCAATGATGAATGAAGGAAAAAGTATGATTCAATTTGCACCATGGATAACCATAGCACCAGGTATAGCAATTTTTATTATTGTCATATTATTTAATCTTCTAGGTGATGTAGTACATGATATGCTAGATCCTAAGCAAAAAGAATATTAAAAAGGAGTTAGAGGGTGAAGAAAAGAAAAATAAATATAATAGCTTTATTAATTTTAATATGTTTTGCTATATTAACAGGATGCAGCAAAAGTAATGATGATAGTGTTTGGGAAAGTAAGGATCAATTAGTATTTGGTACAACCATCAGTACTAAGAGTTTAGATCCAGCACAAGGATATAGCGGATGGTTTACTGTAAGATATGGAGTGGCAGAAACGCTTTTTAAATTAGATGATGCTATGGAACCAATTCCATGGCTAGCACAAGGATATGAAGCATTAAATACTACAACATGGCGTATAGAGATTAAAGAAAATATATATTTTCAAAATGGAGTAGAGATGACAGCAAAAAAAGTGAAAGAGTCATTAGACAGAGTAATTGAATTAAATAGTAGAGCTAAATCTACTTTAAAAATAAAAAATATTGAAGTAGATGGAAAATATTTAATTTTTAATATGGAAGAGGAAAATCCTACTTTAATAAATGATTTGTGTGATCCTTTTGCAGCAATTATTGATGTGAATGGTACAGAAACTCCTGATAGTAATCCAGTAGGTACAGGTCCTTTCATAGTAGAAAAGTTTACTACTATCAGCTCAAGTTATTTAACTAGAAATAATAATTATTGGGATGGTGATGTAAAGCTAAGCAGTTTAAAGATTATTCCTATTAGTGATAGTGACACATTAGCCATGGCACTACAATCTGGAGAAATTGATATTGCTCAGGGAATATCTACATCACTTATGGCTTTGTTAAAGGAAAATGACGATTATAAGTTAAGTAGTATAGATACCTCAAGAGCAATATTAATGTATTTTAATGAAAATAACAGCAATTTAAATAATAAAAATGTGAGAAAAGCAATTAATATGCTTATAAATAAAGAAGAGTATGCAAAGGTACTTTTAAATGGTAATGCAACAGCAGCAGTAGGACCATTTCCAAAGAACACTACATATGGTGCTAATGTAGCTGATAATTCAAGTTATAATAAAGAAGAAGCAATAAGAATATTTACAAAAGAAGGGTATAGCGATACCAATGGTGATGGAATTTTAGATAAGGATGGAGAAAATTTAACTTTAAAATTAATTACATATTCAGCAAGAGCTGAGTTGCCAACAATAGCCCAGGCACTTCAAGCAGATTTAAAAGAGGTTGGTATAGAAGTATCCATTGAAATATCTGAAAATATTTCAGATATATTATCTAAGGGAAGCTTTGATTTATGTTTATATTCCAATGTAATATCATCTACTGGAGAGCCTTTATCTTATTTAAATAATGCCATGAGAAGTAATGGAGAATTAAATTATGGTAATTATAGTAATATGGAAGTAGATATGCTTTTAGATAAAATGCAGTTAGAATTTGATATAGAAGAAAGAAATAATTTAGCAGAAGAAATAGTTCAAAAGGTTTTAGATGATGATGGTTATAATTTTATAGCACATCTTAAGGTTAGTTTCTTGATGAAAAATAATGTAGTGGGATTTAAGGCACATCCTACAGATTATTATCAATTTAATAAAGATACATATATTCAGTAGGTGAAGCGATGAAAGAGATATTAAAAGTTAAAGATTTATCTGTTAATAATAATAGCGTAAAAATATTAAAGAATATATCTTTTAATATAAAAAAAGGTGAGATATTAGGCATAGTTGGAGAAAGTGGTTGTGGAAAAAGTACGCTCATTAGAGCTTTGATTCAAATGATGAATAAATCAGAGGAAATAATTAGTGGTGAAATATTATTTAATGAAAGGAATCTTTTATCATTAGATAGTAAGCAGATAAGAAAATTAAGAGGAAATAATTTGGCAGTAATTTTTCAAAATCCAGGAGCAACATTAAATCCTATTAGAAAAATAGGTAAACAATTTGTACAAACTATGCAAAGTCATATGAATATAAATAAAAATGAAGCTTTAGAAAAAGCTGCAAATATGCTTGAGAAGGTTAATTTAAAGGATAGCAAATGTATATTAAACAGCTATCCTTTTGAACTAAGTGGAGGTATGAAGCAAAGAGTTACCATAGCTTTGGCCATGATTTTAGAGCCAGAAATATTAATAGCTGATGAGCCCACCAGTGCATTAGATGTTACGGTACAGGCACAGGTAGTAAAGGAAATGATGTCACTTAGAGATAATTTTCAGACAAGCATAATAATAGTTACTCATAGTATGAGTGTTATATCACAAATGGTAGATAAAGTAGCAGTTATGTATAGTGGAAATATGGTGGAGTATGGAGATAAAGAAGATATACTCAGAAATCCTAAACATCCTTACACTAAAGCTTTAATAGATGCAGTTCCTAAGATGGATGGAACTATGCCAAAAGGTATAAAGGGAAATCCACCATTATTTACAGAAAATATAACTGGTTGTAGTTTTGCACCAAGGTGTGAAAAATGTAATGAAGTATGTATAAAAAATCAGCAATATTTGAAGAAGATGCATGATGGAAGATACATAGCTTGTGATTATGTAGAAGATGTGGAGAAAAAATATGGATAAAATAATTTTACAATGTAATAATTTAAGGAAGATATATAAAAAGAAAAATCATTTACATGTTGCCTGTGATGATATAAATCTATATATAAAACAAGGCGAATGTTTGGGGATAGTTGGAGAAAGTGGCAGTGGCAAAAGTACTTTAGCTAATATCATTATGAATTTAGAGAAAGCAGATAGTGGAACAGTATTATTGAATAATAAAGATATTACTAATATAAAAAGCAATAAATTGAAAGAAATTTATAAGGATATTCAAATGGTATTTCAAGATGCCATTGGATCTTTTAATCCAAGGTTTACAATTGAAGAATCCATTATGGAGTATGTTTGTAATTTGTGTTCCACAACAGAAGCTGATAAAAAGCATAAGGTAGATAATCTTCTACGGATGGTAGGCTTATCAAAAGAGTATAAGTATAGATATCCTCATGAATTAAGTGGAGGGCAATGTCAGAGGGCAGCTATTGCAAGAGCATTATCAGCTCAGCCTAAGATTTTAGTTTGTGATGAGGCCACCAGTGCGTTAGATGTGTCAGTTCAAGCTCAAATAGTTGAATTATTAAAAGAAATGCAGGAAAAAATGAATATTTCATATTTATTTATTACCCATGACTTAGCACTAGTAAGTAGCTTTTGTGACAGAGTAGCAGTAATGAAAAATGGAAAAGTAGTAGAAGTGGGAGATGCAAAAGAAGTCATTAATAATCCTATGGATGAATATACAAAATTATTAATTAAATCAGCATATTTTTAATACATAAAAAAGATAGCAAAAGCTATCTTTTTTATTATCTAATAAAGTTTGTTTTAACTTTTGCTTCTTTTTTAGGAATATTGATGTTATTAGCTTCTCCAACTTTAATACATTTTAAAAGCCAAGCCATATTCTTTCCTAGAGTTCGCATTATTTGCATACCTTCAAGATCTTGTACTACTTCTTCAGGAGTATTACCATGAACCATACACCAATATAGAGAAGAAACAAGTGGCATATTGGAAATAGTAAAGTATTTATTTAATTGTTCAAGAGTTGCTGTTGAACCAGCTCTACGACAGCTAACTATGGCAGCACCAGGTTTATATTCAAAGTATTTTTTACCAGCATAAAAAGCTCGATCTAAAAAACTTGTTATAGCACCAGAAGCAGCGGCGTAATGTACAGGAGAGCCAAAGATAAAACCATCAGCTTCTTGTGCTTTTTTTAAGGCAACATTTACGGTATCATCATTAAATACGCAGCGTCCAGATTGTGTTTTAGCACAATTACCACATCCAATACATCCTTGTATAGGTTTATTGCCAATATGAAAAATTTCTGTCTCTATATTTTCTTCATTAAGAGTCTTAGCCACTTCACATAATGCAGTATAAGTGCATCCTTTTTCTTTAGGACTTCCGTTAATAAGTAAAACTTTCATAATATTCTCATTCCCCTTAAATTTTTATATCTATATCATTATTATTATACAAATTATGCAATAATTAATAAACTATTTAAAAATGATTAAAAATTGACAAAATGGGCGATGAAGTTTAGTTTTGTTTTGAAAAAAATAAATGGATAATGGAAGCTTGAAAAAGCTTTAAATATCTCTTTAAATCATCAAAAATTACACTTTGACTTTCTTTGACTTTGGATTTATAATTTACTTGTAAAAAGAGATGAGGGATATGAGGAACAAGAGCTAAGGGATATTAAGGTAAAGAAAAAAAGGAGGTTTTTGTATGTTTGGTTTAATACCTTTTAGAATGACAAGAGGAAATAATACTACAATATCATCATTAACTGATCTTTTTGATAATTTCTTTAATGATGATTTTACAGCAGCTTTTAATGGTAGCAATGATATAAAAGCTGATGTGAGAGAAACAAATGAGGCTTATTTAGTGGAGGCAGAGCTTCCAGGAGTAAATAAGGAGGATTTACGTTTAGATTATGATAATAATTATTTAACAATTTCAGCAATGAAGAATGAGACATTTGAGGATAGGCAAGATAATTATTTGAGGCAAGAAAGACATTATGGACAAATAGCAAGAAGCTTTTATTTTGATAATGTTGATAAAACTCAAATACAAGCTAGATTCCAAAATGGCGTTTTAGATATTATCTTACCTAAGAGGACTATTGGAAGACCAAGTTATAACGGAATACCTATTCAATAATGTTTAAAGATTTCAATTAAAAAATAGTAATTTAAAATTGTTTATATGTGTGAAAGCATAAAGGAGGCTTTTATATGTTTGGTTTAGTACCTTTTAAAATGAATAAGGATCTTAATAATAGTAATACAATGTTTAATGATTTATTTGGAGATTTCTTTAATGATAATCTTAATATGAATACTGCAATTAAAGCAGATATCAGAGAAACTAAAGAAGCCTATATATTAGAAGCTGATCTTCCAGGAATGAGGAAGGAAGATATAAACTTGGAATACAATCAAAATTACTTGACTATACACGCTCATAAGAATGAAACTAAGGAAGATAAGAAGGAAAATTATATAAGGAAAGAAAGACATTATGGAGAAGTTTCAAGAAGCTTTTATGTAGGCAATATTGATAAATCTGCTATAAGTGCAAAATTTGAAAATGGTGTTTTGGAAGTTACCTTACCAAAACAGGAGAAATCAATAAATGAAGATAATAAGATTAAGATTGAATAATTTAAAAAAAGCCTTGCTACAGTGAGTTGTAGCAGGGCCTTTTTTATATACATAAAAATCTGAAAATAGAATAAATTTAGACAATAAACTATATATAGTATATTGATGCTTTATGTAAACATATATGTAGTGTTTCATAGAAAGAAAATTGGAACTGTCAAATTGATAATATTATTTAAAATTAAAGATTTTTATAGAAATTTGAAGTTTTTGTTAGAAAAATAGCCAATAAAAACGATGTAAAAAAAGATAAAAAAAGTTTTTTGAGTTATAATAAATCATCACAATATATTAAAATATTAAAATTAAATAGGGGGAAGATTTGAATGCAAGTAATTAAGCGTGATGGTAGTACAGTTAATTTTGATAAGATGAAAATAAGAGAAGCTGTATGCAAATCTATGAAAAATGGTAGTGGTATATACTTACCAGATATTGCAAGGCTAATAGCTAATGATGCAGAGAAATATTTTAGTAAGGAAGATGAAACCCCAACTATATATAAGATAGAAAGCTATGTGTATGATAGATTAGTTCATTATGGGCAATCAGTAACAGCTAAAGCTTATGAAGGATATAGAGCAGTGCAAGAGTTTAAGAGAAACACTAATACAACAGATGATAGTATTTTAAGCTTAATAAATAAGACTAATGATGATGTTATGAAGGAAAACTCTAATAAGAATGCCTCTATAGCTGCTACACAAAGAGATTTAATAGCAGGAGAAGTGTCTAAGGATATTTCAAGAAGAAGGTTAATACCAGCACATATGGTGCAAGCTCATGATGAAGGAACTATTCATTGGCACGATATGGATTGTGTGAAATGTTCTCAAGAAACTCAAGTAGCATAATAATTTGAGGGGATTTGAGGGAGTAATTTATTACTCTAACTACATTGCTGATAACTCAAATGAGAACACCAATAAAGTTCGAAGGGGTTACACTGAGACCTCCCATATGCATATTTAGCTAACAAATAGATATGTATAAAGCTGGGTAAAGACGAGTGAAACCTACCCTAACACATAATGGTGAGGAAAACTAAGTCAGAGGTGACTAGGTAGGCATAGTGCGGGTGGCGATTGACATGGTGAGAATGTTAAACAAATAATCATAAATAACTGACGAATCTCCGAATGTACTGTCCTTAAAGTCGGGTATATCGAAAGGTATACATACTCTTTACAAATACGTAATGGGTAGTAAGTGTGGATTAGTAGTTCATAGTCTTGGCGAAAATCCATATATCCTTATGGTGGATATCAAGCTTACAGGGCAATAGGAGACACCTAAATCAATCATATGCTAGGTAATGTGGAACGTTTGAAGCTCTCTACATTTGTATAGCTCTTGTTAGGAGTGATGGTAGAATATAAGGTTGTGGTTTAACCGAAATTTCTTTTAAGAGAGTGGCAGTAAGGGTATAGTAGCGTTGAAGTTATGATAATAAGTAATGGAGCGAAGACCCTAAGTCAATATTAGAAAACAAAATATGGCAAAACTTAAATCGGAATTAGTATAAATCAGTTAAGAAAAAGAGGGGTGGATACTGCTGGATTAGATGGCGTAACTTTTACAGAATTGATACAAAGCTATTCTACAGAAGAATTACATAAGATGGTTTGCAATCTAATAGATAATTATGAAATCACAGGGGTAAGAAGAGTTTTTATTCCTAAAAAGAATGGAAAATTACGTCCACTAGGTATTCCAAATCCTAATTACAATCCTAAGAGTAAAGTAAAAGGGAACGTTAAATATTTTAAGAAATGGAAGACTCTTAAAACTGGATATATAGTTAGATATGCTGATGATTTTAAGATTTTTACTCCGAACTATAGAGAAGCTATAAAATGGTTTAATGGAATTAAGCAATTTATTGAGAAAAGACTACACTTAGAAATAAGTGAAGAAAAATCAAAAATTGTTAACTTAAAGAAAAGTAAAAGTAATTTCTTAGGTTTTGAATTAAAAATTGTGGATACCAAAAGAAAGCATAAAGAACGTAGAACAAACGTTAAGAATAAAAGCTCAAAAACCAAATATATATTACAAGTAAGAGTTAGCAAAGAGAAAATTTGTGAAATGAGTAGAGAGTTTAAGGAATCACTTAAATTACTAATCAAGGATGCTAATAACTCATCAAAGATTATTGGTAGACTAAACACAAAGATTCTTGGATGGCAAAATTACTGTAAATTAAGTACTTATCCTAGTAAGGATTTAAATGAAGTATATATGAGAAATTATACTAAAATGAATGTACTTAAAAGATATTATGGTATTTTAAAATGTGTTAACATGAATGAAGCTAAAAAGGTTAGTAAACTAATAAATGAACGTTATAGTGAATATAATGGTTTTACGTTTATGTCAAACTTTGGTGGTGTTATATACCCTATATGGGCTATAAAACAGCAAAAGTTATCACAAAGGAATCCGAAACGTAGTCCATATGTTAGAGATGATTTGGTCAAGTATTGGTATAAAGCTCTAAAATGGAATAATTCAGAAGGAGAACAACTCATAGAATATGCTAAATGAATATGCACATAAACTAGTTCATAGTTCTAATAAGGAAACTATACAAAGATATATTAAACTAATTAAGAATCTTGGAGGGAAAATTAATAAGGCATATTTAAACAAACTTAGAAAAATGTTAAACCTAGAACCAATAATGATAATGCCATAATCAAATTGGTTTGAATAAATTGTTTTCGATAATATTGATGGAACGCCGTATGAGTACGAAAGTCTCACGTACGGTGTGGAGCGGGGGAAAAGATGAAGATAATATCAAAGTCTTACCTATCGCTATATACCTTATCACCAATCTTTAACTGTTGTTTAATCAACTTAGAAGATATGCTTGAAAATGGTACTGTTATTAATGATAAGCTAGTTGAATCACCAAAGTCATTTGGAACAGCTTGTACTGTAACAACACAAATAATAGCACAAGTATCAAGTAACCAATATGGTGGACAAAGTATAACAGTTAAGCATTTAGCTAAATATTTAAAAGTAACAGAAAATAAGGCTTATAATCATTATATGGAGCTTTTAAATGATGAAGAGTTAGCTAAGAAGCTTGCTTTAGATATGAAGATGAAAGAGCTTAAAGATGGTGTACAAACTATAAGATACCAATTAAGTACATTACAGACAACTAATGGACAGGCCCCTTTTTCCACAATTTACCTGGAAATAGAAGAAGGACATCCTTATGAAGAGGAAATGGCTTTAATTTGTGAAGAAATGATTAAGCAAAGATTAGAAGGTATGAAAAACTATAGAGGACAAGAAATAGGAGAAGCATTCCCTAAACTTGTTTATTTATTAGATGAACATAACTGCTTAGAAGGTGGAAAATATGATTACATCACTAAATTAGCAGCAAAATGTACAGCTAAAAGATTGGTACCTGATTATCAATCAGCAAAAATCATGAGAAAAAATTATGAAGGGAATACATTCCCACCAATGGGTTATAGTAATTAAGTGTAAGACTACAGCTCATGTAAAACCTTGTGAACCCAAGCAAAAGGGGTGTCAGTAAAAATAACTGGCTAACGATGAAACCTAAGTCAGAAATGATAAGGCAATATCGTGCGAAGTTCTGTAATAAATGGTCTTACTATTTATATTATGAAAGGTATATATAGAGGATTATGAAAAGAAGTTTTAAAGTTTATAAAATTACATGTAAAGTAAATAACAAAATATATATAGGCCAAACTATAGAATCTTTAACTCAGAGATTTAATAGACATATGGGATATCAGAAAGATGAGCATGATACCAAATTTTATAGAGCTATTAGAAAATATGGAAAAGATAATTTCTATATTGAATTATTAGAAGAGGTATCAAATCAAAATGAATTAGATAAACGCGAATATTATTGGATTTGTTTTTATGATTCGGTTAATAAAGGGTATAATACTAAAGATTGCATTGGAAAATGTGGTGGAGATACATTATCAACTCATCCTAATAAGAAGTTAATTAGTGAAAAACTACGCAAAAGTAAACTTGGAGATAAAAATCCAATGAGGATAAATGGCGGATTAAAGGGTGAGAGAAATGGGATGTATGGAAAACATCTTACAGAAGAACAAAAGATGCATATTAGCAAAAAATTAAAAGGTAGAACTAGAAGTATTGAAGCTTGTAAAAAAACTAGTGAATCACTTAAGGGAGTACCGAAAAGTAAAGCTCATATTGAGAATCAAATAAAGTCTATGTTAGGGAAAGATTATTATAGAGAAGTTGTTGTTATTGACGAGAAAGGTAATGTTGTAGAAAGATTTAAAAATAAATCAGAATATTATAAAGGAATGCATCTTAAGTATAATGTTGGAAGAAGCTTTTTAGAATTATGGCTTAAGAATAAGAATGAATGTTTAAATCCTAAAAAATTAGATAGATTTAAATGTTTAGAGAGAAAGAGAGCTTTATATTTTGATGAATTTATTACAGAAAACGTGTAGAGACTATCGAAACCGCATATTAAAGATATGAAAGGGAGTAGAGTACATTGGAGATTAGCACCAATGGAAGTGCAAGGCGTGATGAAGGCCTGGTAAGCTGGAGCGAAGAGATAGTGCGAGCCAATAGAAATATTGGATTAAATGTGTAGATCACACTTATCACCATGGAAAGATGAAAATGGTAACTATAAGTGGTATGGTAGATTTAATCAGGGTAGACAAATATGCCCCGTTGCTTCGTAAGAAGTAATTGAAAACTTCTTAAATTGCTAGAAACCCCTAAAGCTTATTATACCAAAGCAGAATTGGAAACAATAAATGAAATGGTTGCGAGAGCAGAAAAAAATAATAAGATTTATAGAAAGTAGTAATAGATTCTATAAGTATAATGGGCAATTAGCAGCGAAATCTCTAAGGTTAAAAAACTATGAGAGACGTTCAACGAATATAATAGGAGCTACCTATAAATATCCAATAAGATAGGTAGAAGGAATATTCTAATCCGACTAGATAAAAGTGTCAAAGTAAGGGGAAACCCTCGGTAGAAATGGTAGTAAGCCTTAATTTACCACAAATTGCCATTATAGCAGATAAAGATATGGAGTTATTCTGGGATATGTTAGATCAGAGATTAGAGCTTTGTAAGGATGCTTTAATGATAAGACATAATATGTTATTAGGAACTTCTTCAGATGTATCACCAATCCACTGGCAACATGGTGCCATAGCAAGGCTTGGAAAAGGTGAAAAAATAGATAAATACTTAAAAGATGGATACTCAACATTATCATTAGGATATGTAGGAGTATGTGAAATGGTTTATGCAATGTTAGGGGTAAGCCATACTACTCCAGAAGGAGAAAAGTTTGCTCTAGAAGTAATGAACTATATGGAAGATAAATGTATGCAATGGAAGAAAGAAACAGGTTTAGGTTTCGGACTTTATGGAACTCCGGCAGAAAATTTAATCTATAGATTCTGTAGATTAGACAAAGCTAGATTTGGAGAAATAAAAAATGTAACTGATAGATTATATTATACAAATTCTTACCATGTACATGTATGTGAAGAAATTGATGCATTTAGCAAGTTAAAGTTTGAATCTCAATTCCATAATATATCTTTAGGTGGATGTATTTCATATATAGAAGTACCTGATATGAGCAAAAATTTAGAAGCAGTTGAAGATATAATAAACTTTATTTATCATAATATTCAATATGCTGAAATAAATACAAAACCGGATATATGCTACAAATGTGGATATACAGGTGAAATACAATTAAATAAAGAAGATTTAACTTGGCATTGTCCATCATGTGGAAACAGTGATGAAAATGAAATGCAAGTTATGAGAAGAACTTGTGGGTTAATTTAATAGGCTCACGTTAAATTACCGAAATTGCGGGAACCTCCTTAGAGCATTATTCTACCAAATTATTTTAGAAATAAAATAATGGCTAAAGGTAATTACTTTAGGTATGGTAAAAAGGAATGATGATTGGAAAATCCGCAACCAAGCTCCTAAGTTGTTAAATAGGGAGAAGGCTCAACGACTATAATGGTAATGTATATTCAGATGCAAAGGTATAGTCTAGTCCGACTTAAATAGTGTTAAAGTATTGGGAAACCAACGGTAGAAACGATATAGGAACAAACTTCTGGAACAAGGGAAGAACAGCAGAAATTGGCGACAGAGTTTTACACTTATAATTAGAATAATTATTCAAAAAATAGATAATATTACTAAGGTAATATTATCTATTTTTTTTGGAGGAAATTAATGAATCAGTATTATGTTTATGAGTGGATAAGGTTGGATAATAATGAACCATTCTATGTAGGTAAAGGAAAGGGCGAAAGATGCTTTACAGAAAAAAAAGAAATAAATATTTCAATGATATATTAAAATATTGTAGGAATAATTCTATAGAAATAGCTATAAATATACTAGAGTCTGGATTAAGCAATGAAGAAGCATTAATGACAGAATGTTGGTATATAAATGAATATATATGTACATATGGATTTAATATTACCAATCAAACATGGGGGGGAGAGGGTGGAGACGTAGTATCTATGATGTCTGTAGAAGAAAGAATAAAATATTCCATTAAAATGAGAAATAGTTGTTTAGGGAAGAATAAAGGACATATTCACTCAGAAGAGTCAAAATTGAAAATGAGTAAAGCTAAAAAAGGAATGTATTTAGGAAATGAAGAAG
>ULYJ01044863.1_pt1 | contig 16485 bp, 10 predicted proteins | sample 1962111 | NCBI WGS metagenome assembly ULYJ01 (sample SAMEA4835861, study PRJEB28245) | human gut metagenome | biome: gut microbiome; material: fecal sample | place: Denmark | collected 2008
TAAGCACATCCAGCATCGGTTTTCCTGCTGTACCTGCAGGCTCCCCGTCATCACTACATCTCAGAGTTGGATTTGTTACACCGATCACATAAGCAAAACAGTTATGTCTTGCGTCCCAGTATTTTTTCTTCACTTCTTCTATAAATGCCAGTACTTCTTCTTCTGAGTGTACCGTTCTTACCGTTGCGATAAAACGGGATTTCTTTTCAACAATTTCCCCTTCTCCTCCCCGGTATACTGTTTTGTATTCTTCCTGCATGTCTGCGTTTTTCCCTTCATTTTCCTTATATTTTCACTATTCCCAGTATACAAATCTATTTCTTCAGATGCAAGAAAATTACAAAAATGTTACAATTTCCCTATATTTCCGAAATTTTTCTTAATTTTGTAAAATGGAACATTGAAGTTTTCAAGTTTTCCTTTATTTAAATTATCAAGTTTGATATAATATTGCAATATGAAGGAGGAAGCATTCATGAATTATGGAAAGCGAAAAGCTTCTAAAAAACAAAAACGCATAACATCGAAAAAGAATATGCACAAAAAGAAACTGGGCGTTCGCCTTTTTAAAGGTTTTCTATTATGTATCTTTGTCTGCTGTATCCTCGCAGCGATCGGAGGTGGCTTTATCATCAAGCATGTGATTGATAATGCACCTGAGATTACAGCTGACAGCATCAAGCCACAGGGTTATACGTCCACCGCACTTGCAGATGACGGCACGACAACAATAGCCGAATTCACCGGTGCAGGTGCCAACCGTGTATATAAGACGATTGATCAGATCCCGGAGGATCTGCAGCATGCATTCGTCGCAATCGAAGACTCCCGTTTTTACAAGCATAACGGTATTGATATTCAAGGTATTATCCGTGCTTTTGTTGTTGGTATCACTCATGGTGGCAACTTCTCTGAAGGAGCCAGTACCATTACCCAGCAGCTGATCAAGAACAATGTCTTCCCTGACTTTGTAAATGAAAACACTTTTGAAGAAAAGCTGGAACGTAAGATCCAGGAACAGTATCTCGCAATTCAGGTTGAAAAGCAGCTTGATAAAGATTCAATCCTTGAAAGCTACCTGAACACGATCAACCTTGGTCAGGACTGTCTGGGAGTACAGTCAGCCGCACAGAGATATTTTAATAAGGATGTCAATGAACTTAACCTTTCCGAATCTGCAACCATCGCTGCAATCACACAGAATCCGGGAAGATACAATCCGATTACCAATCCGGAAGACAACGCAACCCGCCGCAAAAAAGTTCTGGATAATATGCTCGATCAGGGCTGGATCGACCAGGCTGCCCATGATGAAGCACTGTCAGATGACGTATATTCCAGAATTCAGAACGTAAATACACGGATCGAAGAGACCAACACCGTCAACTCTTATTTTGTTGATGCCCTGTCTGAGCAGCTGATCGAAGATCTCACCTCAGAAGACGGACTTGGATATTCCCAGACACAGGCAGAGAACGCACTGTACAGCGGTGGTCTCACCATTTATTCAACTCAGAATCTTACGATGCAGAACATCTGTGATGAAGAATTGAATGATGACAACAATTATCCGGCCAATATTGACTGGGGTGTTGATTATGCCCTCACAGTCTATCATACTGATGGCTCGGTAGATAACTACAGTGCCGGACACCTGAAACAATTCGGGGCAGACCAGTACGGTGATGATGAAGGACTTCTCTTCGGATCACAGGAAGCTGCACAGGAAAGAATTGACGCATTCCGTAACAGTCTTCTCCAGGATGGCGAGACCTATGATGAGTACGTCAACCTCTCTCCACAGCCGCAGACTTCACTGACCATCATCGATCAGAAAACAGGGCAGATCAAAGCTCTTGTCGGTGGCCGTGGACAAAAGACAACCAACCGTGGACTGAACCGCGCATACAAGGGTTCTACCCGTAACGCAGGTTCTACATTCAAGATTCTTGCCGTATACGCTCCGGCATTGGACAGCGCAGATCTTACACTTGCTACCACCGAAGTTGATGAAGAATACTACTATCAGCACGACCTGGAACATCATCAGGTTCATAACTGGTGGGGCGATTACTATAAAGGTACCGTAACATACCGTCAGGCGATCGAACAGTCCATGAACATCATTGCGGTAAAGACATTAAATAAGATTGGTATCAATCTTGGTTTTGAATACTGCGAGAAATTTGGTCTTTCCACACTTACCGAAGACGATGCTGTAGAGTCTCTTGCTCTTGGTGGTATTTCCCATGGTGTTTACAACTATGAACTGACAGCAGCCTATGCATCCATTGCAAACGGCGGTGTATATAACAAACCATCCCTGTACACAAAGGTATTGGATCATGATGGTAATGTCCTGATCGACAACTCCAATCCGGAAAGCCACACTGTGATCAAAGATACAACTGCAGCACTTCTTACCAACGCCATGCAGGATGTTGTCACAAAGGGTACTGCAACCGATGCACAGCTCAATAATATGCCTGCATCCGGTAAATCCGGTACAACCTCCGACAACCGTGACTTCTGGTTCGAAGGATTTACACCGTATTATACCTGTGGTATCTGGATGGGTTACGATGGTAACCAGGAAATGTCTGAAGGAAGCTGGAACTATCATTTCAAGATCTGGGCTAAGATCATGAACCGGATCGATGAAGCTTTGGGACTTACCTACAAAGACTTCGAGATGCCAGGTTCTCTCGTTCAGAAGAGCGTATGTACAATTTCCGGTAAACTTGCCGGTTCCGGCTGTCCGTCACAGACCGAATGGTTTGATCCGGATACTGTCCCGACCGAGACATGTTCCGGACATGCAAGCAAGTCAACTACCACAAACAGTACAAAAAATTCGAATGACAAATCCGATTCTAATAGTACAACGGGTGGAAACTCCTCCGGTAACTCTACCGGCACTAATGGGGATACTACCGGTGGTACCGGCGGTAATTCCGGCAATACCGGCGGCGGCACTGATTCCGGTAATAATAGTGGCAATTCTGGTAATACCGGTGGCAATTCCGGTAATACCGGTGGCGATTCTGGTAATACCGGTGGCGATTCCGGTAATACCGGTGGCGGCACTGATTCCGGCAATACCGGCGGCTCAGATTCTGGCAATGGACAGTAAGAATCTATCATCTAATTAGAATAAAAAGAGATCAGTGAATATTTGAAATTCACTGATCTCTCTTTTTTATCTATCAATCTGGTTTCTATTTCTGATATACGATCTTACCTTCAATCATCGTATAGTATACCATTGCATCGGTATCAAGTCCGAGTTTTCCTTTCATTACAATAATATCTGCATCTTTTCCTTCTTCCAGGCTTCCCAGACGGTCTTCTACGCCCAGCACTTTTGCAGCATTGATCGTAACCGTTCTTACTGCTCTCTCCTGTGCAAGTCCTTCACGCACTGCTTCTCCCACATGATGATACAGGGATTCTTCACTCAGAATCGGTGAATCAGTGATCATCGCCACATTCACCCCTCTGTCATCCAGCATTTTTACAGCTTCCACATCGATTTTTCTACGTTCTCCAGGACTACGGTAAGTTGCAATCGGTCCGTAACATACATCGCATCCGCTTTCCACGATTTCATCCAGATAATCAGTTGCTCCCCATGCATGTTCTAATGAGAAGTGTACGTTGTATTTTTTCGCAATCTCGATTGCTGTGAGCATATCATACTGTGTACAGTGGATCTTACATGGAATTTCTCCTTTTAAAGCCAGGCAAAGAGCTTCCATATCCGGATCATACTCCACTTCTTTATTCTGTTCTTTGTCTTCCATGTATTTCTTTGCTTTTGCAAAGGTATCATCCAGAACCTTAGCGATTCCCATTCTTGTCATCGGAAGTCTTCTCTGATCTCCGTATGTATTTTTCGGATTACCGCCAAGAGCAATCTTTACAGCACATGGAGATTTGATTGTCATATCAAACACATTGTTTCCATAAGTTTTAAGTGCAAACGGAAGTCCGCAAAATACATTTCCGCTTCCCGGAGTCAGAAGCATGGTTGTGATTCCGTGCTCATAAGCTACTTTAAATTCTCTTGCTTTTGGATTTGTTCCAAAACGTGCATCAACAGAAAGAGTAACCGGATTTGTCATCTCATTGGCATCGTCTACACACGGATCCACATTGAAATCAAATAATCCGATGTGAGAATGTGCATCGATAAGTCCCGGAAGAACATAATATCCTTCTGCCTCAATGAGCTTATCTCCATCCTCTAAGCAGTCTTCACTGATATGTTCTGCTACTTCTTTGATCTTTGTTCCTTCGACAAGAATATCACCCTGAAAGATGCCCTTATCCTCTGTCATTGTATACAAAATACCATTTTTGATTAATGTCTGCATTACGATAATACCACCTTTCCATTTATCATACAAAACTGTACGTGTGCCGCATAAGATTTTACAGGATGATCACTGTAAATTGTGATGTCCGCGTCTTTTCCGACTTCGATACTTCCGATCTGATCTGCAACACCAAGCATCTCGGCTGGCTGGATCGTCATCATTTTTACTACATCCTCGGCATCGATTCCTGCACGATATACTTCGATTGCACTCCAGATGAATACTTCTCTACCTTCAGAAGCACCTTTGCATGTGTTTGTAAATGCGATGCGGTTTCCGTTTTCTACCAGTTCTTTTAATCTGGAAAGGTCGATTTCATGTTTTGAAATCTGTGACAGGTTGCTGAAATTACCAAAGATAATTCCAACTTTCTTTTCTTTCAGTTCTTCGATCGCATCGCCGAATTCAAATCCGTCTACAATTGTAAGCTGGATATCTTCATCTTTCAGAAGCTCCATAAGACACTGAATCTCACCTGCAGTTTCTGCAGCGATGACAAATGGCATCTGATATTTCTTCAAAAGGTCATCTTTTCTGATTGCTTCTTTGAGCAAATGGAAAATTCCCATTCTTGTTTTCGGCATCTGGTTACTTGCACCATATACATCCTTAACGGTTGAGCATACGCTTCCCTTCATTGCTGCGTGCTCTTTTACAATACGGTTTGCCATATGATCCGGAGCCGTCTTACACACTGTAATCTGTCCTCCGATCACATTGCAGTGATCCGGTGAAAATCCAACAGATGTAATTCCTGATTTGTAGAATTCCTGTGCATTCACTTCATCTGGATCGATGGCATACTTCACGCTCAGATCCGGATTGATTACATTTGTAGTTTCTGCATTATCTCTGTAACGAGTCGGAATCCCCATAGCTCCGATAGAAGAATGTGGATCGATGAAACCTGGGAAAACCTGTTTTCCGGTTGCATCAATCACTTCTGCATCTTCTTCACAAAGATTCTTTCCAATCTTTCTAATCTTCGTTCCTTCAACTAAAATATCATGTTCTTCAAGCACTTTCCCCGTCCCTGTATGAACGGTTCCGTTTTTAATTAAATACATATTCTTTCTCTCCATACCTTCAGTTCTTTTCTCCTTTTTTCTTTTGATTTTCGTACAGAACATGCGGGACAACCATGTAGTGGAATTCTATCTCTTTACAGATATCTTCGACTGTCCCTTTATGAAACAGATCCAAAATTCTCTGATGATTGATGTGGACCACATCAAATGGTACCAAAGTTTTTGTATCCATCGTATAATATGCCGCCGTATTCCCTCCTTCCAGTATTTTCCAGATTCTATGAAGTTTTTCACTGTGTGCGGTCTTCACAATACATTCATGAAACTGTTCATCGAATTCTATAACTTCATACAGATTTTTCTGATTGGCCGCTTTCTCCATGGAAAGGACAAGCTTCTGCATCTCTTCATCCTGTTCTTTGCTGATCTTTCCCCCGCACATCTGCACTGCCAGTTTCTCAAGCGTAGACTGGATCAGGTATGTTTCCTGCATCTCTTCATAAGTCATCGTCTTTACTACGCAGCCTTTCTGTGCTTCATATACAACCAGCCCTTCTTCTTCAATCTGCCTGAGAGCTTCTCTTAAGGGACCTCTGCTGACTTTCAGCTCTTCTGCTACTTTTGCCTCTATAATTCGTTCTCCCGGTTTGATCTCTCCTGATAAAATCTTGTGTCTTAAAATTTCAACTACTTGCTCTCTTAATGTTTTACGTATTATCATTTCGTCTTCCTCTTCATAATTTTTTAGAGTTCATAGGCTTATTTAATAATATTACTATGATAAGTCTACATCATTTTGTGCAGAATGTCAAATGTAAACATTTTACATTCTGCATTTTTTCTGTAAAAAGCAAAAATCTTGCAAGAATGTTAAATATTTCTCACAAGATTTTTGTTTTTTTATAATATCTTTCACTTATTTCAGTACCAGTTTTGCTGCTCCGCAGATTCCTGCATCATTTGCAAGCTCTGCGAGTGCAAATTCTGTATCTTTGTCTGCAAAGAATGCCATTTCTTTAAATGGTCCTTTGATGTAATCCAGCAGAACCTCTCCGGCTTTTGATACCCCTCCGCCGATTACGATAACCGCCGGATCACATGCAGCTGCAAGGTTCGCCAGCGCATGTCCCAGATACTTTCCAAATTCAGTTGCGATTTCGATTGCAACTTCGTCTCCGGCTTTCACTGCATCAAACACTTCTTTCGCAGACATCTCTGCCACATTTCTGAGGGTACTTGGTTTCTCATCTTTTGCAAGACGCATATTGGCAAGTCTTGTGATTCCTGTTGCAGAAGCATACTGTTCCAGACAGCCTTTCTTTCCACATCCACAGGTTTCTGTCTCCTGGTAGTTTACACACAGATGACCGATCTCTCCGCCAGCACCGTGTGCCCCTACAAGGCACTTTCCATCCACGATGATTCCACCGCCAACACCGGTTCCAAGGGTAACCATAATAACATTCTTGTGGCCTTTTCCGCCACCTTTCCACATCTCACCAAGCGCAGCTACATTTGCATCATTCCCCGGAATCACTTTCATTCCGTCAAGAAGCTCTTCCAGTTCACGTGTCACTTCTTTGTATCCCCATCCGAGATTTGCTGTATTCTGAACAATTCCATCCTCGGTTACCGGTGCCGGAAGCCCCATTCCAAGTCCGATGATCTGTTCCTTCACCAGTTTCTTTTCTGCCATCTTTGCTTTCACTGCCTGCGCAATATCCGGGAGGATTGCTTCTCCCTGGTTCTCAGTACGTGTCTTGATCTCCCAGTTATCAAGAAGCTCTCCGTCTTCCTGAAAAAGTCCCATCTTTACTGTCGTTCCGCCTATATCGATACCAAAACAATATTTCATCTGTCTCCTGCTCCTTACATATTCTTTTTTAGATTTTCCTGTACCCGGCGGTACAGCTCCTGAGCTGCGTTATAGCCCATTTGTTTCTGTCTGTGGTTGACTGCCGCTGATTCTACGATAATGGCAACATTACGTCCCGGGCGGATTGGAATACTGTGACATACAACCTTATTACCAAGAAATTCTGTATACTCCTCAGTAAGTCCAAGCCTGTCGTACTCGCGATCCTTGTTCCAGTCCTCAAGCGTAATGACGAGATCAATATTTTGTGTCTCTCTTACACTCTGCACACCAAACAGCGTCTTTACGTCAATGATACCAATTCCGCGAAGTTCAATAAAATGGCGGGTAATATCCGGTGCTGTACCAACAAGAGTATCATCACTGACCTTCCGGATCTCCACCACATCATCTGTTACCAGACGATGGCCTCGCTTGATCAGCTCCAGTGCCGCCTCACTTTTACCGATACCGCTGTCTCCCATGATCAGAACACCGACTCCATAGCAGTCCACCAGTACCCCGTGAATTGAAATACACGGTGCCAGTTCCACTTTCATCCAGCGGATCAGTTCTGCTGAAAAGGAAGAAGTCTGTTTATCCGTAATAAATACCGGAATATTGTTCTTCACTGCTTTCTCCAGAAATTCCGGATCCGGCTGCAGATTTCTGCAGAAAATAAAGCATGGAATCCCATACTCAAGCAGTGTATCATATATTTTCATCTTATGCTCATATTCCAGTGTCTGCAGATAAGTGTACTCTACATATCCGATAAGCTGAATCCGTTCGCAATCAAAATGATCAAAAAATCCGGCGAGCTGAAGTGCCGGACGGTTAATATCCGGAATTTTTACTTCCCGCTGTGTCATATCGACATCCGGAGTAAGATTTCTAAGTTCCATCTTCTCTACGATTTTTGTTAATGTAACTCCCATAGTCCTGTCTCCTTTTATTGTTCTTCCATCAGAGTAGCTTCTGTATCTTCCTTTTCGTTTCCCCTGAAAAAATTATACACGTTTTTTGCCGATTTTTCATCCATTGATGGAATTTTTTTCAAATCTTCCACCTCTGCATTCTTAATCTCATCCAGGCTGGCAAATGTCCGCATCAGTGCTTTCCTTCTCGCAGGTCCGATTCCCGGAATATCATCCAGGATCGAATGCACTTGTCCCTGACTACGCAGTTTCCGGTGAAATTCTATAGCAAATCTGTGTGCCTCATCCTGCACTCTTGTGATCAGCCGAAACCCTTCGGAATTGCGGTCGATCGGAATCTCGATATTCTGATAGTAGAGTCCTCTCGTCCGATGATGGTCATCTTTGACCATACCGCATACCGGAATGGATATATGAAGTTCATCCAGTACTTCCAGTGCTATATTAACCTGTCCTTTTCCACCATCCATCATGATCAGATCCGGAAAAACATTAAAACTTCCCAGCTCTTTCCCGCTTTTCTGTTCCTCCAGACCATGCCGGAATCTTCTGGTGAGGACCTCACGCATACTTGCATAATCATCCGCCCCCTGCACACCCTTGATGTGGAACTTACGATAATCGTTTCGTTTCGGTTTGCCCCTCTCATAAACGATCATCGACCCTACCGAGGCAAATCCATTGGTATTGGAAATATCATACGCCTCCATACGCACCAGGTTATTAAGGCCAAGCAACTTTTCTATTTCTTTTACTGCACCGATCGTTCTTCCTTCTTCACGCTTGATACGCTCCTTATCTTTTTCCAGTACCATCTTTGCATTTTTCGCCGCAAGCTCAACAAGCTTTTCTTTTTCCCCTTTTTTCGGGATACGGAAATGAACCTTATGCCCACGTTTTTCTCCAAGCCATGCTTCCAGGATCTCCCGCTCTTCCGGTTCCACCGGAAGCATCAGTTCGCCCGGAATATATGGCGTTCCGGCATAAAACTGCTTGATAAAGCTGGAGAGGATCTCTGCATTTTCATCTCCCTGGGCAATCCGCAGATAAAAATGATCTCTGCCGATCAGACGACCATTGCGGATAAAGAATACCTGTACCACCGCATCCTCACGCTCTCTTGCAAGAGCCACAATATCCCGGTCCTCGCCCCCTGTATCGGTAATCTTCTGCTTCTGTGCAATCTGCTTCACGCTGTGCAGAAGCTCCCGGTATTCAATTGCTTTCTCAAATTCCAGATCATCCGATGCCTCCTGCATCTTTTTCTCCAGATCCTTTAAGATTTTATCATAATTTCCTCCCAGGAATTTGAGTACTTCATCAACCGACTCTCTGTATTTTTCCTGCGAAATATACCCCTGACACGGTGCATCGCACTGCTTGATATGATGATAGAGACAGCATCTTTCTTTCCCGATATCGCGCGGAAGGATGCGGTTACAGCTACGCAGACGGTAAAGCTTCCGGATCAGTTCGATCGTATCTTTTACCGCCGTCACACTGGTATAAGGGCCGAAATACTTTGACTTGTCCTTCTTCATCTGCCTTGCCATCATAATCCTTGGATATGCTTCGCCGGTTGTCACTTTGATAAATGGATAACTCTTATCATCCATCAGCATCGTATTGTACTTTGGCCGGTGTTCCTTGATCAGATTGCATTCCAGAACCAGTGCTTCCAGTTCCGAATCCGTCACGATATACTCAAACCGGGTGATATGCGTCACCATCTGGTCAATCTTGGCCCCCCGGTTCCTGCTCGACTGAAAATACTGTCTGACACGGTTCTTCAGGCTGATCGCCTTTCCAACATAAATGATCTCGTCCTTTTCCCCATGCATCAGATAGACTCCCGGTTTCCCAGGAAGTTTTTTAAGTTCGTCTTCAATAATAAATGTCTGATTTTCCATAGTCACATTATACCTTGCTTCCTGCAGACAATACAAGTCATTCTTTCAAAAGAATCTACAGAAAAAAAGAGGCTCCAGAACATATTGTTCTGAAACCTCTGCATCTTCTGTTATTTTAGACTAGTCACGCTTCTGCGGAAGGATAAATCCGTCTTCATCTCTTTCTACTTTCTTCTGCGTTTCTTTCTCTTCCTGCTGTGCAGCTTCGGTATCTGCCTCTTTCTTCGGCATCTCGATCGTCTGCTCTTTTACAGGATTCTCTTCTTTCTTTTCTTCCGGTTCCGGAATTCCTTCACATCTGCGGTAAATCTTCATGAATTCTTTTCCGGTGATCGTCTCTTTCTCAATCAGGAATCCGGCGATCTGATCCATCGTTTCACGATGCTCGGAAAGCATTCTCTTCGCTTCTGCATATGCTCCCTTCAGCATCTTCATAACTTCCTGATCGATTTCTGCCGCGGTTGCCTCTCCGCAGTTCATAACAGCTCTTCCGTCCAGATAACGGTTCTGGATAGATTCCAGTCCGATAAGTCCGAATTTCTCAGACATACCATACTGTGTTACCATCGCTCTTGCGATCTTGGTTGCCTGCTCAATATCGTTCGATGCTCCGGTTGTAACTGTGTCAAACACCAGTTCCTCTGCTGCACGTCCTGCAAGGGCTGTCACCAGCATTGCTTCCAGCTCAGCCTTGGTATTCAGGAACTTCTCTTCCTCCGGTGTCTGCATCACATAACCGAGTGCACCCATGGTTCTCGGAACGATTGTAATCTTCTGTACCGGTTCTGCATCCTTCTGAAGGGCAGTTACCAGTGCATGACCGACTTCATGGTATGATACGATACGGCGTTCTTTCTGACTCATGATACGGTCTTTCTTCTCTTTACCCACAAGAACGACCTCAACAGCTTCAAAAAGGTCTGCCTGGGATACAACATTTCTTCCTTTTTTTACTGCATTGATCGCAGCCTCGTTGATCATATTGGCAAGATCTGAACCGACTGCCCCGGAAGTTGCAAGTGCAATCTCTTCCAGATTGACTGTCTCATCCATCTTAACATCTTTGGCATGTACTTTCAGGACATCAATACGTCCCTTGAGATCTGGCTTATCTACGATGATACGCCTGTCAAATCTTCCCGGACGGAGAAGCGCCGGATCCAGGATCTCCGGACGGTTCGTTGCCGCAAGAAGCAGAAGACCTTTATTACTGTCAAATCCATCCATCTCTGCAAGGAGCTGATTCAGTGTCTGTTCTCTTTCATCATTACCACCAAGCTGTGAATCTCTGCTTTTTCCGATCGCATCGATCTCATCGATAAAAATAATACACGGCGCCATCTGCTGTGCCTGCTTAAAGAGGTCTCGTACTCTTGACGCTCCGACACCGACATACATCTCAACAAATGCAGAACCTGAAAGAGAGAAGAACGGTACTTTTGCTTCTCCGGCAACTGCTTTTGCAAGAAGTGTCTTACCGGTTCCGGGAGGACCTACAAGAAGTGCTCCCTTCGGAAGCTTCGCTCCGATTCCGGTGTATTTGCCAGGGTTATGCAGGAAATCGACTACTTCCTGCAGGGATTCTTTTGCTTCATCCTGACCGGCTACATCCTTAAATGTGACTCCGGTAGATTTTTCCACATACATCTTGGCATTGCTCTTGCCAACGCCCATCATGCCGCCACCCTTTGTCATACGGCGCATCAGCATCACGCCCAGACCGATCATGATCACAAGCGGAACAATGTTGACCAGAAGATTCATCACCATATAAGATGTAGAATCCGGTATCTTCTGTTCATACTCAACACCTGCTTTATACAGTCTGTCCGAAAGGGTATCATCCTTCACAATACCGGTATAATACTGCTTCCTTGTCACATTACTGAACAGACCTGTACTGTCATCGCTGCTGTCCTTACTGCTGCTGTCGTTGTTATCTGCTACAGAACCTTCGACCACATCGCTCTCAGAAGCGCCTTTTTTCTTGCTGTTCTTCATCTCAGCTTCTGTCTTCGCTGTGATCATGATCTTGTCATCCTCGATCACAACTTTCTTAACTTCCCCGGAATCTACCATGTTCAGGAACTGATCATAGGTAATCTCCCGGGCATCTGTGTCTTCCCGGAACTGATACAACGCAAATACGATAAACGAGATCAGCATAACGGTAAATAATATAATATTCCATCTTTGGCGGTTATTTTTATTATTCGGGTTATTATTTCCCGGAAGGTTTTGCTTATTTCTATTATTCTGGTTATCCATACCTACCTCCTAAGTGTCGTCCTCTCTATTATAAGTAGGCGTTTTTTAGAAATCAATGAAAAATTTATGAAAAGATTGTAAAAAAGTCATATTTTATAGTATACTAGGTTTGAATTGCTTCTATGAAAGTAAAATTATGGACAAAAAGGATGGAACTTTATGAAAATTGGGTTTGATAATGAAAAATACCTGCAAATGCAGTCTTCTCACATTCGTGAGCGAATCAATCAGTTTGACAACAAACTGTATCTCGAATTCGGTGGAAAGCTTTTCGATGACTATCATGCTTCCCGCGTGCTTCCTGGATTTCAGCCGGACAGCAAATTACATTTACTAAAAGAATTATCGGATACCGCAGAGATTGTGATCGTTATCAGTGCAGCCGATATTGAAGCCAACAAAATCCGCGGTGACCTCGGGATCACTTATGACACTGACGTTCTCCGCCTGAAAGACGAATTTGAAGCCAATGGTCTCTTTGTCGGAAGTGTTGTTATCACACAGTACTCCGGACAGAACAGTGCCGATCTTTTCAAAGGACGTCTGGAAAAGCTTGGCATTAAAGTTTATATCCATTATGTAATAGAAGGTTATCCTTCCAACATCCCGCTGATCGTAAGTGACGAAGGATACGGAAGGAACGAATATATTGAGACAAGCAGACCTCTGGTTGTCATCACCGCACCTGGACCTGGAAGTGGAAAGATGGCTACCTGCCTTTCCCAGCTCTATCATGAGCACAAGCGCGGAGTCCGCGCAGGATATGCCAAATTCGAAACCTTCCCGATCTGGAATATCCCGTTAAAGCATCCGGTCAACTTAGCATATGAAGCAGCTACTGCTGACCTTAACGATGTAAATATGATTGACCCGTTCCATCTGGAAGCTTACGGTGTTACTACCGTCAACTACAACCGTGATGTAGAGATCTTCCCTGTACTGAGTGCAATTTTTGAGCGCATTTACGGAGAAAATCCATACAAATCACCAACAGACATGGGTGTTAACATGGCTGGTAACTGCATCTGTGACGATGAAGTCTGCAAAGAAGCTTCCCGTCAGGAGATCATTCGCCGCTACTACCGCACCATGGACCGTTTTCTTTCCGGTGAATGCCCGAAGGAAGAGACTTATAAGGTCGAGCTTCTGATGAATCAGGCAGGAGTTACCGTACATGACCGTAAGGTTGTTGATGCCGCCCTTGCACGCGCTGAAGAAACCGGTGCACCGGCTGCCGCTCTGGAGCTTCCGGACGGACGCATCGTAACAGGAAAAACCTCTGATCTGCTTGGCGCATCTGCTGCCCTGATCCTGAACGCCTTAAAAGAACTCGCCGGAATCGATCATGATATGCACCTGATCTCACCGACTGCTCTGGAACCGATCCAGAAAGTTAAAACCGAATTCCTTGGAAGCAAGAACCCAAGACTTCACATCGATGAAGCTCTGATTGCACTTTCTATCAGTGCCTCTTCCAATCCGGTTGCTGAACAGGCACTCAGACAAGTCCCGAATTTAAAAGGCTGCCAGGCTCATGTATCCGTTATGCTTGCAAATGTAGATATCCGTCTGTTCCAGAAGTTATCCATCCAGGTTACATCTGAACCGAGATACGAGAAAAAACCGATCTATCAGTAGACAAATATTATATTTTTGATTTTTATACACCCATTTCAAAAAAAATTGTTGTATTTTTTTCTGGAATGGGTGTATACTTTTAAAGTATTTTATAGGGGAATTGATTTCAAGGGGAAATCAAAGTAGCGAGGGAGCCACATAAATTTGTTTTTATGGGGTTTTTTTCTATTTTTATCTGTCAGAAGGTTATACCGGACTTTTCTGATGAATAGAAATCGCATTCTATCTTATTTTTTACAGAACACAATGAGTAGTAGACAAAAAAAATTACCATAAGGAGGGAACTGGAACTATGGCAGTTAAGTATGTATTTGTTACCGGAGGCGTTGTCTCAGGTCTTGGAAAAGGAATCACAGCAGCTTCTCTTGGGCGTCTGCTCAAGGCACGCGGGTACACAGTTACAATGCAGAAATTTGATCCGTACATCAACATTGACCCGGGTACAATGAATCCGGTACAACACGGTGAAGTTTTTGTAACAGACGATGGAGCTGAGACAGACCTTGACCTTGGACATTATGAAAGATTTATCGATGAAAGTCTTACCAAGAACTCGAATGTAACGACAGGAAAGATTTACTGGTCCGTTCTTCAGAAAGAACGTCGTGGAGATTTTGGTGGAGGAACCGTACAGGTCATCCCGCATATCACGAATGAGATCAAGAGCCGTTTCTATCGTAACCCTGCAGCTACAGATACCGAGATTGCGATCATCGAAGTCGGTGGAACCGTCGGAGACATCGAAAGCCAGCCTTTCCTGGAATCTATCCGCCAGTTCCAACATGATATGGGACATGACAATGTTGCGCTGATCCACGTCACACTGATCCCATATCTGCATGCTTCCCAGGAGATGAAGACCAAACCGACTCAGGCAAGCGTAAAAGAATTACAGGGAATGGGAATCCAGCCGGATATTCTGGTCTGCCGTTCTGAGCATCCACTGGATCAGGGAATCAAAGACAAGATCGCCCTCTTCTGTAACGTGCCATCTGATCACGTTCTTCAGAACCTGGATGTGGAATACCTTTACGAAGCACCACTCGCCATGGAAGAAGAACATCTCGCTTCCGTTGTATGCGAATGCCTGAAGCTTGACTGTCCGGAACCGGATCTGAAAGACTGGAAAGAGATGGTCGAATGCCTGAAGCATCCGACACAGGATGTAACAGTCGCCCTGGTCGGCAAATATATCCAGCTCCATGACGCATACATCAGTGTTGTTGAAGCATTAAAACATGGTGGCATCTACAGCCACACAACCGTAAATATCAAATGGATTGACTCTGAAACTGTCACACCGGAAAATGTCGATGAACTTCTCGGTGATGTAAGTGGTATCCTCGTACCTGGTGGATTCGGTGACCGTGGTATCGAAGGTAAGATCGAAGCCATCAAATATGCAAGAACACATAAGGTTCCGTTCCTCGGACTCTGCCTTGGAATGCAGCTTGCCATCGTAGAATTTGCAAGAGACGTTGTCGGATATCATGATGCACACAGCGTAGAACTGAATCCAAACACTACACATCCGGTCATCCACATCATGCCTGACCAGATCGGTATTGAAGATATCGGTGGAACCCTTCGTCTTGGTTCTTATCCTTGTGTTCTTAACAAAGAATCAAAAGCTTATAAATTATATGGAAAAGAAGAAATCCACGAACGTCATCGTCATCGTTATGAAGTCAACAATGACTACCGTGATGCTCTTACCCAGAACGGTATGCTCTTATCCGGACTTTCTCCGGACGGCAGAATCGTAGAGATGGTGGAAATTCCGGAACATCCTTGGTTCATCGGAACACAGGCACATCCGGAACTCAAATCCCGTCCGAACAAACCACATCCGCTGTTTAAGGGATTTGTGGAAGCTTCTCTGGAATATAGTAAAGAGAAGTAATAAAGTGAAATTATATCATTTCTAAGTAAAAGAAACTCCAGAATCAGCAGTATAAAATTGATTCTGGAGTTTTTCTTTATTCATTCTTTTTTAACAATTTTAGAATTCCGTATATACATATGATTGATAAGATCGGTCCAAACCATTTCAATATGAAAAGAAATGTGTTTTGAATGGAAAATATCCATTCACTATTTGCTACCAAAATACCATTTCCTGTTATAATTTGAAACTGGATCCAGGTATCTAATGCGGTATAGCCATAATATACAATTAACATAATGCCTAACGGAATCGAAATCAATAATATAATATTTCTTCTTTTCATACCATGATTCCCTCCTTCCACCATCCATTTGTATTACTTTAATTATATATTATTTTCAGTTTTTTTCAAGTATTTTTTTATATTTACAGTCTTTTTATATTTCTGCACAATAAGAAAGAATGCGCCGAGGCACGTTCTCGCGCCGAACGCGTTGCTGAGCGCCAGTGGCGCTCGTTAAGCAACGACCGAAGCGGAGCGTAGACCGCTTGCGACATTCTTCATCTTCGTGCGAGTGCGC
>ULYJ01000908.1_pt1 | contig 15987 bp, 9 predicted proteins | sample 1962111 | NCBI WGS metagenome assembly ULYJ01 (sample SAMEA4835861, study PRJEB28245) | human gut metagenome | biome: gut microbiome; material: fecal sample | place: Denmark | collected 2008
CAAGACATACGGCACAAACAGAGAATGTACGGAAATGTACGCCAATGTCAACATTTCCGGTACCCAGCAAGGTACCCGAGTTGAGTACCCAACAAGACATGCTGACGACTGCACTGCAAATACGCCATAGTGTCCGCGCTAGTCATGAGCGGGGGGGAGTTCAGTCTTCCTCATAATCACCCCCGTTCACGCTCACCGCCACGTCCAACGATTGAGACGCCACATCCGACGGAATCCACGCAGAAACGCCCCTATACGGCGAAATATCCGGCCTAGGACACTTCAAACAACTCCTAGCCTCACAATAGCCGCACGACGCCGAACAGGGTCTTTGATGCTCTGAGCCTCCGCGAGACGCCACCGACGAACCAGCCTACGGAAACGGTGAAAAGTCGGATAATCAGTCTCGAAATCCTCCTGCACGCGCAACGGCAAACCATTATGCGGCAGGGACGATCCACAAAGACCGTCCCTGTTTACATATCAGTATTTATACATCAACGGCATGCCGTCACAGGCCGAATGCTTTTCGATCCGTTTCGGTAAGCCAATCCGTCCGCATGCCCGGTTCTTGGCATAAATGCATGGCGGGGCATTCCTCACCGATGCAAGGATCCCATACAGGAAGCGGCGTTCCGTCACGGTCCGTTCCGTTGGGATCGCCATTGGCGGCGAAATTGGTCCAGTACAGCCCCATTCGCCTTGCCAGATCGTAATGCCATCCAACGAACGGACGCCAGCATTTCGCAAGGCTTCCGAAGGAGAACCACAGATCGGACGAGTGGAAGGCTCCGGCATCATCCCCCGGCATAGCGACATCGAAATGATAGTAGTATGGCGCGGTCCCACCGCTTGCGGTCCATTTGCGGATCAGCGTGAGATTGCCGAGCTGGCCGACATGCACAGGCTTCCCATCTTCAGTCGCAGCGATGAACTCATTGGTCGTGTTGCCGACCAGCATGTCGACGTTGTTGGCCTTGCAGCCCTCGACGATACGCTCCTCCTGATCGGGAAGGAACAGGCCGTCCACGCATGGCACCCAATTGACGATCATCGACCAGTCATCTTCACGTCCGCTGTCCGGTGGAACAGGCAGGGACTCGGCGGCTTCCAATACCGTTCGGGCCGGGATTGCACGGGCCTGCTCCAGCGTGGAGACACCCAATGCTTCGAACAGACGGATTCCGTTGGCCTGCGCATGCTCCAGCGTGTCCTGCCGCGCATTGAAATGCCCTAGGCCTGCGCCGGATTGCATGATGGCTTTCTGAAACAGGCCATGATTCATCGGCGAACAGATCTGGGCCAAGACGCTGGCGGCACCGGCCGATTGGCCGAAAACCGTGATGTTTTCCGGATCTCCGCCGAACTTCGCGATGTTTTCCTTCACCCATTGGATTCCGGCACGCTGATCCAGGAATCCGAAATTCGCATATGGTTCGCCGCCGCCGCGTTCTACGGCCTCCTCATGCAGCAAAGGGTGCGTCATAAACCCAAATGCATTCAGACGATAGGCCACGCTAACCACAACGACGCCGTTCGCTGCGAGACGTGTGCCGTCGAATTCCTTTTCACATGTGCCGCCGCATTGATAGGCTCCGCCGTAGATCCAGACCATGACCGGCAGCTTTTCGGAGGCTACCATGCTATCCGCACCATATCCGCGTAATGCCGGAGTCCAAATATTCAGGTAGAGGCAATCCTCGCTCATCGGCACGGCCGGATCGGTGCCCCATTCACGATCATAGAAATCATCGGAGGCGCCCGGCGTCGGCTGCATCGCGGTAGGCCCGAAATCGAAGGCTTGCAGCACACCATCCCATGGCAGGGCCGGCTGCGGCGCACGCCAGCGCAGACCGCCGACGGGAGGCTGGGCGAACGGAACCCCTCGGAACACGGTGATGCCCTGATCTTCAGCCGCCAAGCCTTCGACAGTTCCTTGCGCCACTATGACCTGTCGCTTCATTGCTCTCTTTCCTTCGTATCCGGCGTCGAATACGCAAAGTCGCAAAAATCGGCGATTCCACCGGTCTCTTTTGTCGAATACAGGAACAATCCGATACGGCAACCTGTGAAATGATCCATTTTGAAGATCATCCGGTGCGCTGTCCCCAATGGACACCATTCGGATTCCGGCGTATCCGCATCGCGGTAGAAGAACGTCACTTCATCCTTGCAATCGGTGAAATCATATACCGCGCGCAGGCGCATGCAATCCGCATCCGCCATGATTTCCGCATCCGTTACGGCTGGACTGTCCCAATCATCGTCGGAGAAGATGGAATCGTCATTCGCCGGCTTGTATTGGACGGTCAGCATCGTACGGCCGTTCCTTCGCGTAAGCGCGATGTAGGAATAGCATCCTTGGAACGCCGCCAATCCGGCGAAGTCGCCATCATGCAATGTCGACGCGTCGACGGTGACTTCGGCCACCGTCACCGGCCCCATCGTGCGCTGCGTCAGCGTGTTCCATGCATGATTGAGATTCGAGCTGATGCGTCCGGAATGCAGACGGAATGCTCCCGGACGTTCCGTCAGTGACCAGTATTCGTTATGTGGGATGTGATTGAACTGCCAGTATGGCTGCAGACAGTTGGCATCGACTCCGCCTTCGGCGTTATGCCGGGCTATGAATTCGCTGCCGTTGATGGGCGTGACAGGTTCGGCACAGCTTGCAGCCGGCACGCTGACCGACTGCGGCACTTTGCCGTTCTCGCCGACAACGGGGAATCCGTCCTCGCCGAACCGCATCGGCATCAGTATCGGCACGCGTCCCACACCGCCGCGGTCCTGCATCATGAATGCATACCAGTCGCCGTCCGGAGTGTCCACCATACCGCCTTGCGCGACTCCGTAACCGTGGAAGGACAGGTCGTCTTCGATAATTTCACGCACTTCGAAAGCGCCATCCAAGGATTCGGCCATCAAGCAGGCTTCTGTTTTGCCCTTGCCTTGCGGGAAGTGACAGGTGAAGACGTAATAGCGTCCATCATGCTTGTACAGGTGACTGCCCTCATAACCAAGGTCGGCCTGCGGATCGTCCTGCACGATGACCCGGTCGAGCCCACCCGGCATCGGCCCGCTTAATTCAGGATTCAACTCCGTGATGCGCAATGTCGACTGCCCATGTACGACATAGGCTCGATCATCGTCGTCAAAGAACAGTCCGCTGTCGTAATAGAAGCCGTCAAGCTCACGCTTTCGCCATGGGCCGCATGGATCGTCCGCCGTCAGCAGATAGCTGGTATGCGTATCGTTGGCGGCGAACAACACATACCAGGTGCTCCGATGGTAACGCAGTGACGGCGCCCACATGCCTCGACCGTAGGCGTTGGCACCTTCACATTCCAAACGTTCTTCAGGGGTATCCGCCACGATATTCAATGCGTGCGCAATGAATTCCCAATGCACTAGGTCATAGCTGCGCAGAATATCGCACCCGGGTGTGAAATGCATAGTCGTAGTGGCCATGTAATACACGCCCCCGACCCGGATGATGTCTGGATCAGGAAAATCCGTGTAGACCATAGGATTAGTTGAGGTAATCATCATTCATACCGATACTTTCCGCTCAACGCCAGCATGGCGAAAGCATAGAGGAAGTTGTCATAGTAACGACGCGTGCCGGTTCGCATCGGCGTATTCCACAGCATGCGCACCCATTCACGGGCATTATGTTCCGCGTCGGGCTGGGTCGAATGCACCGCCGCAAGTGCGCCTTGCGCGGTCGCGGCCAGGAATCCGACCGGATGAAGCACGACCTCATCCACGGCGGTGCCGTCGATGGCGTAGACGCTAGTACGGTCGTGGGTCAGGAAGAATCGCTGCAGCGCGGCGACGCGGTCGCACAGCACTTCCTGCGGACCGTTCCAGGCTGCATCCAGTCCGATATTCGCCGCAGTACGGTAGGCGTCGGAATAGAAATGCCAATGATTGGACTCGTCGACATGCGGCTTTCCGTCATAATCCGCGTATTCAGCGTTCATGCCGGTCCGCTCGTCGCAGGCCGCCTGCAGATAGCGACGGCTCGCGGCGGCTGCCTCATGCCAAAATGGACGGTCTTCTTCGTCAGCTTCTTCGGCGAATACTTCATAGAAGTGCGGCAGATGGTAGGACGGATCGCTCCACTCGGTTTCCGGAATGAACTTGATGAGCTTGTTGTCGGGATTCCACATGGGCTCGCCGTCGTAGCGTTCGCCCTTATGAACGCAATATCTCAAGATCTCGCGTCCCCATGCGGAATATTCGTAGATATCCTCGCCATCACCCCAGCGACGGGAGGCGAGGAACAGGTCCATCGCGAAATATTCCTCGCCGTCAGGTGCAGGACCATTCGAGTTCGGCGTACCGTCCGGCTCGACCGACCATGCGAAATAATGCGCATGATGACCGTCCTCCATGTACATGTGACGCATTACCCAGCCCCACAGCTTGTCGAATACGTCCTTACGGTCGTATTGCAGGGCAATCATCATCGCATAGCTCATACCCTCGGTACGTACATCGTTGTTGCCGGTGTCCATCACATAGGCAAGACCTTCGTCGTTCTCCCAATAGAATTTGTTCGGACCTTCGAAAATTTCATGCCAGACCTGTGACACGCGCTTATCGATGGCGTCCTGGGCATATCCGCACTGTGCGAACATGGACTCGCCCAATGTCTTGTTGGTATCGGTTGCATTTGTCATATCAGTTGTTCCATTCCCAGATTCGGATGCGATTCTCTCCGGAGACAAGACCATTCAACGCCCCGGCCTTGCGTTCCGTTGCCGTCAAGGCTTGTTCCAGCAAGTCGGTGTCCAGCACATAGTCACTGCCATCGGGCTGTTCATAGCGTTCCTCCACGATGCGAGGCACGCCGAGCATATCGCTGGTGACGACCTGCATCCTGGTATCGGCGACGGCCTGTGGCACAGTGCACCGCAGGTACAGTCCATCGGGTTCTTCGACCAATGTCACCGGCATGGGCTCATCACACGCAACGCTCGTGGAGGCGGTGCCGCCGAAGAACGGGGCGTCCTCCTGCATGCGCTCCGAATCGTCGGCTGTACCTTCCTGCTTGTTCAGCCCCTGTGCGCCGGACAGATATACGTTGCCGCCCGCGTATAGAGACTGCAGAGGATTGCGCTCGCCACCACCCTGCGAAGGATCTGCCCACATGGCCCGCTGGCGTTCCAAGTATTCATGCATCGACATCGGGCAATCGCTGTAGGCGGACAAACCATATTCACCGACGGTCGGTTTCACCGGTTGCGGCGCGAACATATTGTTCAGCCAACGCTCATCGCCGCCGGATACCACAGCGCACCCGGCCACCTCGGTGGTGTGCGGATAGTGATACGGCGTGGAACGGTCGGGGACGGTATGCGGTTCAATGCCGCCGCAAATCAGATTGTTGACGAAGGCACCACCTTGCGACCAATTCTGGAACATCACCGGCGAGGCGAAAACGTTATTGTCCACCAGATACGGCCCATGACTCACTTCAATCATGAGGTCACGGACGTTATCGTGGAACACATTGCGCGTGATGCGCGTGCCCTGCGTCTGCCAATCCATCCACATGCCCAGCGAGCAGTCGTGGATGTTGTTGTTGGCAATGACCGTATCCAATGCGGCATGGAATTTGATGCCAGCGACCTCCCATCCGAAGAATTCACGCTTCAACGCAATGTGATGGACATGGTTATGCTCGATACGGCAGAATGCGCTGCCCATATGTCCGACGATGGCATTCTGTCCGCACTCGTAGATGTCGTTGTTGCGTACGATATGACCGCCGATCAGCCCCTTTTCCCAGCCGATGCGACGGGCCTTGAACACGGCCTCCAACTGGTACTGGTAACCGGTCTTGCGCTCGGTTTTCGCCCACTCGTTGTCGCCGGATGAGATTTCCTTGCCCAATGATACCGCGGAGAATTTGGCGTCATGCAGCACGTTGTCTTCGATGATCCAGCCATACGACCAGTTCGGGCCGATCATGCCCCACTGCTGCGAGGTAGGCGGCGCCCAATCTCCAGTGGCCTGCGCCATTTCAAAGCCACGCACGGTGATGTAGTTGACATGGTTGCGGGAAGGGAAGAAGCATGTGCGACGAACACTGACCTCCACCAGTTCCTCATTCGGATCGGCACCTTGGAAATTCGCCCAGATTGTTGTGGTGCCGGCATTTTCGTCCACTTCGGCATGCCATACATAACGTGTACGGTCCACATCCGGCACAAGGCAGGGAATCTTCAACGCGAAATCCTCATCCGTATCACGCGGCTGCGGATCGTATACGCCTTCCAACGTCGTCGATTCGAAGAAGGAAACACCGTTGAGATACACATCGCCAAGATGTTTGTCCGGATCCTTGCCGAACTTGGGCATTTCCAGCCAGTCACCGAAAATCGGGGTCGCGAATGGATTGAAATCCCCGAACATCGTATTATCAAGCATCACCGTCCACACATGCGGATGATCGGCCAATTCCGTCCAGCCCTGCACGCATTCCGAGCCTTTGATAACCGGCCGCGCTTCGCCTTCGGCTCCGCAGTAGGTGATGCGCTCATGTTCACTCAGACCGCCACGTTTCGGATCGACTTGTTCGCGGTATACGCCTTCATGCACGATTACCGTATCACCCGGAGAGGCCATCTGCGCGGCCTTGGAAATCGTGGCGAACGGATGCTCCGCGTCGCCGCACGCCGCATCGCTGCCGGTTGGTTTGACATGGTATTCAAACTTCATTGCTGAATCTCCTTATTCACACATGTTCCTAAACCGTGACAGTAACGCTCCGCCATGGTTCGCACCAACCCCATACCGGTACGTCCTGCTCGGATTGCAGCACACATCCGTCATCGAAAATCTTCGGCATCGCAAGCATCGTTGCTCTTCCTTCTTCCATCTTTGACAAGTCCACATAAAGTCTCCGTATACGATTCATGACGGCTTGCATACGTCAGTGGCGACGAAAACACAGCTCCCGTCGCCACCAAAACACCTACTCGTTATCGGGCAATTCCCGATAATCGAATTCGCTGAATTTCGCAACCCTGTCGTATCCAGAAAGATCGACTGCAGCCAAACCGACGAATGCTCCGGTGAAGAATCCGCCGTATCGACGCAGGATATAGTCGTCCGACAGGATCTTCGCGTCCAGTTTCACGCCCAAATCGACCCATGAAGTCCCATCAAACGAATATTCATACGAATACCACTGCTTGCGCACCTTCGTGCGCAGCCACACGGTCTTCACGTCATCCGGCACAACAGGTGCCTTGTCGCGCAGGAAAGACGTGTAGTTGTTGAAATCGTTCTGTGCGACTTCAATCACACGGCACTGACGTTGTTCGTCCCAGGTCACGAACACCCAGGACCAGCACAAATCGTCATAGTAATTCGTCAGACCGGCCATTTGACGGTAATTCTTCGGATCGAATTCGACTTTCACGGTCGCATCGAAGTTGAACGCCTGCCAACGACGCGCCACCAACGACAGGTCGAACAGATTGCACAGCGAACCCTGGCCACGCAGTTCCAATGCACCGCCGCCGACCTTGCCCATGTTCTTATCGAACGGCACGCGCAGCGTGTTCCAATTCAGGTCCAACGTGTCCGACATGAAATCGTCATGCTGGCTGTGATCCGCAGGCGCCTCGGTCTCGATGGCGTCCTTCGGGGCATCCACATAACGCTGTCCGCCGTGCCCTCCGACAACGTACGGCCAACCGTCCTCGGTCCATTCGACCTTCTGGATGGACGTTTCACGGCCCAACGTACACCAGCCGCGAGGATCGGTGAAGGATTCGTTGTCATGATGCCACGGACGGCCACACAGCGAGGCATAATACCATTCGCCCGACGGGGTATCGACCAGCGCACCGTGGCCCTGCTTCTGCAGATAGGAACGGGGCGTGTCGAAATTCGTGATGAACGGATTCGATGGCATGCCTTCAAAGGACAGCGCGTCCAAAGACCTGGAACGGGCCACGACTTCCTGATGCGTGTATACGGTGCCGCCTTCAGCAGCGAACAGGTAATAGTAGCCGTTGATTTTGTACAGGTGGGGGCCTTCGGTAAGCTTGACGTCCGTGCCACGCCAAATCGTGCGTTCGGTTTCCGGCTTGAGCTTCATCGTCTCCACATCGAATTCGGTAAGCGTGATGCCGTCGAATCCATGATGGTATTCACGGAAATCCCAAGTCTGCTGCACCAGATACTTACGGCCATCGTCATCATGGAACAGGCTTGCGTCGAAGCCGACGCCGTTCACACGAACCGGCTCGCTCCACGGACCACGAATGTCCTCTGCCGTCACCAGATAGTTCGTGCAGTCCTTGAACGCGCCGTTCACGACCTTCACGTCCGTGTAGATAAGCCAGAATTTGCCGTCCACATAGGAAAGATCTGGAGCCCAGATGCCACCGGATGACGGATTGCCTCGCATATCAAGCTGGCTTATGCGGCTCAGTGGACTCGGCAACAGGTTCCAATGGACCATGTCCTTGGACTCGTGCAGACGGACACCTGGGAACCATTCGAACGTGGAATTGGCAATGTAGTAGGTATCCCCGACTCGAATCATAGAGGGATCGGCATTGAATCCCGGGAGAACGGGGTTTGCGATTTGCATAATAAACGCTCCCTATGAGAATGCAACAGTGTGGCATAAACGGACTGCCTTATATAGACGACAGCGGTTTATGCCACACAATCCGTCACGCGATATGGTCACGCTTGGCACGGAAAAACGCATCCGGATCCGGTGCGGCACCAAGCAACTTCTTCGTATACTCGTTCTTCGGATGCAGAATCACCTCATCCGATGGACCATGTTCAACAATATCGCCGTGGTACATCACCATAATTTCATCAGAAAAGTGACGGGCAGTCGCCAGATCATGAGTGATGTACAGCATGGCAAGCTGTTCTTCCTGCTGGATACGGGCCAACAGGTTCAGCACACCTAGGCGTAGGGACACATCCAACATCGAAACCGGTTCGTCAGCAATAAGAATCTTGGGCTGAGGAGCCAGAGCGCGAGCGATGGCTACACGCTGACGCTGTCCGCCGGACAGTTCATGAGGACGCCGCCACATGAAGTCCTTGGCCGGAGACAATTCGACGCGCTCCAAAAGCTTCATGACCCGCTCTTCATATTCCTCTTCTGTTTTAGCCAAATGATTGATCTTCATCGGACGAACAAGATGGTGATAAATATTGTGATACGGATTCAAGGAAGCAAACGGATCTTGGAATACCATCTGCACGTTGTGACGATACTGGTGCAAAGCCCTGCCGCCGCGAGGAACCGGCTTACCATCAAGTGTAATGGTACCTGAAGTCGGAGTCTCCAAGCAAGTAATCATTCGCGCGATAGTTGATTTACCGGAACCGGATTCGCCCACCAACGCAATCGTCTTTCCGGATTCCAGCGTAAAGCTGGCATCCTTGACCGCATGAATCGTGGTGTGTTTCAGACCATTGCGCAGATCGAAATCCTTGACAATGTGATCGAGCTTGATTTCACTCATGGCTCTTAACCTCCGAATTCTTCGCAACCACGCGGACAAAATCTCCACGATCGCCCGTCAAGGACGGGAAGGAGCCCAGCAAACGCTGGGTATATGGATGCTGGGCATGCCAATAGATGTTCTCGGACGTGTTCTGCTCAACAATGACACCGTTCTTCATCACGGCGATACGATCCGTGATTTCCAAAAGCATCGGCAAATCATGCGTGATAAAGATGACGGAAAAGCCACGCTGATTCCTGAGTTCTGTGATCTGCTGAATGATTTCGCGTTGGACGACCACATCGAGCGCAGTCGTCGGCTCATCCATGATAATCAACTGTGGATCAAGGGCCAAAGCCATGGCAATCATCACACGTTGACGCATGCCACCAGACAGTTCGAACGGGTATGCAGCCAAACGATTGGGGTCAACATGCACAATCTTCAACAACTCAGCGCATCGATCCTGACGCTCCGATTTGCTCATACCAGGACAATGCGTAATGTACACATCCTCCAATTGCTTACCAATCTTGGTAACCGGACTCAGTGAATTCATTGCGCCTTGGAACACCATGGATGTCTTCGCCCAGCGATAGTCACGCAATGCTTTCCCCTGTAAGGCACGCACATCAATTGTTTCGCCGGATGCATCATGGAACAGCACTTCTCCCGAGGAGATACGTCCAGGAGCTTTCAGCAAACGGTTCACACTGTAAGCAAGCGTGGATTTGCCGCATCCAGATTCACCGGCCAAACCCATGATCTCTCCACGTCGAATCTGCAAGTTGGCATGCTGCACAGCATGTACCGGATTCTCGGAATCGTAGATGACATCAAGATCGTTAATCTCGAACAGGACGTCCTTATCGACTTCAGACATCTCACTTCACCTTCGCTTTCTTGCTCTTGGCAGGCTTGGCGTTCAACGTGCGCAGCTTCGGATTAATCACCTCATCGATCGTGAAGTCGATGAAGGACAGGCCAGCGCCGATGATGGCCACAACGACTCCCGGCGGGATGAACCACCACCACGCACCGATATTGATAGCGGCCGCATTCTGGGAGTAGTACAACATCGTGCCCAAAGTCAACTGGCCAGAAGCACCAAGTCCAATGAATGACAGCGAGGATTCGCCAAGAATTGCGAAAATCACGGCAAACACGAACTGCGAAGCCATGCAAGGCAACAGGTTCGGCAGAATTTCGACAACAATGACTCGCCAAGGACGTTCGCCTGAGATTTTTGCCGCCAGCACATAGTCCCTACCGCGCATGGATAGGGTCTGCGCGCGCAGCACTCGGGCCGAACCGGCCCAAGAGGTAATAGCCAAAACGATGATCACCATAGCGATGCCTCGGGTTGGGGACATCACTGCAATGACGATGGTCAGAGGCAGTCCAGGGATAACTAGCATGACGTTAGTAATCAAAGCCAGCAAATCATCCCAGATGCCACCGACGTACGTACCAAGGATACCGAAGATTCCAGAAAGAATCGTCGCAATTATTGCCACTGAGAAGCCAATAATCAGAGATCCACGCGTCGCATACGCCAACTGCATGAACACATCCTGGCCACTCATCGTCGTACCCAGTAGATGCTGTGCCGACGGGGCTGTCAGGCCTATGTCACTGATGGCATTCGGGTCATCGCCGAAAAATGGCACGATAATCGCGAACAGCAGCACCGCACCGAGCAGTACAAGACCTGTGACGAGCTTGGCGGAGCGACGCGGAAGCATACGCTTGACCGCATCGAAGCGATTACGTTTAGGAGCCTGATGATTGGACACTTTTGTAGCAGTCATAGTTTGTGAAGTCACGACAGATCCCTCCAATCAGTCCGTCTGGCGAGTTCGGGCATCAATGAAACCGTAAAAAACATCCACGATGAAATTGACGACCAAGACGCTGGTTGTGATGATCATGAAGATGCCCTGCATCAGGGCGTAGTCATTGTTCTGCACAGCCAAAAGCAGCTGCTGACCAATGCCAGGATAAGAGAACACCGTTTCAGTAAGCAGCGAGCCGCCCACGACGTTGCCCAAGGAAACAGCGAAACCAGACACCGACGGAAGAATGGCGTTTCGAGCCGCATAACGCCACTTGATACGGGAATCTGTCAAACCCTTGGCCTCTGCAGTGAGAATGTAGTCCTCAGACAATGTGGAAACCATCATGTTACGCATACCAACCACACCTGCACCAAAGGAGCTAACCAAAATAGTCAAAGCGGGAAGGAAAGCGTAATGCAGTAAGCTACCGATGAACACAGGCGAAAGCACGGGATTCAGATGTTGGTAATCGTATCCGCCGGAAAGCGGGAACCATCCCAAAGTCTTGGCGAACAAAGACACAAAAATCAATGCAAGCCAGAAGTAAGGGACAGACTGGAATACTGTGGATACCGGGACAATGAAGCTGTCGAACTTTCGTCCGTGCTTCCAACCAGCAGCAATGCCCATAATCTGCTGCAGGATGAAGGACAGAATCGTGGTAATGCCAACCAGACCGATTGTCCAAGGAAGTGCGTTCTTGATGACTTCCAAAACCGGGGTTGGGAAGTAGGCCACCGAGATACCCCAGTTTCCGGTGAAAATGTTTTTAAGGTACGTAACGTATTGGTTCCAAAGCGGCTGACCGTCACTTTGACCCAGCATGGATTCTATAGCAGCTCGCGTGTCCGGCTGTACAGGGCCCTTTGATGCCAATCTGTTCAGCACGATGTCCACCGGATCGCCTGGAAGCATGCGCGGGATAGCGAAATTAAGCGTAAGCGCAGCAAAGAAAGCGACCAGATAGAACCCGAACTTACGAAGATAGTATTTCATGGCTTCTCGATTCGGTAGGGTAGGTGTCCGTCGATATCTGACGGACACCTACCAATTGTTTGGGATATTGGCGGTAACGTCACTTGTTATCCGTCACAGGCTTAATCTGACGAAGGATGATACCTGTGTCCCAGGTATTCCAGCTGGCCGGGGCGGCGTAGACGTTGTCCTTAGTGACCCAACCGGTGTATTCCTTACTGGTCTCCACCATGGTTGCGGTACGCATCATCGGGATGTATGGCATGTCGTCATAGACCTGCTGCTGGATAATGGCGTACTGTTCCTTCTTTACATTGGTATCGGTGGTCGAGTTGATGACATCCAACGCATCGTCTACGGTCTTGTTGGAGTAACGGGCCCACCCGTTAACGCCCTTCTCACCGACCTTAGCCGTCTGGTCGGAAGCGTAGAAAGTATTGTAGAAGTCATACGGCTCGGAACCCGAATACCACATGTTCTCAGTGATGATCTGGAAATCACCCTTCGAGTACAGTTCGGTCATCTCATTGGCGGAAACCTGCTTGACATTCATTTCGATACCGACCTTCTTCAGCTGCTGACCAGCAACATCAACACCGTTGATTGATTCGGTCCAGCCGGAGATCGCGGGCACTTCAAAACTCAGACGCACGCCGTCTTTCTGGTAGATGCCATCACTGCCCATCGTATAACCGGCATCTTCAAGCAACTGCTTTGCCTTTTCAACATTGGCCTCTTCCGGAACCGTCGATTCAGGAACATCCGGAGACAGGTACTCTTCGTTTTCAGGAGTAGGAGTCAGCGAAGAGCTGGAATCGTAGAAGATACCGTAGAATGCCAGCTTGTTCAACTGCGCACGATCCATACCGTAATAAATCGCCTTACGGACGGCAACATCGGTCTGCGGACCAGTGCAGCCAAGTTCGGCATTGGAACAGGTGACCAGCACCTGCGCACTAGACGGCATAGTCAGATAATCAACCGGAGCATTCTTCAACTGCTTCTCCGGATCCTGGAATACATTCGAAGCCCAGTCGATTTCACCTGCGATGATTGCATCCTGGGTGGCAGTACCGCCAGCATAGGATGTGTAGCGAACACCGTCGATATATGGCTGGCCCTTCTCATGGTAATTCGGATTTGCACGGAACACATAGTTCTGTGAGGTAAAGTCCTTTTCATCAAGTGTGAATGGGCCACTCGTGACAGGATTCTTATTCACATCGGTGGTCACGTCGTCCATCTTTTCGAAAACATGCTTCGGAACCAACGGAACACCGGTGAGAATGGCGCGAGCCGTCATGGTTGCAACCTGATCAAAAATTAGCGTGAAGGTGGTGTCGTCGACCTTTTTAACAGTGCCGTGCCAGCCAATACTGTTCAAGCTACTGGTTTTATTAATCAAATTAAAGGTATACACGGCATCATCAGAGGTAATCGGCTTACCGTCACTCCATTTCAGGCCGTCCTTCAACTTAATCGTAAGCTCTTTGTTATCATCGCTGAACTTATACGATTCGCCCAGCATCGGTTGCATCGTATCGTCGCCGCCTGCCACATTCACGTAGAACAGCCCCTCATACAGAGCACCGCAAGTACCTTGAGAAGCGGTCGGGCTCAGAGGATTCCAGTTCTCAGTAAGCTGCGACGTAGAAGTCGTCGCGATGTTGACGATGTTTTCCGCTTTCTTAATGGCTGCATCATTGCCATCACACGCGGCCACAGAAAAGGCCACAATACCTGCACAGGCGGCTGCAAGCACACGCTTCCAGGCTCTTGATCTCATCATGTCTTTCTCCTTTGGTGACATGCACGAAGCACATCTTTATGTTTCGCAAAACTTTGGCTTTTAGCCAAATCACTGTTTGATTATATAGCTTAGTTTTAAAAAAGTCAAATCGTTTAACTTAAATACTGGAAATCTTAATAACGAAAACGACTCGCCAGTACTTTACGAAACTTTCGATTATATTTTCCCGCTAAAATAAAGGAATATACATGTTCCCACAGACGAGCTTAGCGACAAACCCCTGTATGCACCTCATCACCTAGGTATGCAAAACAGCGACACGGCACGACGTCAACATGGACCCTGCCTGCTATGGCAATCATCGGAGGGCCGACCTATGAACACAGAAATATTGCGCTATAATCTACAAGTGGCGCATCGTTGCGCCCATTCCGAATCACATAAGCCATGCGTCCCGGAATCAAGGACACAGCTTCACCCCACCGAGAGGATTACGTTATGGAGCATATTCTCAACAGACGAACCGCCACCATCCTTGCATATACACGCATCCATAAGCCTGGGATGACACCCTGCGGTCTGGCCTACGCCGTTCACTTTGCCATCAGCAGAGACGGTCGCGTTTATGAATCTCTGAACCAGAACTACGGTATCCTATTCGCCCCGGCAGATATCACAGAAAACAACACAATTGACACAAAAAGCCTGAAAAACCCCTACATCTTTCCCCTTATAGAGGGAGGTTGGGGCATCGCCGCAATACGCACACAGGAAACAGGAGAGCCAGATTCCAACCACCGCATATTGATATGGAAGACCAAGGATTTCATGACCTTTACGCAGCTTGATCCGCTTTCGATTGGAAATGAAGCCGCTCACGCATTGCACGTCCATATCGAAGATGACGGTTACTCATTTGCATGGAAATCCGATTCTGGCTGCTATGAGACATTGCTCCCCACATTGCCCGGCACTGCCCTCGAAGTCAAGCCCACCGTCTGGCATGAGGAAAAGGAAGCTGAAATGCTGCCAGGTCTACCGGAGGATGCCATACCTGGTAATAGCGTTATGATTAATGCCTCACTGGCCGACAAACTGACACTATACTGGGGAGAGCTCTCCCACTGCGCCACTCATATGCCCGATTCCGTTATCGCCCACTGCGCGAAGGATATCGAATCTATTGCCGCCATTGCAACGTATACGGACGGCTCCACCGCGCCGCAACAAGTGGATTGGGATATGTCCACCGTGGACTTCACCAAGCCAGGCGATTATGTCGTGCACGGCGTGCTGCATGGAAACCGTTATCGTTTCCCGCTCACGCACGGAACCGGCGATCCGGTCATCGTACCGTGGGCAGGCAAATATTACCTGCTGTTCACCAATGACAAAATGAACGACGTTGAGTTCTATGCGCGAGAAGCCGACAGTCCGGAGGAGTTATTCGCTCCTGGCATCGAAAACCATCTGATTTTACCTTACGACGAGCTAAAAGGCCATATCCAGACGTTCTGGGCACCGGAATTCCACATCGTGGGCGGCGAACCATATATCTTCTTCGCCATCAGCGGCAAGATTTGGGGACCGCAATGCCATGTCATGCATCTACGTCATGACGGGAGTTTCATCGACCAGGAAAGTTGGGAAGAACCAAAACGCCTTGTACGTGCGGATGGCAGCCCGTTGGCCGCAAGTGGAATCACGCTCGATATGACGGTAATCAAGGCTGGGGGCCACACCTACGCTGTATGGTCATACCGCAACGGATTCAACGATTCGTTCGATACCGGCTCCATGCTCTATATCGCCGCATTGAACGAAGACCGGCCATGGATGCTGGCCAGCGAACCACGACTGCTCAGCCGTCCGACGCTCAGCTGGGAAAATACGGAAGGTACGATCAACAACGAGGGACCACACT